>Ga0209210_1002443_pt1 | contig 13533 bp, 20 predicted proteins | sample RifGroA1_FD_183991 | JGI IMG/M metagenome (GOLD analysis project Ga0209210, IMG submission 183991) | Contaminated groundwater microbial communities from Rifle, Colorado, USA - Rifle Groundwater A1 (SPAdes) (version 2) | ecosystem: Environmental > Aquatic > Deep subsurface > Groundwater >...
CACCGAGTTTGCCATAAAACTTGGTTGACTTGAACTGATCGAGGGTAATCTGGAATCGTGAAAGATATACGGCTAATTCTTTTCCCAATGTCGTGACGCTGGCCGGTTGTCCGTGGGTGCGGCCAAGCATCGGGATATTTGCTTTCTCGGCTACTCGAGCTAATTGATCGAGGGCTTTCTTAACCAGTGGGAGTAAAACTTCTCGATGATAGTCCCGTAGGAGTAGGCCGTAAGCCAGGTTATTAACATCTTCTGAAGCCAAGGCCCAGTGCAACCACTCCTGGTGGGACTTGAGGCCAAGTTTTTGGAGCTTAATTTTGAGGTAATACTCCACGGCTTTGACGTCGTGGTTGGTGGAATGCTCGATGGTACGCACCTCTCTTATCGCTGATTCATCAAATTTTTTATGGATATTGAGTAACTTTTGTGACTGTCTTTTAGTCAAATTGGGGGCGACCCGAATTTTTACCAAATAGAGTAAGTAAGTGAGCTCCACATAGACGCGGGCACGGTTGAGTGCATATTCGGAAAAATACTGCGAAAGGGGTGCAACTTTGTGGTAGTTACGACCATCCAGCGGCGAGATAGCCAAGAAGTTGGGTGCGGTTTTTTCCCAACTGGAAGATTTGACGATTGTTTTTACCATCACTTTTTACTTTCAACTTTTAACTTTTGACTTTCTCTCCAGAGCAAAAAGAGGAGCAGCGGTCCGAGTGACCAGCCGTCTCGGATCTGCCCGTCGTCAATAAGCTGTTTGATTTCGTTCACGGTTTTAATAATGGGGATAGTGGTTTCTTCATCAGTGTTTTGAGTTGGCTCGGCAACCTTTACTGGATCGATGGCCAAAAAGATGCGGCCGATGTCGGATTGAATACCAATGTCGGGCATGAACGGTCCTAAATCAATCAGTTTTTTCGCCTGGTAACCGGTTTCTTCCAGCATTTCTTTACGCCCGGCTGCTTCAGGTGTGAAACCGTCTTCGATGGCGCCACCGGGAAACCCGAGCGCTATTTTGTGCACTGGGTGACGGTACTGTTGGGTCATTAAGATCGAATCGTTTTTGGTGAAGTATGGCACGACCATCACGCCGGGATGGCGTTTGGCCACATAGCTGTACGAGTATTGGCGATTTTGACCGAAGGTGAGGGTATCGACTTTAACTGTGACCCACTCGTTTTCAAAGGCGACTTGTGAGACGTGTGATCGTGGCTTTCTCACCGGGACGGGGTAAGTGTAACACAGAAATTCAAGGAGGAAACTATCAGTAATGAGAAAAAGAGCAGCTATTTTTCGGGAGTTTTGATAAATGACCGATTTTTGTATGCAGGAATTACATCAGCGAGAAGAGAATCCCCTGTTGTTGACGCTCCAAGAGGATGAATGATTGGGACGTCTTTAACAGGAACGTCCACTCCCTCGATGTTACAGGCGTGGAAGATAACAGCGGCGTAAGTTTTTGGATCGTTGTACATCTCAACTATTTCTTTGGTAAAGACCCGATTGCCAGCTCTTTGGACTGTATAATCGCCCTTTTTAACGGTATCGTAGTACTGCTCGCCCATAATATGTTCTGGTTTCCCGCCGCCGTGGCCATCGACAATGACCAATTCAGTGCCTTTTCCTTGAGCTAGAAGTTCATTAAATTCCTCTTGCAGTTCTTTTCGTTCTGAAAAGATGTTTTGAAGGATGTCCGTGAAGACTCGAGCCTTTTTTTCCTCTGGTGAGTTGTTTGGACCACCCATATTGATGGAGTGAAGGAAGGCAAAGAAATCTAATAGATTGTCTTTTTGACTGGCTGTTCTGAGTCTATCAAGGGGTTGTCTGGCCAGTAACCGAGACTTGGTTCGCCAGTCGGTTTTTATTGTTCTGTACTTGATAGGGTATATAGATTGCTGAGGGGCAAGATCAAGGTAAATAATGCCGGCAATTCTCTCTGGAATATCTATTCTTACACCATACGCTCGTTTTACAATTTTTCTAATGGTCTTAGAGATGGGGATATATGCTTCTACTGCCCAAGCTGGTCCCTCTGGTCCATCAAAGCGTACACCCCTCTCTACTAATCCGGTTTGAGGCTCGGTACCATACTTTTCCTTAATTCGTTTATCTCTTTCTGTTGGAGTTATTTCCAGAGGCATAACCTCTTTCGGTTTGAGTCTTAAAACTCTGCCTTTTCGCGGAAACCCCCAAGCTTTTTCTGGTGTTTTGGCTTGATATTTTTCAGCTGCTGGTTGAGTAGCGGAAGTTTCGTTCATTTACTGTATTTATCAGTGTAAAAGTTGTGGGGTGATGATACAAGCTGGAGCGTCGGCCGAGGGTACAGCTTGGTGAGCGATATAAACTAAATAAACTACGAGGTTATACTTGGAAGTAAGCAAAATTCTTGGGAAAATCAAACTTTCCTTAATAAAGGAAGCATTTTTTCTGAGTGAACTGGGCAGAGGGGAGCGTTTTTTTCAGCAGCGCTTTGAAAGGCGTTGTAGTACGTTTTCATGTCTGAATCCTGTTTAACTTCGATTTCGAAGGTTCTTCCTGGAGCCATTTCTTGACAACCAGCGGTGTATTTTTGGGGACAGTAATAATAATCAACTCTATACAATTCGATCTCTTTTGCTGAGCTTTCTTCAGGGGATGGATTGATCATTTCTTCTCCACTCGGAAGCCGAGATACCCAATGAAAATACTGACGGCCAGAGCTAGTTCTGATTATACATAAATACTAGTTTTTACTTTTAGTTATTTTTACCCGTAAGTTCTAAAACGAATCACAACCCCCTCGTACAATCTGTTATAATCTCCCCCAATGAATCACGTTCAATTTAAGTCTAGCGCTTATTGTTATCCCCAAGTCTAACTTCGGGGAAGTGATTTATTTTCAACAAACAATCAAACAGCAATACCCCGAAGTCTTCGGGGTTTTTTGTTGTCTTAAGTATTTTTCAGAGAATTGAGGAGAGCAAACAACCTTGAAAAAGTTTTATTTGCTCTAGTGAACCGCCGAAATTGCTTCGGATTGGTTCGCTCTTTCACAGAGAAGATGCAGGCTTTTCTGACCAAATTTTCTTGTATAAGGAGATGAAATGGCAGAAAACAGACTACCGACCCAAAAAGAGGCGTTGGATCAATTACAAGCTAAATATCCTGGTTGCCGTTTTGAAGTTACAACTGCCACACTTTACTCAGCCACTGGGTGTAGGGGGCAATGGGGTGGAGCTCATATTGAAGTACAACCTCCAAAGACTCAGTATTTTCTGGATGTTTTTGATGGGGATAAAAAAGTGGATTCAATTCAAATCAGACAACCATAAAACGTTCAATAATCTTGAGTAGTATTACAAAAAAAGGAAGCCTGCATCTTCCTTTTCCTTTTGTTGTTATAATCTCCTTCGTGAGCGGTTATCTATTTGCACTTATCAGTTCGGTTTTTTTTAGCCTCTACGTTGTTCCCAGAAAACTCAGCAAACTTTCCCCGGTGGTTTTCAGTTTTTTTATGGCTGTGGGTTTTTCGGTTTGTTCATTGGTTTTATATCTCTTTAAACCATTGTTAGGTTTTCAAGAATCATTTTCGCCTATTTTATGGTGGTCAGTCTTGGCTGGCTTGATCTGGGCAGGATCATTTGTATTGTTTGTCGGTTCGATTGATTTAATTGGTCTTTCTAGATCCAATCAATGGAAAAATTTACAAGGACCAGTAGGAGCAGTGTTGAGCCTGGTGGTTTTAAAGGAATTTGCTACCACCAATCCTGTATTTGCTTTACTGGCCGCTGTAGCAATTTTTCTATCAGCGATATTTTTCACTACTTCATCCGAGACAGCAAAGAAAATTAATATCAGAGGAGTATCTTTGGCATTACTCTCAGCCTTAGGGTTTGGGTCAGTTGCTGTCATTCAGAAATACGTCACCTCTCATGTCGGCGTGTACTTGCAACAAGTCGTTTGGAGTTTGGCTATTGCCGGCAGTATTGCTACCTATATTTTATTGAGAGGAAAAATTAGTGAATTGCGAAGAGCAGTAAAAAGAGAAGTATGGGTAGGTTTGTCAGCTGGCGTTCTATATCTGGGTGCAAGCTTGTTTCAACTTTTCTCATATCAACATTTAGCCGCCTCAATTGCTTTTACCATGATTCAAACCAGCGCCTTATGGACAATCGCCATCGGCATTTTAGTATTTAAAGAAATTGATTTAAAAAAGCATTATGGAAAAGTAAGCTTGGGATTGATATTGGCCATTATTGGCATTATTTTGCTGGTTTTTGCGAGAAAGTAAAACTTCATGCCACAATACCACCCCGTTACCTCAAAAATTCTAGATTTGCTCAAGGCTGGCGGTTACTGGTTTGAGACTTTTGAGCATGAGCCAGTGAGGACGAGTGAGGAGGCAGCTAAGGTGCGCACAGGTTACTCACTGGAGCAGGGCGCTAAGGCGATCATTATTCGGGTAAAACGCAGTCAGCAGGATAAAGAGTTTCTGATGCTAGTATTGCCTGGAGATAAGCGTTTTGATGGAGTCAAACTCAAAGCCTTGCTGGGTGCCAAGGACATCCGTTTTGCCACCACAGAAGAGGTGGGGAAGCTCACTGATGGAGTTGAACCAGGAGGTGTTCCACCGTTTGGCAATCTGTTTGACTTAAAAGTGATTGTGGATCCCAGTCTCATGAAGCTGGAAAAAATTGTTTTTAACGCCGGCGATCGGCGGTTTTCGGTGGCGATGAAGGCAGAAGATTATCGAAAAATAGTAAAACCAGAAATTACGGAGATTGTTTAAGCAAAAATGTTAAACTGTTAACATGCCCAAATATCCCTCTAAACAAGATAAAGAGTTGGTTAATGCTCTCACAAAATTAAAGAGTGAGCGAGAAATTGCTGGTTTTTTGAGGGATTTGCTGACGCCAGCAGAGATTGAAGAGTTTTCCCGACGTTTTCAGATTGCCAAGTTGCTGTGGACGACGGAGAAATCGTATCTGGAGATTGCGAAAGAAGTTGGCACTAGTACAACAACAGTGACGAGAGTAGCGCAGTGGTTATATCGTGAGTCGTGGCAAGGTTACTCAACCGTACTGGAGAGAATGTACGGCAAGTCAAAGAGATAAATATATTAACGTATTAACATATTGACATACAATTAATTTCCCCTATAATAGGGCGCATGTTAAATAAAGATGCGCAAGTTTTAGTCAGCTATCACACCCTCTCTAAGAGCGGGGTGATTTAACGTGCAGTAAAAATAAAAAGTCAAACAGTCATCACCCCGCTTCGGCGGGTTTTTTGATGGCTGTTTTTTGTTGTCTCTAGTAACTAGCTATTAGAGAGAGCAAAAAACTTTTCACAAGTTTGAGCTCTGGTGAACCATCAGAATAAGCTCTGACAGGTTCGCTCTTTAATAGAGAAGATGCAGGCTTTTCTAGTTAACCCACTATCAGCCTAGGAGGCTCACAAATGATTACGATTTTTCTCAAGTTGTCGTTTGGTGTTAAAAAAGCCAATGACGACCAAGTGACTCAAAAACAACCTGGAAAACGTTCAGCAGTTGGCGGACCGATGCCAGTGGGTCATGATGACGGTGATGGTTTAGGTCGGGTTTTTGTCAGCAGAGTTGCTGACAGTTCCTACGACCCTGAACGCCACAATATTCACTAAAATGATCATGGGATTGCACCCTAGAGATGGCAAGGGATACTCTATGAGAGAAACTTTTGCAGGCGTTTTAGCTGCAGGAGTATTTTTCATAGTGATGGGATTGTCTTCAAAAGACAGCTTTGCGTTGAGGCTTGGTTTTTCAGGATTAGCGATTTTAATTCTATTCCTGATAACCTGGCAGATAAAACGGAAAGTAAACTCTTCATAAAGAATAGAGTTCCAACCAAAAGGAAGCCTGCATCTTCCTTTTCCCTGTATAATTTCCTTGGTGAAAATCAATTCTTTAGCTCTCGCCAATACTTTTGCTTTGATTGATTTAGTGCTACATCCGCTTTTTCACCTCTGGGGATGGTTGGCTCCTCAATCGTACGAGATGGTGATGTCAGAATTTGTGATTGGTTGGCAGTTACGAGTAACGGAGCAATTTACACCGAAATTTTTTGTGTTTTGGTTTTTGGAAGTTTTGGTTTTCTGGTTTTTAGGCTATGTAGGAGCTGAGCTTTACAACAGGTTGAATAAATCAAAATAGTTTTTTTCAGGTTAACAACAATATCCCCGCCAACCCCAACCCGGCGCCGAGAAGTTTTTGGCTGAGGTGATGGCGTTCTTTCAGCAGCAGAATTCCTAGGAAAACCGGCGTGATGAAGGACAGGCTTTTGTACATCGGCATCACGATCGAGACACTGCCGCTCTTTAATGCTAGGAGAATTAAAGCAAAGCTCAAAGTACTTAAAATGGAAGTCAACCAGAGCTCTTTGGGATGTTTTTTCATCAGTAATTTGGTTTCTGTCGGCAGCCCTTTTCTGAGGGCAAACACCAACCCTACCAGCAAGTTGTTGATGAATACATAAGTAAACGGCGAAAAATCCTGCAGGATAATTTTGTCCAAAATCATGGTAGGAGCGCCCATCACCGTGGACAGTAAAGCAAAAATCAGACCAAGACTAAGCGTGAGCTTCATCTTTCTGACCGAGACCACCAAGCTGCCAAGAAATACCAACAGTAGGCCTAGCAGCGATTTAGTCGAGTATGGTTCGTGTAGCACCACGATCGCCCCCAGCGAAGCCAGCACTACCGTCAACCGCTGAATGATTACCACTGTGGAAGCATCCTCCAGCTTGTACGCTTTGAAAGTGAAGTAGACAGTGAACGCGTAGGCGACTACTGAGATGGCAATTAGCAGCCAGTAAATAGGGTTAGTGGTGATGTGAAAGTCGATAAACAGCAGTGGAGTGGCGACAATCGCACTGAGCAGCTGAATGGCCGCAGTATAGGTAGTAGCCCGGAACCCTTTGGCAGACAAGGTTTTGTTGATGATGACGGAGAAACCTTTGGATAGCCCAGCAGCGGAGAGAATAAGGAAAGTGGAAAGCATTTCTTTCCATTGTAGGCGTGAAGGAGCGGTGAGGCAATTTTCCTTGTATAATTTTCCTGATGTCGCCAGACCAATCAGAAATCACCAGTAAAGAAAGCATTAGCAGGCAGTTGGCTTATACCGCTGAGTTTAAAAGTTTTGTTGGGGATCATCCTGGTACACTGACAAAAGTGCGGGTGATGATTAAGGCTTTACTACATGATAAAAAGGGCGCACGAGCAGAGGAATCTGGCATTGTGGTGGAGAAAGTACAGCCGTCCCCGTATTTTAAGGTGACTTTGGCAGATAAAAGCTTTTTTGTGAAAGTTCGGCGCCATATTATGACGGGAGAGAATTTGGAAGAGTTTCGGGCTTTGGCTCGACTGAAGGAAATGTACAAGGATAATCCCAAAGTGGAAGTAGTGAATTTTCAACTGGCTTTTACTAGCTGGAATGAAAATTACTTTGTGGCCGAGTGGGATGATCGTTTGGTTAAGAATTTAAACACTTATCTGAGAGAACTGGCGGAAACCAGTCAACAAACTGCTGATAATACTGCACTCCAAAAACATGTTAAAGATTTGGGAAGTAGGGTAAATGAGATCGCCCGACAACTTGAGCAAGCTGGTTTTTATGACTATGGCCCGGTCAATATGGCTTACGATCCTCAAACCGACACCATTATTTTATTTGATATTTTGTTTCACAGGCAGAATCAATCGGAATAGTTTCCCCAAAACAATCAAGTAAGTAAACTCCTTTTGTGTGGCATTGACACCGATGCCTGTGTGCTGGCCTCGGCGTATGAAGCGTTTGATTTAGGGTACGAAGTGAAGGTTTTAAAAGATTTGTCCAGAGGGCATGATGGGCAAGAGTATGTCGCGGCGGCTCGCAAACTGATCGATATAAATATTTAGATCGATTAACTAATCTTTGATTTTTTCAAACACCCCAAAATACAGTGGCAGGCTGATGAGTAGTAAGCCGATGTAAGCCAATATCGTGCTTAAGATAATGCCAAACGCTGGCAGCAAGAAGTAATTCAAAATGGCATATATCCCAATAGTAGTAGTGGTGCTAATAAGAACATTTTTGGCAATGAGCCTGGTGAATTCTGTGCCGCCTGATTTAATAGTGACCAAGAAAGTAGAAACAGTTAGGGCGAGGAAGGTGCCGAAGATACCACCCCAAGTGGGTCCAGCTAGTTTACTGATCAACACGATGGCGCTGATCACCGCACCGCTTAATGTGGCTTTAAGTCACAGTGGTGTTTTGACAATTTTGGCTGGAATGAGTTGATGATTGATTGGCAGTTTTTTAACAGCATAAACAATACTTAGAGTAACTAATACCAACCAAACAAAAGCAGAAAGATAAATATCCCTGACTGGGAAAGCAGCGGCCAAGCTGGCGAAAAGAAGCCAGATAATCAGTGAAAAAATGAGTCCGACACTAAAACTCTTTTTTGTGAGCCATAAATATGTTAGAAAAAAAGTGCAGTATAAACCACTACTGTATGGCATGATGACCGCGGCCGTCATCGCGGCAGGAACGCCTTGGGTTAAACCAATAAAAAGCAGGCTGACTACGGCGGTGGAAGGTAACCCAACGATTAAACCACCCAATTTACCACTCACCCGCTCAGCAATTGTGGTGGCAACCGCTACCCAAACGATACCGACAAGTAGTGAAAGCAACCATTTGGCAATAAACGGATCCATACCAAAAGTATAAACTGACTATCTGCTAAAATGCACGTAACATCATGCCTGATGAAATAAATCTCCAATACACCACAATCAAGACCCCTTTACCTGATTTTATTTATGAAGGTCTCAAGCACTATTCCGCCGGCGCGAATACCTATCGACCACAACCACCAGAATTGATTGAGAAACTAGCCAAAAAACATCACGTTCCCAGGGAAATGGTTTACTTAACCGCTGGCACGGATGAAACTATCCAGATTTTTGCCCTGGCGTATGGCAGTAATGCGTATGTTTTTACGCCAACGTATAGCGTTTACAAAGATGTAGAGGAATTTGGTGGCAAGTTGACGCGGATTAATGTTGTAAAAAATGATCAGTATGTTATTCCAACCGGCAAGATTGCTGACGCTAGCCTGATTTACTTGGCAAACCCCAATAATCCCTCTGGTTTTACCTCAAAAGAAAAGGTGATTGAGCTGATTGAAAATAACTCTCAAGCAATTGTTTGTGTTGATGAAGCCTACAGTGAATTTGCGCCTGAATTATCGGTAATGGATCAAGTGCAAAAGTATTCACACCTGGCAGTCTTTAGAAGTTTTTCTAAAGATTACGCCATGGCTGGTAATAGGATCGGGTATTTCGTTGCGCACCCAAACATTATTAATGTGGTGAAAAACAAAACCCAGTGGGCCAATGTGTCGTATTTATCAGTTGGGGCGGCGATGGTTGTCTTAGATCATGAAGCATATTTTAAGGAAATCAGGGAGGATCTTAATAGTAGGCGAGAGGATTTAGCCAAATTTCTTGAGGAAAAAGGTTTTGCTTTACTGCCTTCAAGGATTAACGCGGTATTAATTACTTTTTCTTCTAAAGAAAAGGGCACGCGCTTTGCAGAGTTTTTAAAACAAAATCACTTTGTCATTAGTCATGGTAATGGCAACAGCAATATTGGTTTGGACGAGTCGTTTGTGCGAATTTCCATTGGTACAGAAGAGCAGCTAACTGTCTTGAAAAAAGTGGTTGCAGACTATAAGTAAACTTTGTAATAAAGTGATCAAAAACAGAATTTTTGCTTTACTTTGAACTATTTTGATGTATAGTAATAAACATGTTTGGTCGAAAACCAAATCCAGAACTAGGGAACTCGCGACCGTCACGAGCAGTTGCTGATGCATACAATCAAGCGCTGCAGGAGGCGAGTGAGGAGTTAGAAACAGCTAGGATAGCGGCAGAGAGAATTGTAATTGCCGCACCGATTAAAAAGCTGGAAGAAAACTCTCACACTGTTGCTGGTCAATCAGGTGGTGTTACATAAGCTGGCCAAGTAAGTTTAGGTAAACATTTTTTGCAGTCGTTTTTGGATAGTTTTCATTGTTTTCGGTGGCAGAGAACCAAGCACAAATTTCACGCGTCTGGTGTCAAGAGTTCTCAAGTACCACAGCATGGTGTAGCTTTTTTCTCTTAAAAAATTAACGTCAGTAAGCTCTATTTCTAAGGAGTTTTTTTTGCGTGGTTGGCGAGTACTTAATGGCGAAATAAGGACAAAGCGTTTGTCGGCATTTTGAGCGACATCACTGACGACTATTGCTGGTCGGTATTTTTTCAGTTCGTTACCAGAACTGGGATGGAATTTGATCAGCAACACTTGACCAGCTTTATACATTTCGCTCTCTTTCCTCTAGGTACTCCCATAAATCATCCAGATCTGATTGCTCGCTGTCCACCAACATATCCAATTCTGGGTTATCAATAAACCGCAGTTTTCGCACAATGGCGTCGAGGGCTAATTTCGTCAGCAGTTGACTCCGGTTTACATCTGGAAATAGGGCATCGAGAGTTTTTACCACGGCTTTGGGCATTTTGACTTGGATGCGTGTATCAGTAGGTAAGGCATGATACTGAGCGGCCTCAGCCATGTCGCGCAGTTCGAGCGCTTGCTGGGGAGTAATTTTGTAGGTCGCTCGCTTTTTCATACACACGATTATACACACCAAAAATCAATTTTGTAAGAACAATTTAAAGTCGATACAATCGCACGTCATTGACGGTTTTGACTGGTTTGAGAGTGGGGAATTGAAAATAATTAGATACGAACTGCGAACCTTTTTTCATCTCCTTTTTTACTTTTTTCTCAAGTCTGCGCATTACATAGCTGGTACCATAAAAAAACACCACGTCGTACTGAGAAAGGTCGATGTCCCAAAAACTCTGTTTGAGAATTGTCAATTTTTTGGTTAGTCCTGCCCGAGCAATGTTTCGGCGGCTGCGGCGAACGAGAATACCGTTAATCTCGACACCAACACCCTGCAAGCCGAATTTTTCGGCCAGGGCAATCAACACCTTGCCGTCGCCGGAACCAAGATCAATCACTTTTGAGCGCTTAGTCAACTTGGGGAGGGAGAGCATCGTTGCCAATTTATCGTCGGCACTGGGGACAAACACCGGCCCGTGAAACATTGGAATTAGAAATGAGATTTGGTACCCGAAAATAAGGCAAATTACGGCCAACAATAAACTGAGAATGATGATCACCAGCCACTCGATAACTGTCACACTGCATCAGTATACTCACTGACTAGGAAGTTGCACCAGTCTCGATTTGTTTGGTCAATAATGGTGGTCATTTTTTTCCCGAAGTAAGGGTTTTAATGTACAATGAGTTACTGTGTCAGAAAACGAATCTAGTAAGCAGTTTACCTCAGGATCAACAGAAGAAGAACCACAATCGTCCACGTTTTCTCAGTTTAGTGAGAAAACGCAACGTTACCTTCGGGAGCGTTTCAAAAATGAGGAAACACTTGAGTTAAAGCTAAGTTTATTAACAGAAGCTGGTTTTGGTGATCCCACCTCATTGATTGAAAGATTTCCCAACCTTATAGCTCTCGATATCAAGAGGGTGGTTGGAGACTTAAAAGGAGCTGGTTTCAATGACCTTGTTTCTTTAATTACGGAATTTCCACAATTTGCAGGGTATAACATTGGCAGAGTGAGGAAATACCTTAGACTGGTAAGGGTGATTAATAAGGTACTTAATCTTGATTATGAACCGGTGGCGTTCGTCGAAAACTTTCCTCGTTTGCTTAGCTTTTCAGTAGATGAATTGCTTTTCTTTTTAAGAGTTAGTAGTCATTATAGATTTTCGGAAAAAAACTATTACTCTGTTTTAAAATTTAATCCTTTTCTTGTCTTTGGTGACATTTTGAATAATCCCACCACTTTACATGGTATTACTACTCGTATTGTCAGACTTTCGAAAGCAGAAAAATTAGAGCGAATTGAGCAAGTAAAAGCTCTTCTGCCTGGCATCGATGATTTTTTGGAGCGAAAAAACTATACACCGGCACATAAAACTTTCCTGCGGCGCTTAGCAGCAAATCTTAGAAGGCTAGCGGCTAAGCGTTAAAGACAATTGATGTCTTTTTTAGTTTCATTTGAAAGATGGTTTATCGTTCAACAGCGCTTGCCGGGTGGTGCTGGAGAAACTTGATTTATAATCCTACTCATGAATCTTGCAGTTGGCATTGTTGGTTTTCCCAACGTTGGCAAATCCACGTTGTTTAACGCGCTCTTGCAAAAGCAAGTGGCGCTGGCGGCCAATTATCCGTTTGCCACCATTGAGCCAAACACGGGGATTGCCGAGGTACCGGATGCCCGGTTGGCGGTACTAGCTAAGCTGGTTGGCACGAGTGTCATTAAGCCGGCGACGGTTGAGTTCGTCGACATTGCCGGACTGGTGCGCGGCGCCAGCAAGGGCGCTGGTTTGGGCAATCAATTTCTCTCCCACATCCGAGAAACCGACGCCATTTGCCATGTGTTGCGGGCTTTTCATGATGAAAACGTGGTACGGGAAGGGGCAGTTTCGCCGGCAGAGGACTTGGTCGCGATCAGAACTGAGTTGCAGCTAGCTGATTTAGCTACATTAGAGAAACAGAAACCACCGAAAGGGGGAGTAGAAAAAGAGGCGTTTATTCGCTGGGAGTATATTGAAAAGTTTTTAAAAACCCTCCAGGCTGGAAGGAATATCATTTTTGATATATCGCACTATGGGGATAGTAAAATGGCCAACCAAATCGCCCGTGAACTCAATTTATTGACCGCTAAACCGGAGATTTACGTCATTAATGTCGGTGAAAACGACTTGAAAAATGAACTTGGCCGCTTGAGCGAGTGGGGGAGTAAGCTTGGCGTTGACCCCAGTCAGATAGTTATCATCAGCGCCAAGATTGAAAGTGAAATCGCGGCATTGTCGACCGATGACCAGGTTGAATACCTCAAGCAGCTAGGCCTGAAACAGAGTGGTTTGGCACGCTTGGCCGCGGTGGCTTATCACACCCTGCATCTGCAAAGCTTTCTCACTGCCGGCGAGAAAGAAGTCCGGGCCTGGACCATTCGCCAAGGCACCACCGCGCCACAGGCCGCCGGCGTCATTCACACCGATTTTGCAAAACACTTTATTATGGCCCGTGTTGCCAGTTTTGAGGATTTTGTGCAATACAAAGGTTGGAATGGCCTTAAGGAAGTAGGTAAAATCCGCCAGGAAGGCCGTGATTACGTAATGCGGGAAGGTGACGTAGTGGAGTTTGCGATTGGCAAATAGTAGGCTAACAATTAAATAACCGTGTCTTGTAAAATTGTTTGACCCAGTTGATACAGTTTTTTCATTTTAACCGGATCTTTTCGCTTGTGGCGACTGTCGCCCCACAAATCACCAATATATCGTTGGCATAAAACCGGTTTAAGTTCTGACCAGAAACTTTTCTGCTCGGTTGCAGGCAGTAGTTTTTGGTACTTCTTGAGGTATTGGCGGGCTAACTCTGGAGCGTCATGATCGTT
>Ga0209210_1002445_pt1 | contig 13532 bp, 29 predicted proteins | sample RifGroA1_FD_183991 | JGI IMG/M metagenome (GOLD analysis project Ga0209210, IMG submission 183991) | Contaminated groundwater microbial communities from Rifle, Colorado, USA - Rifle Groundwater A1 (SPAdes) (version 2) | ecosystem: Environmental > Aquatic > Deep subsurface > Groundwater >...
GGCGGCGGCCGAGGCGGCCTCGGCGGCGGCCCAGGCGGCCCAGGCGGCCCAGGCGGCCTCGGCGGCGGCCCTGGCGGCCTCGGCGGCGGACGTGGCAGCGGCATCTAACTCTTCAACGCTCGCCTCGCCGTTGGCAAAGCGGCGTGCGGTGGCTATCGCGGCGAGACTGCGCGGGTCGGGCTTCGCGCCCCGCGTCCTCACGATCTCCACCGCGCTCTCGGCGCAATCACAGGCGAACAGCCGCAACTCGCGCTCGATGTTGATGGCCCGCACAAGCCGCCTTGTCCGGCTCACCGCCTTGTCTTTGTCTCGCTTCACGGGCTCCGAAATTTCGACTAGGCACAGCATCGAGCCCGGCGCGTACTGCAATGCGTCCCAGGGCGTTGGGCTCGAATGGTAGCCGCGATCACAGAGCTTGAGCCGCCCCGTGATCGTGCGCTCCTCCCCCTCCGTCCAGGCAGGCTCAGCACCCGAACCAGACCTCATGTCGTCGCGCAGGAAATGCCATGCGCGTATCATCTCAGCCATCACTCACTCCTTTCCTGGACCGTCCTCAACGCTTCCGAATCGCTGCCGAGTTCGCTCTTTGACGCGAGCCATGGCAGCATCGAAAGCATCAAGGTCGGCGTCCGACACCAACCGAATCGCCACCCCGGTCTCTGGGTGCATCTCAATCAGCACCTCGAACGCCCGCCGATGCTCCAACTCCCACCGCGCATAGGTCCGCACGTTCGTGTGAGCCACGGGGTCAACCGAGAGGCTTTGAAGGCTGTCATTGGCCCACTCCGCGAATTCGAGCTGCCACTCGCGAGGTATTTGCGCCCGCTGCTGACTTGCCGCGATTTGTTCCGTTTGCGTTGCCGCCACAACCATCCCTCCTGTGCGCTTCAAGACGCGCCTTCACCCACAAAACACTCCGCGGCCGAGGCTGTGCTAAGGCCGCAGCTTTGAAGCAATGCTCAACACAGTCCGGCGGATGCTCCTGCTCAAGAGCAAGCAATTCCTCCCTGAGCATCCCGTTCAAGCCGCCACTAAACGCTTGTTCGTAAAGGCTGAAAATGTTCGGGCGCAGCTGCTGCTGCTCAAGATCACTAGAAGGCAAAGAGGGCAAAGAAGGCAAAGAGGGAAAAGAAGGCTCAGAGAGCAAGGCGACATTTAATGACTTGTCAGTACAAGTCTCTACATGTAATGACTTGTCAGTACAAGTCTCTCCATGTAATGACATTCCCGGTATTGTCGCGATTACGGCCTCTGGAGGGCTGGGGAGTGTGCTCGTCGCCTCGTGCGGATGAATGTGCTGGTTCCTCTGGAATGTCGGAATCCAGATACACCGCACCCCCTCAACCTCGTAGCGGCGGACGAAGTGCTTGGCTTCTAGGGCCGCCAGCAATCCCTCGATGTCGATCCCGCGCTTGTCATACTGGAAGGCATACGCCTTGATTCGAGACGGTCTGTCCTCTAGTCGACCTTCACGGTCCGCGAGCTGCCACAGGGCGATATAGAGCAGGCGGGCCGCCATTGGTAAAGCGCCAAGGTCTTCATTACTGAAAAAGCTGGGCTTGATGTCGCGAGTCCTAGCCATGCTTCGCCTCTCGCCGGCGCAGAGTTTCCCGTGCTTGAGCACGAGTCAGGTCAGGATGCTCGGACCAAAAGTCGTCTACCCGAGCCTCCCACTCTTGGATGTCTTGTAGGACGCCAGCCGCCTCCGGGCTTCCCGTTGGAGCACCATGATTACGAGCGCTAGGTCTTCGTCCGGAATGTTGGGCGGATACAACATATGAAGGGTCTTGCTGTCGCGCCTGAACGCGATGGAGAAACTCGTCCACCCCAGGTCCGGGTCGGTCGGCCTCAAGAGCTGATAAGGGGGCGTGGCCATCAAGTTCTCTCCTTTCGTACAGCTCAATCCCAGCCTTCTGGCGTGCTTCGGCCCACCAACCCACCTGATCTGAACAGCGCCAGCACAGCGCGGAATCGATGTGGTCATTGATGCAGGGCCTCACTCCTGTACCTCGATCTTTCCTTCGCACTCCCGGCAATAGAGCCTGGGAAGGTAATCCACCGTCACCCCTTGACGGTGGGCTTGCTCTAAAGCCTTGCCCTCTAAGACCGCTGCCGGCTTACCACAGCCAGGACGCATACAGAGCCGGTGAAGGACAGGTGCCTTCATGCCGGCGCCTCATCCCAAGTACGGCCGTCCAGGAGCCGCCCACCGGAGGTCGGCCGAGGACCGGCCCATTGCTTCCAGAAAAAGGGCACCCCGGCTGCGACGCACTGGTCGCGCAGAGAGCGCACCCAGGCCAGGGCTTCGGGCTTGGGTATCCACGCCGCGGGAGAAGCGTCCTCGGACTCGCTCCCACAAGGACAGGAATAGTGGCCAAAATGACCGTGACACCCACATATGCAGCGCTCGACCAGCGCCCGCTCCGCAGGACCAGCGGACTCGCCGCCAGCAATCACCCAATCGATGCCATGTTTGAGGCGGCGCACGAAGCCCATTGAGTCCATGTGTTCGCGGGCTAACGCATCGATCTCCTCTTGGAACTCACCGAGGGGTTTCAGCCACGCATCGGGCGGCGGCTTAGGCAACTTAATCCGCGTCAGGTCTAGCGGCCCCAACAGCGGCTCGCAGGAGAGGAAACGGACGGCTGCCGGCGTGGCCAACAGGATCGGTATGCGCTCGTCGGCCCAGTGCTGGTTCTCGACGGACACGCCGAGCCAGACGTTATCGAGCGGCCACGGCAGCCATTCACTCTTTGCCCGCGCTTCGCCACCTAATCGCCCCAACTTCGCAAAGTGAAAATCTATTGGTGCCCGGGCCATCCCTTTTGCGGCGTCAGTCACCTTCACGTCACGGTATTGCCCCGCCGCAAAGTACTCCCGCATCCGCTCCGGCCTCTTGGTGAGCACCTGAAACGTGAGCCGCGGCTGCAAGGCCATCGTGGCGAAGATGCGGTCAAGCCATTCGTCTTTCACCCACTCGGCAAACAGGTCCGTCATGTCGCACAGGAATAACTTTGCGGGGCTGCCTCGATAGAGAAGAATCTTCTCCAGCACCTTTTCATCCAGGTAAGGCTCTACCAGCTCCCGGTTCCCGGGCAGGAAGGCTACCCCTGTCCCGTAGCGGTGCTCGTTCCACTCGGACGCATAGCAGTGAGCACAGCCGGGCGACACCTTCTCGCAGAAGTGGCCTACCTTGCCGGTCTCACGGTTGCGGGCACGGAGAGGATTCGCCGAGAAGTCGGTCCAGCCGATTGGGGTCTTGTTCACGTCAGCACCGTAGAGGGGAGGTACAGCCACACTCACAGCACCTCCATGCAGCCGTTCAGCAGCGGCGCGGCGGCGATGATGCGCTTCCGCGCCATCTCGACGTAGGCCGGGTTCAGCTCGATACCGATGGCGCTGCGCTCCATGCGGATGGCCGCAAGCAAGGTCGTCCCTGAGCCCGCGAACGGGTCCAGCACGGTTGCCGGGACTATCTCGGCCTCATGCTTGCAGGACGGGCGCCAGCTATCCGTAGCGCGAGTGGTTGGTTGCCAGCCGGTGCTATCTGTCTTGGTTGGGCTATTCAGGGGGACGTGTGCAGGTTCGCGGCCGTTAATGTGGCCGGTGCGTTCCACCACCCGCACCCAGGGCGCGCCACAGGCCGCACAGACGCCCTTAGCGGACGTCCCCAGGCTGATGCACCGGCGCGGCAGCTCGCTAGGAAAAGTTGCGAAGTGGGCGTCACGGAAGGGCTCAGGCGGGATGATCCAGTAGTTCCAGAGGTTTCGGCCGGTGGGGGCGCTGCCGTTCGCTTCGGCTTCGTCCCACCGCTCGTTAAAGCCTGCGTGACGGCGCCTATGGCCCTCCTGTTTTGCGGGACGAATCCCGTTGCGCTCGGCGGTTGGCATGGACTTATGGGATTCAATGGCCCGCGCCCTGCGCGCCGCCGCTTGATCTCGCTCGGGCGCGGCAAACGCCACCCGCTCAGCGTCGAGGTCGTAGAAGTAGCGGCTGGACCGCGTGAGCAGGTATATCTTCTCGGTGGCGCTCGTCGGGCGGCCGGCGGAGATACGGAGAATGAAGCCATCGTTAACAGCGCATTTAGCGCAGCCGGGACACTCTACAAGAGAAGGAGTATTCGGTCGTTCTTCCGCGAGTTGCAGGGCTGGCAGGCCGCCACGACGTTGCTCATCGTGTGCGGTCCGTCCTTGCTCAGTGGTATTACGTGATCCATCGTCAGTTTCGCTGGCTGTTTGCAATAGAAACAGCGGCCCTTGCTCAGACGTAGGATCTCCCGCCATTCCTGCGTCGTCAGACACCCAGGACTCTGCGCCTTCCGCGCCCTGCGACGTTCGGACATGGCCGCGTGAACCGCTCTGCCCTTGGGTGTCTGACGATAGCGACGATCTATCTCGTGCTTGCGTAAGCGCCATTGCGGATTCGTCTTGCGGCGCTGATGCGCTGCGGCGGCGGACGCCTTCGCGCTGGGACTGTTCCGCCACTGGAGCAGCCACCGCGCCCTCGCCGCCCGTGCCTTCGGAGTCGCTGTGTATTTGGCTTTGTTGCGCCGGCCGGATGGGGATCGACTCGCCAACCGCCTCTTTTCCTTTATATCCGGGCGCTGTTCCCGTGCTTTGGTAGTGATCTGCCCCTTGAGGCTGGCCTGATATTTCTGGCGCGCTATTTGGTAGGCTGCCGTTTGTCGATATTCCTTCGCCTTGCGATTCCGACAGGTTGGACAGCGCGGGTCGTGAGCCTTCGTCGGCTCGAATAAAGCTTGGCAATCGGGACAGCTTTTCATACTCTTTAATTGTAATCCAATGCCTCTCCCATCGCGAGCCTTGCACACTCTCCGGCATCGGAGAGGGCTTGCACCAGGTAATCTCGCTGCGTATCCACCAGCCATCAGCTTGCAGCGCCAGGGCCACACGCGCCGGCATCATCATGAGGTCCTTCGCCTTCAGGCCCGTCTGGGCCAGCCGGTTGCTTGCGGGCCCATCCGCGCCCGCACGGCGGAGAGAGCCGATATTGCCCATCTGAATCGGCCCACCCTTGTAGCCTCGCTCGCCATCACGGTGATAGCCGCCACGATTGCGGCTGTGATACCCGTCCCCAAGGTTCACCCAGAATGTGCCGTCACGCCTGAGCACCCGCCTGACCTCGGCAAACACGGCCACCATCTTGGCGACGTACTCGTCTATCGAGCGCTCTACGCCGATCTGCCCTTCGACGCCGTAGTTGCGCTGGCCGAAGTAGGGCGGCGAAGTCACCACGCAATGCACGCTCTCGCTCGGCAGCTCGGCCAGCCGCTCGAGCACGTCGCCCTGCCTCATCTCCCAGCTCACGCCGGACACTCCGTGCGACCGGCGCTGACGCCAACCAACGTCTCAGGGATCAGTCTTGCCTTGTTCATGTCGCCTTCACCTTTCCGCCCTCGGACAGCACCGCCTTGATCTCCTCAAAGTCGTCAGGCAGCAGCCAGGCGTAGTACTCAACCCCTGCCGTGAAGCAGCGGTGCGCCATCTCTACCTGAAGGGGCTTTAGGTTCTCGGCCTTGCCGTCTTTGCTGCGGCCCTTTAGCTCCGCAAAGATCACCCGCTCTCGGAATAGCACCAGGTCCGGCCACCCGGCCGGCGAGCGCTGCGCGTAATAAAGGTGGAAGGGCCACCATCCGAGCACCTGGGCAAGCTCGATGATCTGCGCCTGCCACTTAAGCTCGCTTTGATAGCGCACGCGCTCTTTCTCTCCCCATGCCTTACGGGCAATGGGCTTACGTCGGGCGAGGCCGTTCCAACTCTGTGCCTGGCGGGGTACGGGCACTGGTTCTCCTTCTCAGGTCTGCTTCCGGGCCTTCGCCCTCTCTATGCAATCAGGGCACACCAACCAGCGGACATAGGGCAGCCTGCGCTCGGTAGGCTGGCGGCATAGGTCACAGAGGGCACTGGCCTTCGGCTCGATCAGCGGGAGCTGGAGCGCGGTCATTCCTGAGCCTCTGCTAGGAGTTCCCCACAGTCACGGCAGATGTATTCGCCTTCCTCCGAGTAGGCCGGCGAGTGCTTGTGCTGTCGGGCCTTGGCTCGTTCCTCAAGCTCTATCAACAGACGCTTGCGCTCGTTCCCGTTGAGGTCACGGGCGCCGCGGTTGTTGAATATTTGCTGGCTCACCACATCGACCTCATCAGGGGCAAATCCCATCTGTTGGGCCAGTTCCAGGAAGGTGAGCTTTGGTGGGGACGCAGCAGGCCCCGACGCTCCCCGAGAAGAGGCCGCATCCGGTCGGGCTGGTTTAGCGGCGTTCATGTTGGGTGTCCCCTGCTGCGTTGCCCCATGCTCGATATCCATCTCCTCAGCGGGTGTCGCCTCATAGCCAGCGAGCGCCATGATGAAGCCGAGCGGTAGACGAAGGGCTTTCGAAGATGCGCGGGTTTGGGCCATGGACCGAAGCGCGTACTCCGCCCGTGTCGCCCAGGTCTTTTCGTCTCGCGTGCACTGCGCCTCTGCGGCGCCTACGACGCGCCCATCCAGGGTGCGGGCTTCTACCCGTGCCTCCCAGCCTTGGTCTAGATGGCGCGTCCAGATGCAGACAGGGAACACACCCAGGAGGGAGCCGAGCAGCGTCCAGCCCTCGAGCCGAACGTACTCTCGGCCGCTGATGGTCGAGGCAAGCTTGCGTGACCGCACCACATCAGCCAGGGCATTGGCTTTCTCGTGGGCTGATTTGATGATCGCGTTCGGGTCGTCTGTGCCGAACAGTGTCATGGGTGCGTACGGGATCAGTTCTGTCGTCATGGCTTCACCTCTTTGACCTCAGTAATCTCCACCGGGTGCCTGGTAAGACAAGTGCCTTCATCCAGTGCTACCACCCGGCGTTTTGCGTCAGCCTCATCCAATGCGTAGACCAACCGCGTTTCGCTCACCTTCGCCGCAGATGAACAGATCACCCATGTCGTTTGTGTCATCGATTCGCCACGGCTCAGGCGTGTGCTCACTCATCCTGTCCGCCTTCCGCGATGATCCAGAGAAACCAAGCTGTCCAGATCACGGTGGCGATCACGGCGACAGCAACGGCGTTCTCAAACAGGGCTTGAAGGGCAGTCATCGGTAGCGGTCCCGGTATGCTACGCAGCCGTCGCAGTCGTAGTCCTCATGGCAGCGGCCATAGACTGCACCGCTCACAGGCTGAGGCGTCCAGCCGCCCGCACCTCCACAGGAAGGACAAGGGCGAAGCTCCATCAGGTGCCGATGCTTGCAGGCTCTGCAGTCGAAAAGAAACCGCCGTTGCTTCTCCATCCCTCACCCCCTGATCGAGGCTTCCTGCGCCTCTATGTCCGCTTGATTGCCGAGGGCCTTAGCCATGGCAGCATCGATGTCTGGGATCAAGGACGGGTGATGAGGCCACTGCGCCTCATCACGATCAAGCCCACGCAATGCGAACGCTTCACGTGCCGCTTGCAGCGCCTCTAGAAGCTCCGGCGCGGCGGCTATGAGGCGGGCGTTGGCTTTACACCGTTCCCACGAAGTCTCGTCGTAGATGTTGCTTAGCCAGGAGCCGTCAGCATCAGAATCAGATGTGTGGATACGGCACACGGCAATGCCTGTTAGTTCCTCGACGTACCACGGCCCCGGCGTCCCCTTGAACTCTGTCTCGTTGCTCATGTATGCTCTCCTTGGCTGCAAGGCGCTCTCTTTGGTGGCCCCGGCCCTCGCTAGTAAGGTCCGGGGCCTATCCATCCCTGGTTCCTCGATAGGCCCTTCCTTCCTTTACTCACCCTGACGATGGGCGGATGCCTCCTTCGGAGACGGCCGCCGGCAGCTAGCCATCCTTCAGCCTCCATCGTCTAAGTGCTCTGGCGTGGGCTGGCCCACGGCTTGAAAGCTCCCAGCCGCAGAACTCGAAGCGCTTGTCTTTGAAAACAGCGCCCATCAGGTTCTGCCGTGGCGGGTCGCCTGCCATGCCCCGCACGTCGTTAGCCGTGACGTAGGAGATGAAACGGTAGCTAAGCATTCTCTCGGCCCAGTCCCGCGCCTTCCTTAGCCACTCCTGGCACTCATCGCCCTGGCTAACCAGCGCCAGGCCACGGTCGCGGCGCCGCTCGCCGTCGAGCAGGGAGAGCTGTACGGCGGTCACGGCTCGGTCCCGTTCTGGAGGAATGCCTGCACGTCGGACCAGCGCCGATAGACCTGTTCTAGTTGTGCCTTCTCCTCGCGGGTCTGTTTCTCCGCCTCTTCCCAGGCGGCGTCATCCCGGATGCCCTCGACAGCACTCTCGATCAGGTCCGCCAAGACTTGCGGCTCTAGCGCGTCCAGCTCCCAAGACTCGTTGCCGTGGATGCTGATGTAACCGACCGCCCGGCTGTCGGTGATCTTGGCCGGGTTCGGCGGCGGCGTGTACTCCTGTACCTGATCCATGTTCAGGGCCAGACGTTCAAACTCCAGGCCGCCCATGAAGAGTTCGAGGCGCGCCTGTATATAGGCGATCAGGGGCATTACGACGCCACCGCCTCCGCCAGGGGCACGGCCTCGGGCTCATGCTCGTGATCGACCTTGCGCGTGACCTTCGACCCCTGGCAGCTCATGCACAGGCGGCCCGCCCGGGATTGCCCGCTGCCCTCGCAGGCGTCGCAGGGCACCTCCACCAGGGCCTCGGCCTTGCGCGTGCTCTTGGCCCGCCAGGCGGCGTTGGCCCAATACAGGGCCTCACCGCAGAGGCGGCAGACCAGCGGGTCCGGGCTCGACACCTCCGCGAACGGGGCCGGTGTCCAGATGCGGTGCGACTCGACCAGCGAGCCGCCGCGGAGCTCGATCCCCTCGATGCGCTGCAGCGGCGCCTGCAGGGACAGCAGCACCTGGCGGATCAGCAAATCCGCCCCGTCGTTGTGCTCTTTGCCCTTCGCGCCGTGCAGCTTGACCTCTGCGCCCGTCCAGCGCCAACAGGCGAAGAGCGAGAGCTTGACCATCTGGCCGCGGGCGCTGAGGTAGCTGGCCTCGACGTAGCAGGTCTGCGCGATGCGCTCCGGCAGTGTTTCGGTCGGACCGGTCACGACGGCCAGGCGGACGATGCCGTCCTCGATGGCGCTCGCGGCGCAGTCGGCGGCCAGCTCCTCGAGGAAGGCGGCCGGCTCGGTGAAATGGATTTCGTGCAGCCGCGTGGTCATGCCGGCACCGCCACGACCGGCCAGTATTCTAAGTAGCGGCCATTGGTCACCAGCCTGCGCCTATAGATGGTCCGGCTGATGCAGAGCAGATGTCCAAGGCTGTAGAGGACAGACGATCTGGGCAGATCGAGCGCCTTGCTGATTTCGCTAGCCGTGCAGCCAGGATGGGCGGATATGTACCGTTGGATGGAGGCGTGCCTCGTGAGGGGTGGCCTGACGTTCATCGCCCGTCCGTCCTCTCGCGCTCGGCGCGCTTCTTGGCGCGGCAATCGGCGCAGCGCTTAGGCTCCTGGAGCTCGCGCTGGGCGAAGAACTCCTGCTCGCCCGCGGTGAAGGTCCAGGGCTGGCCGCAATCGATGCAGGTGCGCTGCAGGTCCTGGTACTGAGGCGGTGCCATGGGCCTATGCCTCCTCCTGCCGCAGCGAGGTGCGTTGCCAACTCTTGCCTAGGCCACGGGCATCTATGGCGTGCCGCAGGCCGTTCGCGAACTGGACGACGACGTAGGCTGGCAGCCCCTGGTCGTAGATGGGCTCGCCCTCGTAAGTCGTGGTGATCACCCTGCCCGTGCCTTTGACGGCGGGGTGCAGCCAGGACGGCCATATTGGCCGTAGCCGTCAGCATTATGGCCACCCTGCCAAACCCAGCAATCTTCTAAACGAATGTGGTGGTGGCTTAGCTTTCGAACTCCCCCTCGACGTGTAGGCTCACCATGAAGGCTTCCCGGCAATGCGGGCAGGTCATGCGGCCGGAGATCGGTACTTTGAGCGCCGCCAGAAGCTCTGAGTCCAGCTTGGCCCACAGCCACTTGAAGAATGGGCTCTTGGGTTGCCAGCCGGGTGGCGGCGCCGTGTCGCGGTATCGCTGTTCGAGCATGATCCTCCCCCTGTGCGTTACTTCGGCGGGGAGAGTAATCGACTCGCGGCAATATTACCGATGGGTTCGTGTCGCTGTCTGTGAGTCGGGCCATCTTCGGCCCTTTCTCTGTCTCTCAGACAAACGTTTAACTTCGCACTATATATGTACGAGCAAGAACGTTAAGTCTGAGGCTCGGGCGTTACTTTACCATTATTCTCGCTATGTTCAGGTTTAGGTGTTCGCCATGCCAGCGATTTGCAGCGGGGACACTGGACTGGGTTCGGCTTTCGCGGCTCCCAGGATGCTCCGCAGCGCTGGCAGGTGAAGAGATTGACTGTCACCATGGGGCCATATTACTATGAATTTGGTTACTGTCAAGGGGTTGGAGCCCTTAATTTTGAGGAGGCATGAAGATGAGCAGATGGGATGAATCACCAGAAGAGCTGAAGCGGCGTGAGGAGGCGGGGATCGATGGTGACCTCGATTGGCACTGGTTAGTCAAGCTGCGCCGTGGCTATATGACCGCACCTGACCTAGATGCCATAGCCGAGATCGATTACCTGCGCTGGCATCTGGAGGAGATGCTGCGCGCCGAACGTGCCCGATCAGTTTTGGACCAGGCCATCGATAGCGCGACAGGCTTCGACAAAGAGAAGATGCGTGAGGCCAAGGGGATCATGCGCCGGATCAGGACACTACAACGTCAAGTCACGGGCCACGAGGCAGGATGATGGCCCCTGACCTCTGTCCTAAGTGTGGAGCCTACTGGGATTGTGGATGCGAGAAGGCCGCGACCTCCATAAGAACGTGGTATGTACCACCGGCCACGGGAGTTAATACCGAAGGACGCTTATCTGGCGCATTGAGGCTTGAACGACGAGATGGAAGCGTAGTCATCGTCATGCCACAGGCGGATCTCGGCCCTCCAGACCCTAGACCACGCCTAGAACCCCTGTAGCGGCGTCCACGATGGCCGCGGCCAGCGCTACGATCAGCGCGACTAGCGCAGCCTTCACCTGCGGCGTCCAAAGTCGTTTCATTGCCTTACCTCCAGTACCTCTTACTCGCGTAGGCCGATGCTGGGACCGTGCCTACCCCGCGCCTCAGCTTTACGCCGTCCGTCCTGTCGTGCCCTGACCCCGGACCGCCCCTGCTCCTGGGTATGTCCAGCACGTCAGGCTGGACGAGCGCCTTCGCGCAGTACAGGCAGTAGCCGTCCAGATCGGGCAGCGGACGGGCACAGACGCAGAGCTGGACTACAGACATGATGTCGTCCCCGCATCGACCAACTCCCGGCCCCAGGACAGCGGCAGGGCGTTCTCATGGCCCAGCAGCACGGCCGTACAGGGGCCGAGGTTCTGAATCCGCTCCGCGCCGCAGGCTAAGCCTGAGCACTGAATCGGCGTCAGGTACTGGCCGCTGAAGAACACGTAACCCGTGTAGGTGCGGAAGAACACCGCGATGCGTGTGGTCTGGCGGTCGCTGGATCCGTAGACCAGCACGTCGCCGAGCAGCGCCCCGCCGTTGTGTGCCTGAGGGATGGCCGTGCGCTCCAGGCGCTGAATCTCGACGTACTCGAAGTCATGCCGGCTGTCCGGGCCCGTGTTCATGAAATCGCGCCATCCCGGCACGGCCCCTAGGTTGGCCCCGTACTGCTCGTTCCAGGTCAAGAGCGCGTGCATGAGCTCGTGCAGGGCCACGGCCAGCCTCGATATGTCGAAGCTCCAGCCTTCCATCGAGCCGTTCAGCACGATGTTGACGTTGCCGGGAAAGCCCTCGCATAGGCAGCCGATCACCCCCGGCGTGGCGCCAGCCGCGGCCGTCCACTCGACCCCGCAAAGGACGCGGATGCGCCAGCCGTTCGCGGACTCCAGGAACAGGGCGCCGCTCTCGCGGCTGATCGAGTTCATGGCCTCTCTCACGGCCTGGGCGGACTTGGGCGAGCAGGAATCCTCCAGCCGGTAGCGGAAGACGCCGAAGCGCAGCAATTCGGACTCGGCCAGGTTCCAAATGTTCAGGCCCGGGAATTGATCCGGGCGCGGTTGTCCAGGCAGCGGCGGGTCGGCCGCCTCAGTCTTTAGGCCGAAGGCTAAATTTAGCCCCGCGACTAACAGCACCGCAAGAATGAGCCGTCTCACTTCGCCGTCCTCAAGCAGGCCATCGCCTCAGCGCTCTCGATCAGCACCGGCTCCGAGTCCTTACCTTTGAAGTACTCGCCGACGTTGTTCAGGACCGGCGTGTCCTGCCAGTGCAGCTCCTCGAGGCCGTTGCGTGCGATGGCCGTGTTGCCGCCGTTCTCAGAGTTCGGCGTGTACGTAACCGTCAGGGCCTTACGGCAGAAGTCGAGGGCATCGAAGGACGGTGAGGCGGGCCGTATCTCCTCCACTACCCCAGCCTGGTTCTCGACCACCGCGCCGCCGGCCAGGCCCAGCATGAGCATGACCCCGGCCAGTAAGCCGCCGCCTCCCGCTATCGCGCTCCTAATCATGGCTTCACCCCTACATCGATCCCAAGACGTACATAGCGGCGGTGGCGATAGCGCCACCAGTGGTGAGTGAGGCCGTGATCAGTTTCCATTGCGCCATCAACACGCTTTGGCGCACTTTCGAGTCGCTGCGCTCACTCCACAGCGTTCCTAACCGCTTCTCAATTTCCTCATTGTTTTCGCCATGCCATTTGTCGTGACCATCCTGGCGGCCTTCTACTTTGGCGATCCGATCCATGGCCTTTGAGACATTGCCGTTCTGCTCTTTTTGCAACACTCTTAATCCTTTGATGTCCTCGATTAAACCCGCGTTATGCTCACTATCCTGAATACGCTCCTGATCCAGGCGCTCGTTCAGATGCCGGAATCCATCATCAAACCGCTGCAAGACCAAGGCACGGAAGCCCTCGATGCGTTCGGCCAAGACTTCAAGAGTGGGAGGCTGGGGCACTTCTCATTCCTCTTTCCAATCCACCCAAGTCACGGTCTGCCCGGTCCGCGTCCAAGCGTGCTGGCAGGCTTTGCTCTTGTGGACCTTGTGGCCTTTCGGCAGCTCGCAGAGACAGGGCTTGTTGTCAGTCCAGTCCTTTGCCGGACACGGCTCGCCACAGATCGGTTTGCTCATTTCCGCCTCAACTCTCCCGTGGGCACCGACACGCCCTCTAGCTTGCAGTAGCCCCAGCCCCATTGCCTGTCCATCTCGGCGTCACCGTTGCAAGGCTTCAAGCCCTCGCCGTGACACTCGATGCACTCCGAATATCTGCCACAGACGCATTCGATCAGCGCCATGTGGACGTAGCCGCCCTCAAAACTCGATGGCGTCATTGGGTCTATCTGGCTGTTCATGCCGTCACCTTGCCCTTGACCTCCCGGAAGGTCAGCATCGGCACCTGACTCAGCTCCGTTATCGGCGACCCCAAAGGCGGCGGCCGGATATGCGCGATCTGGTTCTCCCAGGTCGCGGGCACATCCACCACGCCCCACTTGAAGCGGCGGATTACCTGAGCATTGGCCTCGGCGTCGGTCGTGACCTTGTCCTCCAGCGTGGATGTCAGG
>Ga0209210_1002447_pt1 | contig 13526 bp, 10 predicted proteins | sample RifGroA1_FD_183991 | JGI IMG/M metagenome (GOLD analysis project Ga0209210, IMG submission 183991) | Contaminated groundwater microbial communities from Rifle, Colorado, USA - Rifle Groundwater A1 (SPAdes) (version 2) | ecosystem: Environmental > Aquatic > Deep subsurface > Groundwater >...
AGCGCACCCGCAAGATCATAGGGGGAATTTGGCGAAAGTCCTACCGTATCTGCAATTATTATCCAGTAATTTTTGCCAAGCGACAAATTCTCAACTTGAAAAGTATTGTCGCGGTCTGCAATCGACCTTACGGTTACACCGGCCTCAAAAAGATCCCATTTGCTTTCGGAAAGATATTCTATGTCGCCTTTTGTCAAATGCATGGTCAAAACACCGTCTGTTACCCCGGTATCCGGACTTCTTGTTCCTCGCGACGCCGTTCCTAGGAGTATCGATTTTTTGTATTTTTCGTCTTTAGTATTTACGTCTGTTCCCGTAGCTCCTCTTTCGATTTTTTCACCTGTTACTTGCGGGTTGTCGGCCTGATATGTCAGTTCATATTCGATTTTGTCAAAATAAGACATATTTTCAACAGAGACAATAATTTCGGCGCCGTCTCCGGTTGGAGTCAGGGTAACATACGGTCGCCTGATAACTTCAAGCTCTGAAACGTTTTTGACTTCACCTGCGAACTCCTCCGGTTTTATTTTCTTTTCGCCCTTTTGGAAAATAAACAGAAAATAAATTGCGGCCGCCAAAATAATAAAAGCTGCTGCGGCAACAATATAGGTACTTTTTTTAGACGGTTCCATTTATGAAACGGTTGGTTTTGAGTGTTCGCTCAATTAAGTTTTCAATCATGCTATCAAGAAACAATAAAAGTTTCAAATATGAATCTTTGTCTAATTTAACCCTTTTTTGGAGATTTTCGAAATCTTCATTTTCCAGACTTTGTAAAAATTGCTGGGACTTTGAACCCTTCAGGCTTTTTGCAGAGAAGAATCCAAGCTCTGATAATAACTTCACCTTAAATACCGAAGATATAAGATCAAAATTATTTTCTTTTAAAATCTCATCTAGGAATTCCAAAAGCAGAAAAAATACTTTCTGGTTTGTTTGTTCGTGTTGGGTTAACGAATCAACCAATTCCAAAAGATGGTAAATTTTATTTGCTTTTGCCGATGTAAAATTATCAATACCAAAGGGCTTTTTTGTTTCGACTTCTATTAACAAATCAAGATTTTTGCCGCAGGCTACAAAGATTTTGCACCAATTACCAAGTTCCACATGCCCGCCTTTTTTGGATCTTGGACGTCTAACGCCTTTTGCGATTGCAGAAATTTTTCCGTAATCTTTAGTGTAAATTGTCAAAATCCTGTCCGCCTCGCCAAAATTCCTACGGGATAAGATTATCCCTTCAGTTCGAAGGTACATAAGAATATTGTATCAAGGATAATGTATCGAATATCAAGTTAATCAAAGCTCGCCACAAATTCGAAAATGCTTTATCGGAAAGATTTTGAAAGAAAATTAGAGTTTAACAATCAACTCTTTGTCGGTATCAAGCGGAAAGGCTTTTTGTTTTTTGCCGAAGGCTTCGATTTCGTATTCGTGGCCGGGGACTCCCGGCTGTTTCTGAATCAGAAGTTTATACTCTCCGTCTACTTTAACAGGAACCGTATATTCAATTTCAATTTTGGCAGTACCTGTCGGCCTTATGGTAAAGAAACCTTCAAAAAGTGTTTTTCCAAGCTCTTCTTTGGCAGTAATTGCAACCTCCGTTCCTGATGACTTAACAAGCTCTGCCCCTTTGGGCACATAAATTCTGATCCAATCCCTGTAAATTCCCGCCAAACATAATCCGCTCTTTCTTTCAAGGTTACAGTTGTCTCCCTCTCTTGGGTATTTGTAGGAAATTACAAGTTTTTTGTTGAGTTTGCCGTCTTTGCCTTTCTTTATTTCCTGCTTTACTTCTTCCTCTATGTATAAATTGGATTTGGCACCGCCAAAATTAGTCTCGTTAATATGCAGATAATCACCGTCGTACTCGTGAAGCCTGCCTGCAAAATTGATTCTTTCTGCGGCTTCCTGAACTTTAGGATCCTTAAAATACAAAATCAGATGTTTTTGGCGAAGAGACCCGATCGTTGCGCCAAGCAAATTTGGCCAAGCAGATTTCGGAGCGTTAAAGGCCATGTCCATCATCTGCTTCATCAAAACACCGATTATGTCTTTTCTTGAACCCTTTTCGTAATTAACCGGCTGGTCTGCATAAAGCTCAAGTTCATAAATTATTTGCGGACAGGCACATGCCTCCACTTCCTCCGTGGTAAATTTTGTGCCATATGCCTCAATAGGCCCCAAAACCTCGATCATTTTAAGAACGAAGTTGGTATCAAGGGCAATAATTCCATCAATGTCAACTTCTTCCTGAGCATATTGGTAAAGGTCTTCAAACTGCTTCATTGAGAGATAGTAATCGGGGGATAAATTGGAATCTCTAAGATTCAAAGTAGATACTCCGGAAAGATATTTAATAATTGGTTCAGGGGCAGGTACATGTCTGGTCAAAGAATCGTCAAGATTATAAATATCACTGGATACTTCCGGAGTAACCAATCCATTATTTACTTTAAAAATTGCATAAGCCGTGATGAAACCGCCAGTTGGCCTGAGCTCCTTGTCGTTTTGGAATAAAATAAGGTACTTTTTTTCCTGTTCCTGACCCATTATCTCGGGTAAAACCACCAAAAGAGGTTTGGTATCTGTCAAAAACGTCTCAAGCTCCGATAATGTATTTTGGGCATTTTTAATCTTTGCGCCGGGCTTGCCGGGCAGAATGTTCGGGTAGCGCCAAGTGTCGATTTTAGAAAGCTGATTTTGGGCTTTTGACAAACTTTCACCGACTTTATCAAGCTGAGGAGTTACTTTAGAAAGCGTTTCAATTGCCTTTGCCAACCGCTCTTGAGCTGTTCCGCCAAGAAACGTGCCTTCACCGGATAAACCCAAAACGTCAGCGTATGGTGTTACGGCTTCCGCAAATACGCTTGCGGCCTCAAAGCCATAAATTGCCGTATCAACTCCTCTTTGAAGGTCGGCAACATACCAGCCAATTAAAGGAATAATCCGAACTGGAGTAAAAACAATCAAAGAGGTTTTTGCAGCTCTAAAGTCCCTTTTTGCATCTTTTAAATAAGCCTTTGTTGCATCGAGATCTTGAAGTTTAGCGGCACCAATTGCTTTTTGCGATGAAATGTAAGCTTTTTTTAAAGAAAGTGCGCTGATCAACCCAAAAAAAGTAAACACTGTCAGAATTACAAGAATTAAAATCGTTATTCTTCGCTTCATTTAGATTGCTCCCTCACCGCTTAACATGGCAAAAGGAGTTTTAATTATAATCCAAAGATCGTAATTTATCGATCTTCTCTTAATGTACTTTGCATCCATCTCAACACGTCTGTCGAAATTAATTTGTGATCTTCCGGAAACCTGCCAAGGACCCGATGCACCGGGTCGGGTTCTTAGGATAATCTTAACGTAATTTTTGGTATGCGGATATACTTTCTGCTGATGGTCCAACTCGTCCTTTTGGTACGCTCTCGGCCCCACAAGAGACATATCGCCTTTTAAAACATTAATTAGCTGGGGCAGTTCGTCTAGGGAGAACTTCCTGATTATTTTGCCAAATGGCGTGATTCTGGGATCGTTGGCAAGCTTAAAGCTGCCTTTTTTGTATAAAGCCAAGAGTTTTGGATTTTTAAGCAAGTATTTTTCGGCATGAACCATCTTCCCTCTGATTTTGTACATTTTCATACTTTTGAATTTAAGCATCTTAAAAAGCCTGCCGCCCTTACCGACTCGCTCTGGTGTATAAAATATGGGGCCTTCAGACATAAGTTTGATGCCTATAATAACCGCAATCATCAGAGGCGACAAAACGATAAGTGCAATCAAGCTTCCGGCAATGTCGACTATTCTTTTTAAGAAATCGTAAAGCATTTAAAAGTCGAGGCTTATAGGTGTTTATCTTTTTTCGCTTCTTTTAACTTGTCAATTATTTTTTTAACCTCGGAAATTCTTTCCTTTTGGCTCACAAGCAGAGCATCAGGAGTATCGACGATTATCAAACTTTCAAGCCCGATGGTGGCAACTACCTTACCTTGGGAATTTGCATAAATTAAACAATCCCGGCTGTCGATATCAAAAACATCACCCTGAATTACATTGTCTTTGGTATTTTGTGAAAGCTCATCTTTCAATATGTTCCACGCACCGATGTCGGACCAGCCCAAATCTGCAGATAAAACCACAATTTCTTTTGGGTCTATTTTTTCAAATAAAGCAAAGTCTACAGAGATTTTTTCAAAGGTCGGGTAAATCTTTCTGACTGTTTCCTCTTGATCGTCAGAATCCCAGGCTTTCTGTATTTTGGAAAGACCGGCAAAAACTTCCGGGGAATGTTTTTGGTATAGGCTGAGCATTTTTTGTGCAGGCCAAATTTTATAGCCTGCGTGCCAAAGATATGCCCAACTTTGAAGAAATTTTTTCGCTTTTCTAAGATCAGGCTTTTCGATCTGCTTAACGTATTCAAAAACCGCAAGTCCATCTAATTTCTTGATCATCTTGCCAATCTTTATGTAGCCAACGTGTGTGCTGGGATAGGTCGGGTTAACGTCGATTGAGACAATTTTCCCTGTGTCTTTACTGTAATCAAAGGCAGCTTTTAGCGCCTTTATAAATTCTTTGTCGTTTTTAACCAAATGATCTGCAGCCCATAAAGATGCCACAATTGGATTTTTGAATTTTTGGTCCAAAACCGCCGCAGCATAGCCTACAGCAGCCAAAGTATCTCTCATTTCGGGCTCAATTATGATATTTTCTAAAGGAAGCGACGGCTCTTGGTCTGCTACTAAGCCAACGTACTGCCTGCCTGTAATAACAAAGACGTCTTTTATAGAAAAGCCTTTTTTTATCCGGGCAAGCGCCTGCTGAAACATCGAGTTTTTGCCAACCAAAGGCTGGAATTGCTTGGGTTTGTCCCTACGGCTTGCAGGCCACATACGTGTTCCTGTACCCCCGCAAAAAAGGACTATTTTAAACTCCGAGTGTTTTTGCTGCATGTTTTTGAACGAATGCTTTCAAATTAAACACAAAATTTTCTCTTGAGAATCGAAGGGCATTTTTTCTGCAGGCTGCTTTCGACCATTTTAACCTACTGAAGTATTCTATTGCATCTTTTAAAGATTGTGCTGATTGGATTTCGAAAAATAACCCGGTTTTGTTCTCAATAATTATTTCTTTCTGGCCGCCTTCGCCATAAGCGATCACCGGTATTCCGCAGGCTTGCGCCTCAATAATACTTATCCCGAAATCCTCTTCTTGGGAAACAAGCAGCGCTTTTGCATTTTGATAAAGAACTTTGAGCCTATTTTTGGCGACTCTTCCTTCAAACTGCACGTCGACTCCTCCCTTTTTTACAATCCTTTTTAGTCTCCTTTTATCCGGGCCGTCTCCCACGATTATCAAATGACTGGCTGAGTTTTTCAAAGCATCAATTGCCAATTCCACTTTTTTCCATCTAACCAGCCTTGTAACTATCAAGAAATAATTTTTACTTTTAAGCTCCCAATTGTGAACTTTGGCAATTGTATAAAAATCGAGATCCGCACAAGGATAAATTATTTGTGATAAAACACTGTAATTATCATAAATCCGTCTTTGGACGTTTTGGGAATTTGCAATGTAAAAATCAACTCTGCTGCTTGCTGTCTTATCCCATCTTTTAAGCCACGAAAAATAGGGCCTGAGGATATTCATTAAAAATTGAGGCAGGTAATTTCTTTGTACCTCAAGATCCCAAATGAATCTTGGAATATTATTTGCATAACATATATGAACGGTTTCGGGCTTTGTAATTATTGATTTGGCAAAACGTGTTGTTGATGAGATTATTAAATCAAATCCGTCAAAATTAAAACTTTCAAAAGCAAGAGGATAAAGTGGCAGTAATAATTTATAAAATTTTCCGGCAAAAGGGATTTTTTGGATAAAAGAAGTTATTATTCTTTCACGGCCGATTGATTCCTGAAGTTTATCCCAGTCAACAAGCGATGTGTAAATTGGAGCATTTGGGAAAATTTGCGCGATTTCTGCAAACAAACTCTCCGCCCCTCCCTCCTGCACAAAATCATCATGTACAAGGGCTACTTTAGGTTGATAAAAAGCCATAATTCTTTCTAGACTTTTTCCAAAGATTCTTTGAGACCATCAGCAATTAGTTTCTCTAATTGGCTTAGGTCGTGTTTATCTGCAGCTTTCATAGCATCGATGTAGTTTTCTCTGTCTTTGCCGGTTTCTGCTCTTATTGTGATAATCGGCAACCCCAAATTAAGAGCAATGAGATTGGTTACAAGTCTTGCGAGTCTACCGTTATAATCGAAAAAAGGGTGAATCCACACAAAACGATGCTGAAACCAAGAAAGAAGAGATACTACTTCTTGTAAGAAACCTTTCTCATTTGATGTTGGAGGAATATAGTTTAATCGTTCCTCAAGATCATCACATAAGCTTTTAAAGAGCTCGGGAACTTTACTAGAGTGTGGCGGTTCAAATTCACCAACGGTTACATCGATAGTTCTAAATTTACCTGCCCAATCTGGGAAGATAAACCCAAAACCTTTCTTGTGAATATCACAAATTAACTTCGGTGCAATCTTAACCTTTTTGGAGCTTAACCTAAAAATATACTTAAGGGCTTTGGCAACACCCTTATTTTCTAGCTGAACAACTTTTATTCTGGGAAGAATCCCAAAAGCGGTTTCTTTATACGTAGTAAAGCTTCGCTTATAATTAGTTGCCCCTTTTGGTTTCGTCGACGTTGCCACATCAATTTAAGAGAAAATTACCTAAAGAGAGCCCGCGCTTCTTTTTTGGTTATCTTTTCTCCTTCCAGACGAGTGGTATGATAAAGATCATTCGCAAGGAATTTTTTAACTTTCGATCTTTTGCCACTTACAATATAGCGCTGTCTATAACGCTTAAAAGCTCTTACTAAACCTTTGTCTTCCAAGGTCTTTGTCATAATGGTATTATATCAATATCCTGCTCTGGAAGACCGCTGGAAGTTCTATTCCAATCTCTTTTCTTAATTTCTGCTTTGCTTTTGTGTCAGTTTTCTTCCACTTTTTGTGAGGTTTGCACAAACCGCATGCAGATTTTCTTCTGACCATAAAACGTAATCATATTACATGTAAATTTGCTTTCGAGCTCAAAAAAGTGCAGCATGTTTACCAAACAAACAGAAGCTATCACAATTTTTGGTTGAAAATGATTTTAAGGTTAATTAAAAAGCGTCGCACAAGCCACGAAAGGCAACGTTTAAATTTTGAGGCTATTTCGAGGCTAAATCATGAACAAGCTAAAAATAGTCACTTTCAGATTTTAGCTTCAGAGGATTTTAAGAGTTATCCTGTAGTTTCGTTTTCACAGACCAATTTAGAAGAAAGGATTCGGACTTATTTTGAAGATACCACTCTCCCCAATCTTTCAATCAAACGGTCTTCTATTATGTTGCGTTGTTGCTCGCTAAACGAAGCATAGATTGACCCTCTACGCCTTAGGTGATTGATAACAAAATTAAACCATTCTTCCCCAAACTTCCGACGGCCGTATAGAGCCAGAATAGCTACCCCATCGGAAACAAAAATTTTAGAAAACTCTAAGACTTTTCTTCTTATCTCATCTGGGTTTGCCAAGACCATCACACTTTCTCCTTCTTCGAGATGTTGGTTCCGCTGTTGTTTTTCGATCTCATCTTTAGTTAATAATGTTTTTGCCTGAAACATCATGTCTTCTACTTTAGTGTGAATATCTTTTGTAAAACCTAAACATTGGATATCGTGAATGCTTTCTGGGGATATTCCCGCTTCTTCAGAAACTTCTCTGGTTACAGTTTTAAAAGGGTCAATGTTCCCCTTATCGTCAACGTCCTCTGGTTCTACCGAACCTCCAAAAGTACTAATCCAGCTAGGATATTGAAATACCCTTTGGCTTCTCTTAAGTAAAACTATATAATCGTCGGCCGTTTCCAGTAATGCGGAAATGCTAAAGTTTCTAGGAACTAGTTCGGGATTGGTATCATGCAATTCTGTTCCATACGTACCAACAAAATCCTTATAGCGACCTCTACCCAGCTTTATATATAATTTATCGTCTTTTATCTGTGTATCGACTAAAATGACTTTAGGTCTATCAATAAGTTTGCCTCCTCTTTGCTCCACTTCATGCCGTCTTTTTGGCCAATTTTCCTCAATTTTTTTTTGAACCTCATTTGGTCTCTCAATTGTTTCTTTGGTATCTTGAATAGCGATTTTCTCTTTAGGAAAACTGCCTTCGATTGATATTTCAAAAAAAGGGTTAGTAACTTCGCTATTTTTGGTGGGTTCAGTTAATTCAGCTTCAGACACATTGAAATTATATCTTATTTTAAGAGTCAAAGTTCTTTATTTTTGGTAATTGACAGAAAAGTTGTTAGTGCTATAGTGGAAATGTCTTATCTCTATAGCCCAAACAAAAAACCTTCGAGATTGAAATAACTAGTCCTGAGTTAATCGAAGGATCGTGTACAAGGGCTATTTGCATACAAATACTGATTCGTAAACATTGAGAGTTTGTCTGGCCATTTTTTGCCATGAATATTTTTTGACCTGTTCTATCCCCTTCTCGATGAGGACTGTCCTTGTTTTTTTATCTGTTAAAACTTCGTTAATTTTAACAGCGATATCTTTTGGGTCATTTGGATCAAAATACAAAGCTGCGTCTTGATAAATCTCCTTTAAAGTAGGAATATTTGAACAAATAACCGGAATATTTGCCGCCATTGCATTTAGTCCTGGAATCCCAAAACCCTCGGAAAGGGAAGGAAATACATAAGCTTCTGCACGGTCAAACAATAACTTTAACTCTTTTGATTCAAGGTAACCGCAAAGTACGACCTGAGATTCAATATCTCTTTTGGCAATTTCTCCTCTCAACCTTTCAAAAAAAATATCCCGTGGGCAAACGATAACCAAATGAATGATGAGTAATGGATGATAAGTAATGAGTATCTTAAAAGCATCAAGAAGTTTTTCAAGATTTTTGTGGGGGTAGGCATTACCAACATAAATAATGTATGGCTTTTTAATTTTAAACTTCTTAAGTAAATTTTGAGTTTTGAGTCTTGAGTTTTGAGTTTGGCTAAAATATTCCTGCTCTGCCGCCTCGTAAGTAACTGCGATTTTGCCTGGATCTATTTTGAATGCTGTAATTACCTGTTTTTTGACAAAATTGGAAGGGACGATGATCTTTACTGCTCTTTTGGCGGCAGAATAGATGATAATTTTATAAGCACCTCTTTTTATTTTAAACATTAAAAAATTTTTAGTTGATGTTGATTGTTCTGAAAACTGATGGTGGATCAAATCGTGTATCGTAACCACAAACTTTCCCGGATACAAAACCGGCATGTTAAAATGCGGAACATGCATAAGATCCAGTTTTTCACCTGAAAAGACACCTGCCAATTTTAATTGCTCCTCAAATGAATACCATTGGATATCTGCAAGAACTTTTTTAAAATTTTTGGGTAGTTTAAGGAAATTCCAGTTGTTGCTTCTTAAAAAAATAGAGTATTCGTTTTTCTTATCTATTTTGACAAGGTTTAAAATCAGCTCTTCAGTATACTTACCCAAACCTGTACCCTCGGGCCCCACAAATCTTGCATCTATTCCAATCTTCATAAATCGAATTGCAGTTTCAGAAGTCTAACCGTTTCAAGGATTTTTACCCCCGTCAAAACAAACCATCTTACAATTAACGGATACGCATTCTTATAGTGTTTTGCGTAGAAAAGACGCATAGCACGTGTCGATTCTTTAAGTACCCTTCTTTTCGATTCCTTAGTTGCTTTCGAAATTTTTTTAGAAGAGTCTTTTATTCCTGAGGATACGCCTTTATAGTGAATAATTTTAGTAATCGGGGTGTAAATTATGCGAAAACCTTTTTCCCTAAAGCGCCAGCACCAATCAAGGTCCTCACCGTAAAAAAAGAAATCTTCGTCAAAATACCCGACTTTTTTGATGGCGGAAACTCTTATCATCATAAAAGCGCCGGCGCATGCATCGACTTCCTGTTCAATATTATCGGGCATATAACCCATGTAATATTGATCGAAAATTTTTGATTTTAGAAATATTTTGGAAAGGTTTGAAAAGTGGCAAAACGAACGCCAAGGCGTTGGAAAATGGCGCCTGCAGTCACGATCCAAAAATCCGTCTGCAAGCTCAACCCTGCAGGTTGAAACTGCAACGTCTTTGTTTTTTTGCATAAAACCAATCATTTCGGACAATGTATCTGCCCTTAACTCCGTATCCGGGTTAAGAACTAAAAGATAATCACCTTTTGCCTTTTTGAGAGCCTGATTATTGGCTTTGGAAAATCCCAGATTTTTTTTGTTTGCGATCAGCGTAACTTTTGGGAAATCTTTCTTGATTCTCAAAACTGTATTATCAGAAGAATCATTGTCGACAACAAAAACTTCTTTTGTTATACCTTCCGAGTATTTTTCGATCGACTCCAAACATTTAGCTAAAAGCTCTTCTACGTTAAATGAAACAATGACAATTGAAAGAAGCATTATGAAGCTCCTACGCTTTTGTAAAGTTTGTCAAGTTTTGCGGAAATTCGCTTCCAATCAAATTCCCCCTGGACAAGAAGCTTGGCATTGACAGAGATTTTTCTTCTCAATTTTTCGTTTTTCAAAAGTTTTATGGTTTGCGCAATCAATGTATTTTGCTCGTTTGCGATTATGATATGCTCTTGGTGTTTTACCGGCAAACCTTCAGCTCCCATTTTCGTGGTCACCACCGGCAAAGATGAAGCCATAGCCTCTAAAATCTTGTATCTTGTGCCTCCGGGCCCAAATATGGGTGCAATCATCACATCACTTTTGCTATACGCTTCACGAATGTCATCAACTTTGCTTTCCAACTGCACTTTAAATTTTCGGACTAAACTTTTTATTTGCTCCGAAGGATTCCTGCCGACTATAAGAAGCTTGGCATTTTGAATTTTAACTTTAACGTTAGGCCAAATTTTTTCTATTAAAAAACCTATGGCTTCTCTATTTTGCAGCCATGAAAAATTACCGACAAAAAGCAGGACCGGTAATTTGTTCTTTTTATGCTTAACTTGCGAAAAAAAGGACGAATCTACGCCGTTTGGAACGATTTCTACTGATAAATTTGGAACAAGTTTTCTCATTTTATTCTTGTCCGACGCGGACATGGCTACAACTCTATCCGCCCTCTTCCAGTAAAATTTTTCCCAAAATTTTAACTTGAAAATATCCAGTGCCAACAAAGGCTTAAAAAGCTTAAGACTCAATGTTTCCAAAAAATGCGCATAAACCAGGTATTCGATCGTCTGTTCAACCAAAAGTATCGGGACTTTCGTTTGGGGAATGTTTGGCATTACATAAAAAGTTTCAGCATGGATTAAATCGTATTTATTGTGAAACAGCTCTTCCCTAATCCTTTCCCTAAGTGACAGGGAATAATATATGGCAACCAGAAAGGGGTAAAAAGAAAACCCCGACACCAGAATATTTACAATCGACCAGGCTTTTCTTCTTTTGAATACTTCAATTTTTTTGCAAAATTTTTCGAGTTCTTTAATATGGTCCGGAACCACTTCTTTGACAAAGGCAAAAAGAGTGATTTCGTGAGACTTTGCCAAATTCTTGAGAAGATTGTAGCTTCTAATCTGACCGCCTGAATAAAGGGGGTAAGGAAGGTAAGGAGTGATCATCAAAACTTTCATCAGTTTTTTTAATCTATACAATTTTCGAACAACTCAATGATGAGATAATCGTTTTCACTTGCGAGTAATTTACAGTTTTTAGCAAGTTTTTGGATTCCCTCATCCGCAATATCAACAGAAACAAGGTATTTAGCCCCATTTTTGACAAATTCCGTAAGCGGCCTGTCGAAATAAGGATATCCGTAACGGTTTGTTTGATATAAAAAGGCAGCATCGCCCCCATATGGAGCAATGACCGTTGCATCTTTAGGCAAAATTTTATCGGCCGCCATGCCCGCTTTGACAATTTCGGGTCTGTTAATCCACCAATAACCTCGTACCTCGTAGAATCCAAAAGCGTACATAAAAATAATTAACATTAATGCAACGATGGGACCTAGAAATTTCGAAAAGAGCGCAGATGGCAAACTAAAAAACTTAATTGTGCCAATGGCCATAAAAATCGATGCAATCGGAATTAGAGGAATTTGATAATAATCGTGCCTCACGTTGCCCGCAGCAAAAATAACAAAAAATAATATTAGAGAAAAAAGCCAAGTTAGATAAAAAAAGTTTTCTTTTTTTGAACGCTTAACAACAAAACCAATTACAAATAAAGTAAATCCCCCGACTGTCAAAATTAACTTGCCCATTCTTTCCGCTACTAGCCAGCGGAAAAAAGCACCTTTGAAACGGATATTGTTTTGGTTTAATAAAAAAGGTAAATATGGAATCCCTTCTGAAAAACGCAGCATCCAAATACGCCAAGCAATGAATGGCAAAAGCGTCAATAAAACAAAAATCCATAATTTTAAATTTTTAAAAAGGGAAAAACCGTACTTTTCATATGACAAATAAAGTAACGGCAGTAAAAAAAATAATGCAATCGGCCATGATAATATTGCCAGATTCGCAAAGAAAATTGACCCTGCCAAAAAAATCCAGCTTCCGCTTTCTAGCCACTTAACAAAACAAAAATAAAGCCCCAAGATCCCAAAAACCATCAATGGACCCGGCAAAATTGCCGAAGAATAAAAAACATTGTAGGGAATGGTGGCAAAGAAAAAAGCACTCAGTGCTGCAACCGACAAACCCGAAAGATACCTCACTAGAAGAAATAAAAATACTATTGATCCAAGCGATATAAACACTATCACCAAACGGGCATATGTTACGTTTATGCCGGTTTGCGACCAAACACCAGCGATTAGCGTGTTTAAAATTGGAAATTCAACAAATCTATACCTTTGCGGATTGTCAAGACCGCTTGCATGTTTGGACATATCATCATACTTGGGAACAAAAGGATTAAAACCCTCTTTGAGAAAGTTTCTGGCAACTGCGGCTGTATCTGCTTGCCGCCATGAATGCCAATCCGCAATCGGCCTGTCAATTTTATAGAGGCGGAGAATTAATCCAACAAAAAGAATTGTCAAAAGAAGAAAAATTTCGACTTTTTTCACTTTATCCTGTGCTCTTTTTTGGCCTTTGGTGACGATTTTGACAACCTAATTGTCGCAAGAAGAATCGCTACCATAATCCAAAAAGTATAAGCAACTTTTGAGGCTTCAAAAACATCAATGTAAAAAGCGTTTATTAAAAGCCCAATTATTACCCCAATTAAAGCTGCAACTATGGTAAAGGCGAATGGATCTTTTACTTTCTTAAAGTTTTTGACTGCATACCATACTACAAATGCCAAAATTCCGTAAAACGCCAAAAATCCTGCCAAACCTGTTTCCCCCAGCGCCCTCAAGAAATCATTATCTGTTGATTCAGCATCTGTAAAATCGGAAACGTGCTCTTTGGTTAAGGTTGAGTAACCGGAACCCAAAACAGGATTTCTGGCAAACCCTTTAATTGCCTGC
>Ga0209210_1002448_pt1 | contig 13525 bp, 13 predicted proteins | sample RifGroA1_FD_183991 | JGI IMG/M metagenome (GOLD analysis project Ga0209210, IMG submission 183991) | Contaminated groundwater microbial communities from Rifle, Colorado, USA - Rifle Groundwater A1 (SPAdes) (version 2) | ecosystem: Environmental > Aquatic > Deep subsurface > Groundwater >...
GAGCCAGTTATTAAGGTCTCTTGGGTCAATTAAATGCCCGTGGTAATTAAGAACCATGGCGGCGGAGGTCACGGCGCATCCCCAGCGCTCGATAGTAGGATTCGCGCTCCATAGATTTGCCTGATCGTAAACATCATCTTTCCATGGCAGCCAGAATTGCTTTATATCGGGGACATTTAGAGAGGGGAGAGGGATTGGGGTGGGGGTTGGTGTTGGTGACGGAGTCGGTGTCGGACTCGCAGTCGGTGTTGGTGTGGGTGTCGGACTTGGTGTGGGCGATGGCGTTGCTTCGTCAAGTTGTGTCACGACAACATTATCAAACCAGACCTCAGCCGTGGGTGTAGCGCCAGTACCGATTTTAAGACCTATCTTTCCGTATAAAAGCGGTGTTCCAATATCATCGTAATTGATTATCAGCCTTTCTGGTAAATCAGGTTCGGTAATAAACACTTTTATATTGTTATTGTTAACAATTATTTTAAAGTGATAAAGTTTATTATTTTCTAGCGGTTGGTTTGTTGTTTCCGAGAGTTTTACACTTGTTAATTGTCGATACTGACTTGGCCAAACTCTTTCAAGATAGATACGGTACCAACCGTAAGCATCGTTTGTGTGATGGATTTCATTCCATTTATCAATTGATTGGAATCTGAAGGTTACATTTTTATCAACACCTGCCCTTGCTATCATGTCTACATCGAAAACATAGTTTGACCAAGACATATTCCAGTAGGAATCAGAAGGCACAATTTCTATTAGATCGTTTGTTACGCTTGCTCCGACCATTCCGTTTTGTATTGACCATCTATCTATATTTCCGCGCGTAGCTACCCATTTTTCCAGTCCATTTGAGAAATTATCGGAAAATAACTCTGTTTGGGCAAATACAAGCTTAGGTATGAGAAGTAATATTCCTATTGTAGAATACAGAAATAGTGCAAACCCAAGAAGATTTTTTGGGTGTCTAGACATACTGTAAAATAGTATGTTCACGATTCAGAATCCTGTCAATATGGTAAATCCAAACACATCGGGTTTTTGGGATAAAAAGATTTTTGAGGAAAAAATCAAGTTACTTAAAAGCCCTATTTATATCGATAAGAACAGACATGTGGCGAGTTTGTTGCGCGCCTCAAAAGGAAAATTATTAGATCTTGGATTTGGATATGGTATGTTGGAAGATTTGTTATCAAAACACGTAACTGAACTTGATCTTTTTGGAATGGATATATCGAAAAGTGCAGTCAGAGATATTAGGTTGAAGGTGGATGGAAAATTTATAGTAGGAAATGCAAAAAAAATACCTTTTGGTAGCATCTTTTTTGATTATGTTGTTGCCCTTGACATTCTTGAACATTTTCGAATCAATGAGATAAATATGATTCTACCTGAAGTACGGAGGGTGTTGCGCACAGGTGGTATTTTTATTGTTTCTGTGCCAGTAAACGAGGGAAGAAAAGATAGCATGCTTAACAAGCACATGATTTCCTTTTCTAAAGCAAGTATTTCTGATCTTCTAGAAAAATATTTATTTAGAGTAGAAAAAACAAAATTGTTATTTGCGTTTAGAAACAAATATTTTATTAAGAGCCTGTTTGCCAGAGTGTTTAAAATACGGAAGCCGAATTTGATTATTCTCTTAGCGAGAAAGGTATGAAGATATTGTTTTTGGCACGACATAAATGGCCACACGTCGGTGGTGTGGAAACTCACGTACGTGAGTTAGGTAAAAGATTAAAGATAAAAGGTGAAAGTGTAAAGATAATTTCGGAAGAGGATATAAGATTTCCGAAGATAAAATATCTGGGGCTTCTGTATATTTGGTTTTGGTTATTTAAAAACAGAAAGTTAATCAAATGGGCTGACATTATTCATTGCCACGACGTTTTTATTTGGTATTTGCCTTTCAGGTTTTTGTATTCCAAAAAACCTGTTTACACAACTTTCCATGGCTGGGAAGGAACTTGGCCTATTCCCTGGAGGAATATAGTGTATAAGCGATTAGCAAGTAGATTATCCTGGGGAACGATTGCTGTTGGAAAATATATTGAGAAGTATTATGGAGTTAAGGCAAGTAAAGTGGTCTACGGAGGCGCGGTCACACCTGGCGGGAGACCTTCGGCCACCACGCCAGGAGTGTCTCATAACTTCCGAGGTGTCAATCATATAGTTTTTGTGGGCAGGCTGGAGAAAGATACAGGAGTGCTCGATTTCATCGAGCAATTAAAAATTAATAATTTAAAATTTAAAATTGACTTTGTAGGGGATGGGAGTTTGAGAAAAGAGTGCGAAAAGTTTGGAAAAGTCCATGGATTTGTCGATCCAAACCCGTTTTTGGAAAAAGCGGATATTTGTGTTCCCGGAGGATATTTGAGCTATATCGAAGCGAAGCAATATAGCTGCAAAATTATGACTTTTTATGACAATCCTCTTAAAAAAGATTATTGGGATGAAATCAAAAAGATAAAAAAATTTCCAACTTGGGGGGAGATTGCGGATGACTATTTAAAACTTTGGAGCAAGGCAATATAATCCAAATATGTCGAAGGCGTTAATAAGTGTTTTAGCTGGATTGGGAGGTATGGTGGGATGGGGAACGTCGGATTTTTTTGCGAATCTCTCTTCTGAAAAAGTAGGTCATTTTAAAACTTTTCTTTGGTCGCAGGTAGTAGGCGTCTTTGTTTTTTTGCTTACATTGGTTCTAGTACGTCCAGACTTTTCCTTTACACCAGTCCTTATATTATTGCTAATAGTTGCTGCTTTTGGATATGGTTTAGGTTATCTTTTTTTCTACAGGGCTTTTGAAATAGGGAATGTCTCTGTTGTTTCGGGAGTAATAAATGTGGGAACAATATTTGCCATGGGTGTAGCTTTTTTTGTTTTTGGACAAAGACTGGATTTAATACAAATTATTGGAGTTTTAATGGTAATAATTGGTGCAACTTTAGTAGCAATAAATCCTAGCGATTTGTTTGGCGGTAAAGTGTCGTTGGCAAACGGGGCAAGGGAATCGTTTATCGCATCAATTCTTTTTGGACTATTCTACTGGCCAGTTAATGAGTACATTACTGAAAGATCGCATTGGTTATCAACTTCGATTGTTATTAAATTTCTTTCCCTAGTAATAGTTCTTTTGATAGCGTTTTGGCAGAAACGGGACATTAAAATGAAAAATGTTTCTAAAAAAATTTGGGTATTTGTGTTATTGGTGGGTATCTTGGAGGCCTTGGGAGTTTTGGCGACCAGTTTTGGCGTCTCGGTAGGAGACTCTATTCTTATCGCCCCAATAGCCTCAGCTCTCGCCATTGTTACTATAATACTAGCTATAATTTTTCTAAAAGAGAAGGTTGGCCGGTTGCGTTGGCTGGGAATTGTTATGACAATTGGTGGTATTATTTTGACTGCTTTTTAGACCGTGAAAACCTCTGTCGTTATTACGGTTCTGAATGAAGAAGGGTCTGTCGGTGGGCTATTGGATAGCCTTTTGGCACAAAGCAAAAAGGCTGATGAGATTATTGTTGTCGATGGGGGATCCACAGATAGAACGATTGAAATAATAAATCATTATCAAAAGAGGTTTTCGGGAATAAAACTTCTTAAAGAAAAGTGCACCAGGGGAAAAGGCAGAAACCTGGCGGTGGAAATTGCGAAAAGTGAAATTATTGCCATGACGGATGCCGGCTGTGTGGCAAGGCCGGATTGGGTGGAAAAAATTACAGAACCATTACTCGGAATCCACCCGCCAGGAATCCATTCGGCTACCTTGCGGGAGGCTTCCGTGTACAAGGAGTTCCCTGGAAAAAGACTCCCCGCGGCGTGGCCGCAGGTCTCCCGCGGGGTGGATTTTGGAATTGATGTCGTTGCCGGCTTTTACAAAATGATTGCAAAAAACCCTATGCAGGAGGCGATGAGAGTGTTTTTGGGAGTAATGTCCAGTAAATTTAATATCAATTTTCTGCCTTCGACCCGCTCGATTGCTTTTACCAAAACCATTTGGGAGAAGGTGCGCGGATTTCCTGAAGAATTAAATACGGCCGAGGATACTGTTTTTAATTATAAACTCATTAAATCCGGCGCAAAGATTTCACGCGTGAAAGATGCGGTAGTAGAGTGGGGGATGCCGCGGGGGATATATGATGTAGGATGTAAGATATATGAATACGCACGAGGGGACGCAAAGTCAAAAATATGGATTTTCCCGGGAAAAGATAGTACGTCGCACAATATCAAAGCATTTTTAATAGTTCTAAGATATCTTCTAGGTTTTGGTTTATTGGTATTAAGTTTCAGATACAATACACTTCCCTATTTGTTTATTGGGTTATTTGTTTATTTGGTCTATGCGTTCCGAAAAGCTGGTTGGTGGGGAATTCCTTTGCAATTCGTTGCTGATGCAGCTGTTATAATTGGATTTATTCATGGGTTATTTGAAAGTCGCTTTGAGGGGAATTAGCTGGATGGCGGGACTTCGCGCCGTCACCCGTGGGCTTGCGGTTATCAAGCTCGCGATTTTGGCCCGGATTCTTCTTCCTTCCCAGTTCGGAATTTACGGAATTGCCACTTTAGTCTTGGGCTTTTTGGAAATGGCAACCGAAACCGGAATCAATATTTTTTTGATTCAGGAGAAAGAAAAAATTAATAAATATGTCGATAGCGCTTGGGTAATATCAATTGTCAGAGGTACATTAATATCTATATTGATCATAATTTCCGTACCTTTTATAACTCGCTTTTTCAGCGTTCCCTCCGCATCTTACATCCTATATCTTACATCCTTAATTCCCATTATCCGCGGCTTTATTAATCCGGCCGCTATTTCCTTTCAAAAAAACCTTGAGTTTAACAAGCAATTTTATTACGATTCGACGATATTTTTCTTTGAGGCGCTTTTGGCGGTTGCCTTGGGGGTTGTTACCAAGTCAGAAAATTCCCTTATTTTGGCGATGATTTTTGCCGCAGTTTTGGAAGTTGCCCTTTCTTTTATAGTTTTTAATCCCAAGCCTAAATTTAAACTGAAGACTCCCCTGGTAAAAAGAATAATAGAGAGGGGAAAGTGGATTACGGGAGCCGGAGTTTTTAACTATCTTTTTCAAAACATTGACGATATTCTTGTAGGGAAACTCCTTGGAACAGGGCCTTTGGGAATTTATCAGCAGGCATATAAAATTTCGACTCTCCCTGTTTCTGAAGTCGGTGAGATTTTCAACAAAGTTACATTTCCCATATATGCCACAATCGAAGGAGACAAGGCTCGACTTAAAAAGGTATTTATCAAAACCCTTCTTGTGATACTTGCGCTCGTGATACCATTCGGCCTTGTTGTGTTTTATTTTCCTTTCACAATAGTTTCATTAGTTTTGGGAGAAAATTGGCTACCCGCTGTTCCGGTTTTGCAGGTTTTGGCCATCTTTGGTGTTTTAAAGGCTATCTTTAATTCATTTTTTGCGCTTTTATTGGGGATTGGTAGACAGGAGATAGTTACTTTTGCGACACTTGCCAGCACTTTAGTAATGGTTACGATTACTTACCCCTTAATTCAGATTTTTGGAATTTTGGGAGCAGCTTTTGCGGCAATTATCTCAACATTGGTTGCCTTCCCGATATTGATTTATTATCTATGGAAATTCTTACGTTAAAAAAAGATGGTATAACCAATTTTGCCAAAGAACGAAATAAACTTCTTGAAAAAGCTAAGGGTGATTGGGTTCTATTTTTGGATAGCGATGAGGAAGTGGTCGGTGATCGGTGGCCAGTGAACAGTGGTTTTTTGGGTTATCGAATTCGAAGAGATAATTATTTTTTAGGGAGTTTTGTCTGTTCCGAATGGTTGGTTAGATTGGGAAAGAAAAATGCGGGAAAATGGGTGAGGAGAGTGCACGAGTTTTGGGATATAAAACAGCTTTCATACCTAGCAAGTGTGATAATTAAACACGATACTGCGGAAAATTTACACGAATACATTACAAAAATTAATCGCTATTCAACTCTTCACGCGCTTGCCAACAAGGAAGAAGGAAAAAAGGCAGGTTTGTTGAAAATTATTTTTTATTCTATGGCCAAATTCATATTTACTCTTATTAAGTCACGTCATATTGTATTCAGCATAATTCAGTCTCTGCATTCCTTTTTATCATGGAGCAAATTATACTTTTTGCATTCTTAGTCATTTTTCCATTCGGACAAATAATCCGGATCGGGATTTTTCACCCTTTGGATATTATTGTCGGTATCGGAGCAGCTTACGCAATTATTAAGCGCTTACCAAAGCCAGCTGTTTTTAAATATTTTTCTAATTTTCTTTTGATAGCTGCTTTTACATGGGTTTTAGGAGCTACTTTTTACGGGTTTTTATATTTAATTCGCCTCGCAGCCTATTTTTACTTTTTTGTTCTTGTTTGGAATTTCAAAAACAGAAAACTTTTGCTTAATTCTCTCTTATCCCTATCTCTCGTTTCTGCCATCTTCGGCTGGGTTCAATATTTCTGGTTTCCGTCTTTTAAACCGTTCATGATTTGGGGATGGGACGAGCATTTGTACCGGATAGCCGGGACCTTTTTTGATCCGGCATTTTTAGCTTTAATTCTGGTTTTTGGAATAATTCTTTCCAAAAAGTGGCTTATAACTCTTTTTTTGATGTTGACCTTAGCCTTTACATATTCCCGAGCCGCTTATCTTGCCTTTCTTGCGGCGATGTTTTTTCAGAAACGTTTCATTTTAATTTTTGTTTTTTTACTTTTGATTTTCTTTCTACCTCGTCCGGCGGGTGAAGGAGTAATGCTTGAAAGGACGGCAAGCATTACTAACAGGCTAGACGGTTACAAACAAACACTAAACATATTTGAACAAACCCCCTTATTCGGTGTTGGATATAACAACCTTTGCCTGGCAAAAAATTCTGATTTTTCTAATCACGCATGTTCCGGAAGCGATTCAAGTCTTTTGTTTATTCTGGCCACCACCGGCGTAGTTGGCTTTATCTCGTTTATTTATCTGATTATCATGCTTTTTCAGCATACGGCATACAGCATACTGCATATTACGCTTATAGCGGTTTTGATTCACAGTTTTTTCTCCAACTCCATCTTTTATCCTTGGGTTTTGGGGTGGCTGATTGTTTTACTGGGAAGTGAAATTAAGCGAAAATGATTTTTCAGACAAGTTTTCTGCTTTGTCTTCGGCTTTTGCTGTAAATTTATTTTCTCCTTCGGAAAGAGTTGTTGTAAATTGGAAGCTTCCGTCATCCTCAACTGCGACAAACCTATCATTTATCGTAACTTTAGTTTGGGCATCGTCAACTGAACCCTTGATATCAACTTGTCTTTGGCGGGCGCCAAAGAAAGAGGAGCCGTCGGATGGCGAATCAATCGATAATTTCGGCGTCTCATTATCAAAAAAGACCGTAAAAGTATTAGTTTTAACACTTTCGTTGCCCGATGTATCCTTTGCACTTAAAGTCAGTGTGTTTTCGCCTTTCTTTAGGTCAAGATTTTTGCCGAAATTTCCTTCAGAATCAGCAACTATTTCCTCTTCTTTGCCATTAAAAGTGATTTTAACAGTGGCACCTTCCTCGCTTTTGCCTGAAACTTTTAATATTTCTTCTTTGGTAAATTCGGGTATATCTTCCATTTGTGGAGGGGCCGGAGGGGTTTTGTCATTTTGGCTTATAGGTTTATCGCTTTTGGCAAGCTCGGAAATAAAAGCTGCGAAGTGGCCCAGTGCGGGAATGCCATAGAAAAAAAGAGCAAGGCCTGCTGCGATAGTCAGGATAATGAATCTAAATGCTTTTTGCCTGTTTCTACGTTCTTCGGTCAACATGAGCCAAGGGTGGGCAACGATCCCACGACCTGCGGTTTACGATACCGCCGCTCTGCCAACTGAGCTACCTTGGCTAATACCCAGTAAACTTCTCAACCCGTATTTTAACAGAAACGACGCCTAATTTCCCTAAAGTGTCCTCCATGGCATCGACAAAGGGAGGAGGACCGACGACCCAGAAAGTAGAAGATATAAAGTGGTTAAGTTTATCTTCATCAATTCTTCCCTCTTTTGCAGTATCAACATATTCAATTTTTATATAATCATTTTTCCAACCATCCAAATCTTTTTTGAATGCAAAGTCGGAGTCGGAGTTGGAATAAATCAAATGCATCGCGATTTTCAAGTTTTTATCAATATTATATTTGATCATGCTTCTGAAAGGGGTGATTCCTATTCCGCCCGCAAGAAAAATGTGAGGCCCTTTTTCATTATCATCAAGGATGAAAGTTCCGTTGGGTCCCTCTCCTTCGATTTCCGAGCCGATTGGAAGCGCATCAAGCGTTTTTTTGAAGCCCGATTCTTCTCTTATTCTTGTGGTACATCTGATAGTGTCTTTTTCAGTCGGAGATGATGAAAGTGTGAAATGACGCGTTGCCCCTCTCGGATCGGAAAAATCAAGCTTAGGAAGTGTAAAGTAAAAATACTGCCCAGGTAAATATCTAACCTCTTTTTCCGTTTGCCAGAAAAAAGAAGCGGTTCCTTTTGCTTCCTTAACTTTTTTAATAAGTCTAAGTTTCACGGAGCCTATCTATAACATGGCTCGAATCCATTTTGTCGAAAATACATAATCGCATGATATCGTAAAATCTTGGTGACGGCAAGAAAAAAGGGGTAAAGGGGAAAAATGAATTGCCGCCACCTCACTAAAGCGGACTGCTCGTCCCGCCGAAGACGGCGGGACTTCGCTTTTATCTTAGTGTCACCGTTTCTCTCACTTCGAAACTCAGTGTGAACGCCCCGCTTCGCGGGACTCGTCGGGCGCCGTTACTAATTTACAAATCAATTCATATTACCTTTATCTAACAATCTAACTTACAATATTTTCAATAATCAAATTTTCTGCTAAATCTATATCTGCATTACATTTTTTGTTAAATCTTATTCTTTTATTTTTCAAACTACTTATGGACTTAGGGACAGACCCACCGCGAATGTATTCAAATATCAATTCTAAAGTCTTAAACTCATCAGCCGGAGGCGCTGCAGAGTCACCTTTAAGCGCTTTGTATACATCATTAGGGAATTTTGCGAAATGAGCTGTTGAACATATAACCATAGGGAGCGTGTCACCATCTTGTTTTAAGTATTTTTCAACCACTGCTTGAGCAACAGAGGTGTGTGGATCCATGAGGTAGTTAGTTTCATGAAATATCTTTTTTATATTCTGCAAACAATTTATATTGCTAACCCAGTCAGCATAAAATTCTTGCTGTAAGATGGCTTTTACCCGATTATCAACCTCAAACTTACCATCTGCTTTTAGCTCATGCATCCATCGAGAAACCTGTTCTGAGTTATTAATAATTGTAAAAAGAAGCCTTTCAATATTACTTGATATAAGAATATCCATGGACGGGGAGGGAGTTTGTATTAATGTACGATTACTCACATCATAAATGCCTGTTCGGAGGAATTCGGTAAGTACATTATTTTCATTAGACGCACAGATAAGCTTTCGTATAGGTAATCCCATTTTCTTTACGTAAAAAGCAGCAAGAATATTCCCGAAATTTCCCGTAGGAACTGCAATGTCTATTTTCTCACCCAATTTGATCACCTTTTTATCTACCAAATCCAAGTAGCTACTAATGTAATAAATAATTTGTGGAGCTAATCTTCCCCAATTAATAGAGTTTGCTGAGGACACCACCGTTTGATATTCACTAAATAGCCTATTATTAAACTCTCTGTCGTTAAAAATATCCTTGACGAGGCTTTGGGTTGTGTCGAAATCACCATCGACTGAATATACAGCAACATTCGAACCTTCTTGTGTATTCATCTGTAGTTCTTGCAATTGAGATACATGGCCATGTGGGTAAAAAACCATAATAGTAATGTCTTTTTTGTTTTTATAGCCTTCTAATGCAGCTTTACCCGTATCACCGGATGTGGCGACAAGAATAAGATAATGTAAGGGTTTCTCATCATTAGAAATTCTTTTTTTATTATCTTTATGTAAAGCCTCAGAGAAAAATATGGGCATGATTTGTAGCGCCAAGTCTTTAAAGGCGCTGGTTGGGCCGTGCCACAACTCTAGAACATATAGAGTATTTTTTAAATGAACTAACGGTGCTATTTCAGCGGAGTCAAAATTAGAAGAATAGGCTTTGTGGATAATTCTTCGGATTATACCGTTAGCATAATCTGGTTGAAAAAGATTAAGCAGAAATATAGATTTTTCTTGATAGGATGTGTTTTGTAATAGCTTGAGATTCTCAAGTGTAATTTGAGGCAATATTTCTGGAACGAATAAACCGCCATCATCAGCGATTCCTTTTAAGATAGCTTCTGAAAATGCATATCGTTTTCCATTGCCTCGTGTGCTTTTATAGTAAATCATTGGATTGCCTCCATAAACTTCTCTACAGTAAATTTTGGACTATGTATCATATGATAATCAAGTTTTACACCTGATAGCTTCTCATATTTTTGAGATCTATATGCAAGAAGCTTTGGATAGCATTTTCCCAATGCATCCATGTTGTCCTCATTGTCACCTTTTTTAAACAACTTTCCCCAAATAACTGGCTTCGGGTTTTGAAGATACAGTTGATATATTTCTTCTTTAACGGAAGTGGGAGTATCCAGGTAAATTACCTTCGTAAAACGAACGAGTTTCTCCAGAATATTTCTCCCGGTGTAAATAACACTTCCCGTCGTATCAATAACAAGGTTTTTATGGGAGAGAGAGTGTCGTATCGAGTGAATAACCTTATCCATTACTTCATTTTCGTACTGTAAATATCTTATACTTGAACTTTCGTATTGTTTATCAAATGGTTGACCCATCCACCTTGCAACGTCTTGTATTCCATAATAGCCTAACGCTTTAAACTCCGTCCTTAATTTCTCTTCGATGAGATCATCACAACAAAACCTCTTAAAACCTTTTGTTTCAAGCTTCTGGGACCAATAACTTTTTCCACTTCCTGACATACCGATTAATGAGATTCTCATATGTACCCCTTTTTTACAAGGAGCTCTGCCATAAGAATTGCTCCTCCCGCGGCTCCTCGAATTGTATTGTGTGACAGAGCAACAAATTTCCAGTCAAAGTGTTTATCTTCGTGTAGTCTTCCCATGGTGATTTCCATTCCGTGTCCCATATCACGATCAATATTTGTTTGCGGACGGTTTTCCTCCGAAAAGTAGTGAATAAATTCCTTGGGAGCAGAAGGTAAATGTAGCTCTGCAATGGGGTTTTTGAATCGTTTTATCGCATCCAGAATTTGATGTCTGGAAGGTTTTATTTTGAATGACACCGACACACTTGCCATATGTCCGTTTGATACGGGAATCCGGACGCAGACAACGGAAATGTTAGGGCTCTTAGCTATCAGTAATTTGTCATTTGTAATATTTCCCCAGATCTTTAATGGCTCGTTCTCTGATTTTTCTTCTTCTCCTACAATCAGAGGAATGACGTTATCTACCATTTCCGGCCAACTATCAAATGTTTTTCCGGCGCCAGAAATAGCCTGCATACTGACTACTTGTACTTTTAAGGGTTTAAATTTTTTAAGAGCTGTAAGAATCGACACATATGACTGAATAGAACAGTTTGGTTTTACCGCTATAAAGCCTTTATTCCATCCACGATTTTTTCTTTGTATATCGATTAATTCCAGCTGCCTTGGGTTAATTTCCGGCATAATCATTGGGACATCTTTTGTCCACCTATGGGCAGAGTTATTCGACACAACGGGTACATTAAGGAATGCGTAGGTCTCTTCAATTCGTTTAATATCCTCTTTGTCCATATCGAGGCAAGAAAATACGAAATCGATTTGTTTTACAATGCTCTCTATATCACCTTCAACGGACTTAACTATTAATTTCTTTACATGTGTCGGGATGGGGATATCCATTTTCCATCGATTTAAAACAGCATTTTCGTATCTCTTTCCTGAAGATTGGGGGGAAGCAGCAACAATTGTCACCTCAAACCACGGATGGTTTTCTAACAGCTGGATAAATCGTTGTCCTATCATGCCCGTCGCGCCCAATATTCCTACTTTTAGTTTTTTCATACATTTCCTCCTTGAACCATTTTTGCTACCAACAAAAGATCGGCAAACACTCCAGCTGCTGTAACAGCCCTTCCTGCCCCAGGCCCCTTGATTATTAATGGATTCTGTAAATACCGCTTAGTTTTAAAAACAATTAAATTATCAGGTCCTTTAAGACTTCCAATGTCGCTTGATGTATCTATTTCTTGAAGTCCAACACAACAATCGTGAGGACGTACCTTTGCTACAAAACGTAAAACTTTACCTTTTCGTTTTGTATTCTCAACTTTCTCTTTATAAAACATGTCTAACAGAGGTAAATTCTTTAAAAAGTCTTTTGCGCTTAGTTTTTGCATCTTGGCAGGAAACAAACCTTCAAGCAGTATGTCCTCTAATTCTATTTTTCGACTCAGTAAACGCGCCAGAATAAGTGCTTTACGAACGACGTCAATTCCTGATAAGTCATCTCTCGGATCTGGTTCGGTAAATCCTTTTTTGTTCGCCGCGAGTACTGCTTCAGAAAATAGTGTTCCCTTGTCTAATTGAGAAAAAATATATCCGAGCGTGCCGCTAAAACATCCTTGTATTTCTACAATTTCATCATCCGTCAAAATAATATCTTTGAGTGTGCGTATTACTGGTAAGCCCGCACCCACGACACACTCGTAAAACAATCGTTCCCCACCCAAACTATGAAGCAGGTTAAAATCTATCTGTTTTCCACTAAGAGGTTTTTTGTTGACTAAAATAGCAAATCCACCCCGCCTTAATGCTTTTGCAATATAGGGGATCGTTTTATCAGATGCAGTTGTATCTATTAACACAAAGGGTGACGCAATGTTTCGTATCGCGTCATTAATTTCTTCCCTAGGATTTTTTGAAGTGAACTGGTGAACGTAATGAAAGGAGACTCCGAAACTTTTTTTGAGTTTCTCTTTTTGCTGTGTAACCTGCATGACAACTTCTGTGCCTACGTTTCCAATTCCAAGATGTAAAATGTGTAACTTTTTCATACTATGCCCCTTTCCAAATTTTCGTTCCAATAAAGTCAGGCTTAAAGGTATTTTTAACTCTCACAATGATTTCTTTCGATGCCACAGGCTTCATTGCTTCGGGGTGTAGGACTTTTGCTCCTGTTTTTGCAAGAGAAAGCGCTTCTTGGTAAGTGAGTTCTGGGTAAAAAATCGCTTGTTTATCCTTTTTGGGGTCTCCGCTATATACACCATCTACCTCTTTCCACAAAATAACTTCTTTTGCATCCAACACATTTGCGAGAATAGTTGCGCTATAGTCAGATCCACCACGACCAAGCGTGATCACTTCGCCGCTTGTTGTAGCAGCAAAGAACCCTGTTATTACCGGAATTACTTTTTGAGAGAATAAAGGATGCAAGGACTTCTCTACTTGAATTTTCGTTTCTTCAATAAGCACTTTAGCGTCACTAAAGTCATCATTGGCGATGATAACGCGGGATG
>Ga0209210_1002450_pt1 | contig 13523 bp, 14 predicted proteins | sample RifGroA1_FD_183991 | JGI IMG/M metagenome (GOLD analysis project Ga0209210, IMG submission 183991) | Contaminated groundwater microbial communities from Rifle, Colorado, USA - Rifle Groundwater A1 (SPAdes) (version 2) | ecosystem: Environmental > Aquatic > Deep subsurface > Groundwater >...
GTTCATCCTCTGGTGCGGGAACAACCCGTCCTCGAGCCCTGATATAAAGACCACATCGAATTCGAGCCCCTTGGCCGCGTGCACCGTCATGAGCCGCACAGCTTTACGCTCTTCTTTGAGCTCGTCCTGGTCGCTTTGAAGCGCTGTTTCGGAGAGAAATGAAAGAATCCCCTCTTCCGGCGGCATCGCATCGTAGCGCGAGGCGAAGTTTACCAGCTCATAGGCGTTCTCGAGCCGTGCGGCGCCCTCTTCTCCACCTTCCCCGCCCGAACGACCGTTCGGTCGGGCGGGCTTCCATTCTTCCTCAAGTCCAGATTCCTTGATGATGAAGGAAATGGTTTCGCTCACTCTTTTTTCTGCCGAAATTTCGGCAATTTTAGAGAGCAGTTTCCGGAATACGGCAATTTTTGTTTTCATCGCGAGGGGAAGCGACTCTGCCGTGCCGCCGAAAATCTTTAGAATAGTCGTTTTGCCGATGCCTCTGGCGGGCGTGTTGATGATGCGTTTCAGGTCGGAGAGACTTTCCGGGTTCTTGGCGGCGCGGAGGTAGGAAATTATATCTTTAACCTCTTTTCGCTCGAAGAATCGCGTACCGAGAATCTGATAAGGCACCTCCGCGCTCATAAAGGCTTCTTCGAGCACCCGGGATTGGAAGTTGGCGCGATAAAGTACGGCCATTTCGTCCGGCGGTATGCCGTTTTTAATGAATTCTCTCGCTTTCGAGGCGATGAAAGCGGCCTCGGTCGCTTCATCGATGAGGCCAATGGCGGTGATTTTCTCCCCGGCGGCGTTACTGGTGAAAAGATTTTTCTTTCTCCGGATTTTGTTTTTCTCGATGACCGCGTTGGCCGCCTCCAGAATGGTTTTGGTCGAGCGGTAATTCTCTTCCAGAGTGATGACCTGCGCTTTGGGATAGTCTTTTTCGAAATCAAGAATGTTTTTGATATCGGCGCCGCGCCAGGAGTAGATATTCTGGTCGATGTCGCCGACCACGCAGATGTTTTCGCCAACGCCCACGAGCATTTTGGAAATATCGTACTGCACCCGGTTGGTATCCTGGTATTCGTCGATGTGGATGTAGCGCCAGACGCTCTGGTAATAGCCGCGCACCGCAGGGTCCTCGCGCAAAAGATTGCTGGTTTTCAAAAGCAGGTCGTCGAAGTCGAGCGCGTCCTCTCTCTTGAGCGCGCGCTCGTATTCCGGCCAGACCTGGGCGACCACGTCGAGGAAATAACCTCCTTGTTCGGCCTCACTCCACTCTTCCACGTTGATACCGCGGCCCTTAAGTTTCGAGATGACGCTCAAAACGGCGCCGGGCTCGTGGGTTTTGGGGTCGAAACCCAGAGTGACCAAGGCTTCTTTGACCGCTCGCTTGCTGTCATCGCGGTCGAAGATGGCAAAATGTCTTTTGATGCCCGCTTTGAGTGATTGCTCGCGCAAAATGTGCACACCGAGCGCGTGGAAAGTGCTCACGAATGGCCGCTCGGCCATTGAGACCGGACGGTTGATGGCCGGGTCTTCGCTTAAGCCGCGTTCGACCCGTTCGCGCATTTCCCGCGAAGCTTTGTTGGTGAAAGTGATGGCCAGAATTGATGAGGGAGAGACGCCGGAGCGGACCAGGTGCCTGATTCTTTCGGCAATCGTCTTGGTTTTGCCCGCGCCGGCGCCGGCCAAAATCAAAACCGGCCCGTCGACGGCGAGCACGGCCCTTTTTTGCTCTGAATTGAGGCGTTCGGAGGTCATGCGAGACACTATAACATAGGGGGACAAGTCAATTGCGTAGCAAACTACCCGCGGTATAATGTATTGACTACAGGCAGAGAGTGAGGCGGTGTAAGCTTGTTTACACAGCCGAACGAACGAACCTGAAGACACACAGTAATGAAAGTCCGTAGTCACATGGCTCTGTTGAGCCATTTCGTCATATTAGGGTTACTAGTACCATTTCTCTCTTACGGCAGGGGTGAGGAGGTTACCTTATTTAACCAACCAACTATCTGCAACTCCCAGACCTGTCATTTTCTAGAGGCGTCTTTAAATATAAACCCGGCCAGCATTGGCGGCGCGGAAATCGCCATAGTTGATAGCGTCGCTCTCGAGGCCGGCAGGATAGGGGGTGAGACATTCATGGAACTTGGTAAGTCTGGCACCGGTCAGGTCAGTATTTATGTTGTTGACAGTGGCGACACCCTAAGTGAGATTGCCGAGATGCACGGGGTTTCGATTAATACCATAATCTGGGCTAATGATCTTAGAAATACAAGCATCAAAGAAGGTCAAGAGTTGCTTATTTTGCCCATCTCCGGTGTGCGCCACATAGTAAAATCTGGCGACACTCTTCAGTCAATTGCGAAAAGTTACAAAGCTGAACTTGACGATATTCTTTCATATAACGACCTTTCAACCGACTCTAAAATTAAGATAGGCGATGCGATTATCATTCCCAATGGAATAATCAGCGCGTCAGCCAACATCAAGTCTTCCTTAACGCAAACCTCCTCAAGCCTTCCAACCTACTCTGGCTATTATCTGCGTCCGATCACTGGCGGTAGGAAAAGCCAAGGCATTCACGGTTACAACGGCGTTGACTTAGCTGCTCCGACGGGCACTCCTATCAGAGCTTCCGCGGACGGTACGGTTATCATTGCGAAATCAAGTGGCTACAACGGAGGCTACGGGCTCTATGTCGTAATCAAACACTCAAACGGGACGCAAACGCTCTACGCCCATATGTCGAAAATAAAAGTCTCGGTTGGCCAATATGTGGACCAGGGCGAAATCATCGGTGCCGTCGGCAATACCGGACGCTCCACCGGTCCACATCTCCACTTCGAAGTCCGCGGTGCTAGAAATCCATTTTAGCGTTAGCTAAAATGTCCCGAGCTTGTCGAGGGGCTGTATTAAACATCAAATTTCTTCGGGCGGTATTCCACTGCTTCCAAGATGTGGTTAGTAGTTATATTTTCGCTCTCCTCCAGATCTGCAATGGTGCGGGCCACTTTGATCATGCGGTGATAGACGCGGGGAGAAAATCCCAATCGTTCCGCGGCCAGCATCAGTGTTTTCTCCGCTTCTTTATCCAGATGAATGAATTGGACTAAATCTTTTGGACCCATCTCAGCATTTTTAGTGACACCTTTTTTATTATTAAAACGTTTTTCTTGCAGCTTGCGCGCCTTGGCCACTTTTTCCCTAAAGTATTCACTACTGTCCCCTTCTGGTCCCGCACTACCTAATTCATGTGGCAAAATTCTGTCGACCTCCAGCCATATGTCGATGCGATCCATGATCGGTCCGGACATTTTCCTTCGGTATCTTTGAAGAGAAGAGGGCGTGCATATGCAAGATTTGCCGCGGAAGCCATAATTGCCGCACGGGCAGGGATTCATCGCCGCGACAAGCATCAGCTTGGCCGGGAAATGCGCAGTGCCTTTGGCGCGTGCCACGGAGATCACTTTGTCTTCCAAAGGTTGTCTCAAACTTTCGAGCACGCGTCTTTCAAACTCCGGGAACTCGTCCATAAATAAAACACCGTGATGAGCCAGCGTGATTTCGCCCGGTTTCGGTGTCGCCCCTCCTCCGACTAATGAAACGTAAGAAGAGGTATGGTGGGGCGAACGAAACGGCGGATGAGTGATGAAAGTCTCCGTTAAAGTTCCCGCTACGGAGTGAATGCTTGTCGCTTCGAGCGCTTCTTCAAATGTTAGCTCTGGCAGTATACCCGTGAAAGCTTTGGCGAGCATGGTTTTGCCCGTGCCTGGAGGACCATACATGGCTGCGTTGTGTCCGCCGGCCGCGGCGATCAAGAGTCCCCTCTTGGCCCGTTCCTGACTTCTCACATCCGCGAAGTCGGTGGGAGTGATTACGGTTTCCGATTTAAATTTCGTCACTTCCGCGGAGTCCAACATTTCCTCACCGGAGAGATGCGAGATGACTGTCTTCAAATCGGGGATCCCGAATATTAATATATCTTCGATAAGCGCCGCTTCCCTCACGTTTTCTTCAGGTACATATAATTCTTTGAAACCTTTTTCCTTGGCAAAGCGGGCAATAGGGAGGATGCCCCGGACGGGGCGAACTTTCCCATCTAGGGAAAGTTCGCCCAGGAAGAGTTTTTTTTCCGGATCGAATTCAATTTCATCGTTAGCCAGGAGATATGAGAGTGCGATAGCGAGGTCGAATGACGGCCCCTCCTTCTTCAGCTCTGCCGGGGCGAGCGAGACGATAATCTTGTGATTGTTGCTCTTGGGCGATTTGTATCCAGAGTTCTTGATCGCCGCACTTACTCTGTCGCGCGCTTCCTCGACCGCCTTGTCCGGCAACCCTACGACCGCGAAGGCGAAGAGTGTGCCACGCGAAATATCAGTTTCAACCGAAATAGGTGTGACATGTAGCAATTGCGTCTGCGCGCTGTAGACTTTAGAGAAACTCATGTCCTATATTGTACAATACCTAATTGTAATTATTTTCACATTCTTGAGGTAATTGAGCAGATTAAGAGAGGAGAATTGGTTCATTTACATCTAAAGAAACTTGAGGGTAAGAATAGTATTTATAGAGTTCGCAAGGGGGACTTTAGGTTTATTTGCGAAAAAGATAATAACGGATTGCTACAGGTAGTAGACATAGCAAGAAAGGAGTATCCCTAGTCTCGTGAACAGGGCGTCGGAAACACTCCGGCGCCTTTTCTTTTCCCCGCTTTCTTTTTTATCCACACTCAGATAAAAAACCACCTACATCCAACTCTAGCTATAGCATAAGATAGATGTATGGGTAAACTTGAAGAGAGTAGCAGAAGAAAGGCTAGGCGGGGAGAAATTCAGAAAATCATTCTTGAATCGGTGAAGCTTGCCGGAATTCTGGCCGTTGGTCTCGTGGCCCCGAATGTAATCGGCGCTATGGGCAAAATGGGGCTCATTTCAAACAAGCGTCAAAGCGAGATAGTGAGTTCCTCGGCTTCTAAATTGACCAAAAAGGGGCTGCTTAAGTTTAACGGCAAGTATTACGAACTCACCGCCGAGGGGGAAAAGAAGTTGCGCCAACTTGAGTTAAGGGGCTACAAATTGAATAGGCCGAAGAGATGGGATAAGAAGTGGCGGGTGATTATTTTTGATATTCCGGAGAAAAAGAAGAATGTGCGGGAGCAAATCAGAAATCTTTTTATGGCCGCCGGACTCACTCGCCTACAGGATAGCGTCTGGGTCTACCCTTATGACTGTGAAGATATTATCGGCCTTTTGAAAACCGACTTCGGCGTCGGTAAAAATATTCTTTATCTGATCGTTGATGAGATAGAGAACGACAAATATCTTCGTCAGGAATTCAATCTCATTTAAGAAATAATTTAAATATTACATACATCAAGTTCTAGCTATAGCAGAGAGTTGATGTATGTGGAATACCGAGAAAAGGTTTTGAAAAGATACTGATACTTAGGAAGCGGGGAACCTAAATCGAATCGACATGAAGCTTGCAGGTTCTGGCGCTGGGATTGGCTTCGAGACGGTCCAGCTCGATTTCTTTACCGCAAATTTGGCAAGAGCCGTAAACGCCGTGCTTGATTTTGTCCAAACCGGATTTAACGTCGTTGTAGCGGTTCTCCAAGGTTGTCACAATCGCTTTGTTGCTGTCGTATCCTTCGAGAGTATCGGCCATGGTATTCTCATCGGCCTGCGAGACGTCCCTGTCGGCGGGCGGGGTGGCTTCCCAGTCGGAGGGATTATCCGGGTTCACGCGCCCGACTTGGGTCAGCTCTTTTTCCAAAAGCTTCTTTTCAACCTCTAGTTTTTGTTTGAAATGGTCGTAGTCTATAGTCATGTCTTTAGTTTACCCCCACACCTACTTTTTTCCAACTTAATCATGTTGTTTGGTTTTATATATAAAAGTAGGTGTGGGGGTTTATCAGTAAGCCGGTTAACGCGAAAGCTTCTCGCGGGTCAGGCGCTCGATAATGGCCTGCACGGTCTCGATTTTGTCGCTTATAATCAGCATTTCATTGTCGAAAAACGAATAGACGAGGGCCGTTTCAGGGGTACCGGTAGCGCTACCCCCGGATTCAAGGACGCGCAAGTCCTTATTCTTGATAACCATATCTCTGAAAACGGATGCCGGGTCAATGACTTTCATGACGCCTCCCGCGGAGAGGAGCGGGCCCAAGTCTTGGGCGATATCAGTCTCCCATGAGAGCATGCCGGGGAAAGCGTTGGCAAAGGAAGTCAGTTTGAAAATGATAAAGCGGCTTTCGCCGAAGGTACCCAGCATGAAGAGCGGGTCGAAGGCTCTTACCAGGCTGCCCGGCGCCCGGCTGCCTAGGATAGAGAGGAAGGCTGCTGTTTCGACCGGTTTGGCGAGCGTGTCCGGGCCGAGGCGGGTGAGAATCTGCTTGATTTTCCCGGTTGCTACGCCGGAGGCCTCAGCATCGAAAGTGGCAATCAGAGTGTCGCGGGTGGCCCCGGTCAGGTCTATGGCCTCGACACTCTCAGCGGAGATGAAACGATTCGCTGGTACGGCAATGATGGGCGGCGTGGTTTTTCGGAGATACTGCTGGTAGCCGAACCATGCGCCCGTCATGCCCATGAGAATAAAGAAGAAGCCACCGAGGAAAAGCAGGAAAGTGTATTTCCGGTTTTCGCCAGTTTCCTCATCCAACAAAAGGCCGGTGCCATCCCTTCTTCTGGATTGTTCGGTTTGCTGGATGGAGACCAGAGACTCTTTCTGCCGTCCGAGCGCTTCCGCCACGTCACCCTGGAAGGTGCGAATTTGTTTCAGAGGCGGCTCGATGTTCTGCGGAGGATAATTTTCGGGAGGCATACTCCCATTTTACCCCCACACCAAAATTACTCATAATTTTGGTGTGGGCTTGCGCAGCAAGCGGGGGTTTAACTCATTTTTGAGTTATTTCAGAATCGGCTTTCGGGAAGTGCTTCTCATATCGCCATTCAACAGGTATTTTCTGGGATTCAAATCAAGATCGAAGAAGTCATCGCAGGCTTCGATGAGCCGAGCCGAAGAGGATTTGCCGAAGGCGACTACTTCAACCTGGCAGCCGTGGGTGTTTTGCAGGTATTTGACCAGCGGCACGTAGTCGCCGTCGCCGGAGAGGATGATGACGCTGTCGAGTTTGGGGGCCATGGTCACGGCATCGATGGCGAGACCTACGTCCCAATCGGCTTTTTTGGCGCCGCCGAGGAAAATCTGAAGCGGTTTGGAACGCACTTCTATCCCCGCTTTTTCAAGCGCGCCGAAAAAGGCCGTCTCTTCCCCGCTTTCCGTGGTGACCACGTAGGCCATGGCGCGGATGAGCACCCGCCCGTCAAGGGCGTCCTTGAGAATGGCGCCGAAGTTAGCCTTGGCGTGATGCAGGTTCTTGGCGCTGTGATAAATGTTTTGCGTGTCTATAAAAATGCCGACCCGCTGGGCTTTGTGTTTGATAACTGTCATGAAATTAGGTTCTAGGTGCTAGGGGCTTGCTTCTAGTAAAATTAAATTCTGATTCAGATTCTCTAAGCTAGTCCCTAGAACCTAGCACCTAGAACCTGCCCGTGTTATTTCTTAAGACCAAGTTTCTTTTGCAGAGCGAGAGCTCGTTTCGGGCTCTTCTTTTCCAGATATTTCATATGCGACTGGCGGTTGGCCACCATGGCGAGGAGACCGCGACGCGAGTGATTGTCCTTCGCGTTCGTTTTAAGGTGCTTGGAAAGTTCCTCGATACGCTTCGTCAATATGGAAATTTGCACTTCAGGAGAGCCGGTGTCCGTGTCGTGCCTACCGACTTCCTTGATGAGCTTTTGCTTTTTGGTCTTTGAAATCACGTTATAAGTATAGCACACTTCGACTCGCCTCGCAAGCTATGTTATAATATTGTGCGACCCTCCTCAAATGGGGGGCGCATGGCTCAAATGCGATTGAGCCAAGGGCGCCGGAGCTGTACAGCTGCGGCGCCTCTTAGTAAGAGTTGCAATTTAATAACGTTATATTATAATAATACTATAATGACTCAAAAAGTAATAAAAGTCGGCGATTCCGCCGCGGTAATTATCCCTAAAAAGTCTCTTAAAGAGCTTGGTTTAGCCTTTGGCGATGAAGTGGTCGTTGATGTTAATTCTAAAGAGCAACTGGTTTCCATTCGTCCTATGGCAAAACCATCTAAAAGGCAAGAAAGAATTGCTGAGTTAACTTACAATTTCATCAATCGCTATCGCAAAGACTTAGAGACTCTAGCTGACAAATAAGGTGAAGTATCTTTCAAGGGAGGATATTCTTCAAATTCACTCCATGACTATTGATGAAACGTCCGGTTCTCATGGCGTGCGTGATAATCACGCTATTTTCAGCTTGGAAAACTCTCCAAAACAAAAAGTTTTTAGCCAAGAGCTTTATCCTACCACTTTCTTGAAAGCAGCTGTTTATATTAGAGAGATTCTGATGAATCATCCTTTTGTCGATGGTAATAAAAGAACTGGTATGACATGCGCTTTTGTTTTCCTGGAAAATAATGGTTTTGTCTCTACAGCGCATGAAGGCGAGATCGAGAAATTTGCTTTGCGTGTGATAGGTGACAAGCTTGACCCGAGAGCTATCGCTTCTTGGCTTCAAAAACATGTAAAAAAGATATGAGACCTTGAGACTTGCAGTTTTTTTCTGTTCTGATATACTAAGTAGGTAATAGTGGAATCGAGAAGTTCGCCGAAAGGCGAACTTCTTACATAAAAATACAAATATGTTTGACCTTAAAGTCATTAATTCGGTCTTAAGCGAACTCGAAGAAGTGCGCGGCATTCCGCGCGCCTCCATCATCGAAGCCATCGAAGCCGCCCTCGCCACCGCCTACAAGAAGGAATACGGCAAGAAAGGCCAGATTATCCGCACCACCTTCGACCTCAATACCGGCGAAACCCATTTCTACCAGGTCAAAATCGTGGTCGACGAATCGAGGGTCATTTTCGACGAGGACGAAGCGGAAAAAGGTCAGGCCTTAGATACTGAATCTCAAGGCCTGACCTTGGGGAGCGAGGATCAGCGCATTTTATACAATCCCGAGCATCATATCCTCCTGGCCGACGCGCGCAAAATCAAGAAAGACGCGCAATTGGATGAAGAAATCATCTTCCCTATCGAGAGCAAGGGGGAATACGGCCGTATCGCCGCCCAGACCGCCAAGCAAGTCATCATGCAGAAAATCCGTGAGGCGGAAAAGACTTCCGTGGTCTCCGAATTCGGCAAACGCGAAGGCGAAATCGTCTCCGGCACGGTCCAGCGCATCGAGCGCGGCAATATTTTCGTCGACATGGGACGGGCAACCGGGCTTTTGCCTTATGAAGAGCAGATTCCGGGCGAGCGCTTCAGCCAGGGCGAGCGGGTGCGCGCTTATCTCTACCGGGTGGAAGAAAGCCAACGCGGCGTCTTTCTGCGCCTGTCGCGCTCGCATCCGAAATTCCTCGAGAAACTTTTTGAAGCCGAAGCTCCGGAATTGGCCAATGGTGCCGTGATTATCAAAGCGATCGCCCGCGAAGCCGGTTATCGCAGTAAGATTGCGGCCGTGGCCGCCGATGCTCACATCGACCCGGTCGGTGCCCTTGTCGGCCAGCGCGGCGTCAGGGTCTCGACCGTGATGTCGGAATTGCGCGGCGAGAAAATCGACATCATCGAATGGTCTGCTGAGCCGAAGAAATTCATCGAAGAAGCTCTTTCGCCGGCCAAAATCATCGAAATCAAGATTAATGAGGAGCCTGCCCGAATGACCGAAGACGGTCTTCGGTCGGGCGGGGAAAAAGCGGCCATCGTCATTGTGGCTGAAGACCAGCAGTCTCTCGCTATCGGCAAGGGCGGGCAGAACGTGCGCCTGGCGGCGAAACTGACCGGCTGGAGAATTGATATTCAATCAGCACGGGGCGAAGAGCTTGCAGTAGCGGAGGTTCCAGAAGATAATAAAACCATATGAATCCCATTAGAAGTCTAACTCAATATACTTTAGTGGGATATAATAATATTATGAAATTTAATCGAAGTAACTTCTAACGGGATGAATCTCTGGCACGACATAGAACCGGGTTCGAAAGAAGCGATGAATGTCATCGTCGAAATCAACAAAGGTTCGAAAAACAAATACGAGATAGACAAGAAGACCGGGCTCATCGCCCTTGACCGGGTGGCACATACCGCACAGGACTTTCCATTCGATTACGGCTTTGTGCCTCGCTCGCTCTGGCACGACAACGACCCGTTGGACGTCGTCCTCTTGACCACTTATCCCCTGATGCCGGGCATTTTGGTGCGCGCCAGGCCGGTGGCTATCATGAACATGATTGATTCCGGTGAAGGCGATGATAAGATTATCGCGGTGCCGGTCGATGACCCCCGTTTCGCCACTCTCAAGGACCTCTCCGATATCAATCCCCACACGCTCAAGGAAATCGAGCATTTTTACAGCACTTACAAGAAATTGCAGGACAAAGTGGTGGAAGTCACCGGTTTCAAAGGCCGAAGCGAGGCCGAAAGTGCTTTCGAGGAAGGATTAAAACTCTATAACGAAAAGCATTCGCAGGGTTAGCGGTAATTGGTTATAATACAATCTTCGGTCACGGCTGATTAAGAGTTAACCCAAAACGATGAATTATAAAATCATTACCTTTATTGCCGTTCTGGCCATTTCTACTTCCGCTTCAACCGCGATGGCGCAAGAAACAATGCGCAATACCAATGGCCGGGCCAGCAATACGCCCATGATGCAGATTCGCACGGACCTCCGGACCGAAATCGAAGCTAGAAAGGCTTCTTCTACCGCACGCTTGGCCGAAATCAAGGCTCAAGCCGAAGCCCGCAAGGCCTCAAGCACGGCCGCCCGGGTCGAAATGCAGAGAAGTTTGGCCAAAAGAAAAGCCGAACAGACAGCCAGGGTGTTTGCGGCTACCGTCAAGCGCCTGGAAGGAATCATTACCAGATTGGAATCCCGGATTGAGAAGGTCAAAGTAGCTGGCGGAGACACTTTGAGGCCGGAAGCATTTGTCGAGGAAGCCAAGAACCATCTCTCCGAGGCTAAGACGAGCATTGCCCTCTTCGCTTCAATCGATTTCTCCGGAGACAAAGCCCAGGAGAATTTCGAGAAGGTTCGTGAGACCGCCACTATCGCCAAAGGTCACATCAAGGAAGCTCACCGGAGTCTCATGGAGGCGTTGCGTGCGCTCGGAAGTATCCGCGCCGAGATTCAAAGAAGCGCTACCTCAACCGCCACGACCACCGAGGAGTAGTCAAAAGCGTTAATTATCGTTAACCAACAACACACATGGACCAAACCAACAACCCCAATCAGCCCCCCGCCCCTTCACCCGCGGCACCCGCACCGGCTCCCACTCCCACCCCCGCTCCGATTCCCAACATGGGGCAGATGGGGCAGGTTCCGGGCATGAGTGAGCCGAAAAGCAGCGTAGCCGGGCCAATTATCGGCGGCATCATTGTGCTTGCCGTAGTTATCTTCGGCGCCCTCTACTTCATGAACCAGCGCGCCGAAGAGCAAGCCTTCAACGAGGAAGTTAACGCCATCACCACGCAAAGCCAATCGGATGACACTGCTGCCATCGAAGTCGACCTTGAATCGACCGAGATCGACAATCTCGATGCGGAACTAAACGCATCTTAAAAGTTTCCTCGGTACAAACAAAAAAGGGCGACGGATTCTCCGGCGCCCTTTTTGCATTGTTTTGTTGACCCGGAGCTTTACCGGGCACGCATTTGAGTAACCGAGTCTGCGATGACAACTCGTAGAGAACAATCGCCATGTTAGTGGCGGATTCGGCTAGAGTTTCTCTGGATGTATTCATCCAGATACCGCTCTGCTTCCTCAGCGCTTCTGTGCCTGACAAGCCACAGTGCGTGAGCAAGGGCATCGGTCTCGGTTTCCCGAAACGTTGGCCGCACGATCCGATCGCCGTCCACGAATGAGTGGATGACGGCCCGATTGTCTCTCAGAACATCTACCTGAGGCATCTTTGTATATCTTATCATATATTAAACCGCTTGTCAAGCACTTCATTATGGGAACTATATACTTAATTGCCCTAAAATTTGCTGCATAAGGCCACATACATATTGCACTCCTTAAAACCCAAAGGAGATGCGAATTTTCAATAAGTTTAGAGGAACTAAAGGCTTTATCAGTACTTGGGAGCGCGTGATACGCTTCCGAGATATGATTACCAAAACAGCTGTTAAGAGGACGGAGATTCTGGCTTTCTGGTCCAAGCATGGCCTTTCCGCCACCCTAGATGCCTTCAAAGTGAAAAGACGCACCCTCTTCAACTGGAAGAGTGCCCTCAAAAAAGGCGAGGGCAAACTGGATGCCCTAAACAAGAAAAGTACTAGACCCAAGGTGGTACGAAAGCGCGCTTGGAATTCTCGCATATTAGATGAACTACGAAGACTGAGAGAGGAGCATCCTAATCTGGGCAAAGAGAAAGCTTATCCGTTACTCAAAGAATTCTGTGATTCACTGAATCTTAAATGCCCTAAACCGCGAACTATTGGCAGGCTAATCAAGGACATGGGAGGATTGCGAAAATTCCCTTCAAAGCTTTCCCACTTCGGCAGAGTGAAGAAAACTAATCATCAAAAGATACTAAGAAAACCTCTTGATTTCAAAGCTAAATATCCCGGCCACTGTATTGGCTTAGATACAGTTGAGGAGATTATTCATGGTGCCAGACGCTATGTGATTACTTGCGAAGATATCTTCGGACGTTTCAGTTTCGCTTGGGCTACCAGTTCTCATGCTTCCAAAGCAGCAGCTGAATTCTTCAAAATGTTTTGCCTCTTATTCCCGTATCCGGTGACCTTTGTTCTCACCGATAACGGCTCTGAATTCAAGAAGCACTTCATAGCCGAGCTTCTTAAACTTCAAATCACTCACTACCACACCTATCCAAGAACTCCCAAGATGAATGCTCATGTGGAGAGGTTCAACCGCACTCTCCAAGAAGAGTTCCTGAACTATCACAAAGGGCTCTTGCTTGATTGCGGAGCTTTTAACGATAAGCTCATGGACTATCTGGTCTGGTACAACACCAAGCGAGTCCACTATGCTTTCGATAACAAGATGACGCCGGTACAGTTTCTGTTATCATGGAAGCCGAGTAAAACATCGATATTACCGGCAGAGTGCAAAAGTGGGTGGCCTCATACAAATGCTTGACATCAAGAGAGGTTTGGGCTAATGTAGCCGCATGACGTATCTTATTCCGACAGTGATAGAAAAGAGCCAGTTCGGGGAGCGGGCTTACGATATTTACTCGCGCCTACTTAAGGAACGCATCATATTCCTCGGCGGTTCGATTGATGATGCCGTAGCCAGCACAGTTATTGCCCAACTCCTTTTTCTTCAGTCTGAAGACCCAAAGAAAGACATTACCCTCTATGTCAATTCTCCCGGAGGGGTCGTGACAGCCGGTCTCGCTATTGTGGACACCATGAACAACATCAAGCCTGATGTTTCGACCGTGTGTGTCGGCATGGCTGCCTCCATGGGCGCCGTG
>Ga0209210_1002451_pt1 | contig 13513 bp, 13 predicted proteins | sample RifGroA1_FD_183991 | JGI IMG/M metagenome (GOLD analysis project Ga0209210, IMG submission 183991) | Contaminated groundwater microbial communities from Rifle, Colorado, USA - Rifle Groundwater A1 (SPAdes) (version 2) | ecosystem: Environmental > Aquatic > Deep subsurface > Groundwater >...
CACCCACTTGTTCCCCATGCGGGCGTACAGGCCTTTGAGAAAAGTTGAAAAGTAATTTATGGTTTCGCGCTGTTTGGCTTCAAAATCTATATCAATGCCGTCAAAGCCATTCTGTTTTACGAGGCTTGCTATCTCATCTTCAAGCGCAATGCGGGACTTGGTATTGCTCAAGACTTGTTGTATGGAGTCGCCATTGCCCCACATGACGGTCGGAATGACGCGCACTTTTGCCGCTTTGGCGGCGGCGATGAACGACGTCCATGGCTCCTCCGAGAGATTACCGTTGTCGGAGAGCGTGCCGTCGGACTTCACCGTGTAGACGAACGGCATCACGCTTTTAAGCGCGGAGAGGTGCGGAAGCACATCCAGCGTGCCGGTTGCGGAGCGCCAGTATGGTATCCAGCCGGAAATCTCGAACGCTCCGACGGCCGCCGGCGTGAGTTTCGCGGAAAGCGTTGTGGGATTTTTGGGGAAACTCATTTCAAGTACCAACGCGGCTAGTGTTTTGGGGCCGTAGACGCCGTAACCATCCGCCGCGCCACCAGCGCAGACGATTTTTTTATCGCATTGGAAATACTTCACCGCCGTTTCTGTGAGCGCGCCGAAGTAGCCGGTATTATAACCCTTGGCAAGATACCCTTGGTCTATGAGCTTGTTTTGGAGAGCGGTTACGTCGCTTCCCGAGAGCCCTAACGAAAGCGAGCGTGCCGCCCCAAAAACGCCTATGGGCAAAAGAAAAACGAATATAACTGCCGCCAAGCTGTATTTCATAACCATATAATAACCTACCCCTGCCGATGGGACATCTGGATAAGCTGTTTTACCAGCTCTTCCTTTGAAAACCGTTCGTGGTTTAAGGCGATACTGCCATCGCTTACGTAGGTGACCTTATCACCGGAAACAACCAAAGAGATACGCAGTTTGTTAAAATTATCGCGCCCTATTTTATTCGCAACTTCCTCAAACGAATCGGTAACTTTCAATAATTGAAATTGCTCTTTATCATTGCCCCGAGAGATAAAACCCGCAAAATCAACATTCGGATATAACAGCATCAGCTCTTCCAAAGACGAGGTTGTTGCGCGCCTGACGCTCGGCTCTTTCGGCTCATTTTCCGTATCGCTTTTTAATGCTTCCGCAAGATACTCCAGAATAAGTTTTTTTTGTTCTACGGAAAGAGAAGATAATTGCGCGATGATCTTCTCAATACCCGCTCCCCTGTCTTCATGCGGAGAATTCATATCTCATTATTTTACCACAGCCCCAGAAAGCCGCCGATGGAAGCCGGTAGATGAATGGGGCATGGCTTTCTGGAGGCTGGATTCCGCTCCACGGAGTCCAGTTTGCCAAGAGGCCACGGCTCTAAGGCCGTGGAGCTTCACCAAATTTTTTGATTTTTGCCAACCAATTCCTGCCAAAACAACATCCTTACAAACTCAAGTTTGTAAGGATGTTGTGGGGATTGGAGCAGGAAGTCAACTCGCCAAAATCCTGGTTGAATTTTGCCCCCGTGAGTGCTATCATAAAAACATGATCAGCGAATATATACTTAAAAAGCTAAAAGAAGCCCGGTATAAACTGCTTAAAAATGGAAGTTATTTTGGCGAGATTCCAGGGCTTAGGGGCGTGTGGGCAAACGCGAAGAATTTAGAGGACTGCCGGAAGGAATTGCGCGGGGTTTTGGAAGATTGGCTCCTTCTTAAAATACGGGATCGCGAAAAAGTTCCCGGTTTTTCGATCAAAGTTGATCGCCGCGAATTGGTAAAAACCTCGCGATAAACTTACGGGTGGCATGCCCAAAAATATTTCTTGGAGAAAGCTTGTCCAGAAATTCCGAGCTTTAGGATTTAGCGGCCCCTATTCTGGCGGCCGCCATTTGTTTATGGTACGCGGCGAGTTAAAGGTCAGAATTCCCAATCCGCATCGGAGCGATATCTCGAAACATCTTATTGCGGAGATCGTGCGACAAGCGAGCATCTCGAACGAAGATTGGGATAACGCGTAATGATCACTGCCACTGGCTTCGTCCTTGCCCTTGCTGCGGCAGTTTCTTTTGCCACCTACAGCCTTATCGCACGGGTTCTTGCAAAAGCGAGCCGCGATCCCCTTGCCTTCTCGATCCTTTATGGCGCGTGGTCTTCGATACTTGCTTTTCCAATTTTTCTTTTTGAACCGTGGAAATTCGGCGTAATCACGCCGATGATTCTTTTCGTTACATTTCTCGCGACCGTCTTTTTCGCTATATTCCAAGGCACGGAATTTTTCAGCAGAAAACATCTGGAGGCGTCGCGACTCACCGTTCTTTTCCAACTTACGCCCGCGATTACTTTTTTGGGTGCAATTCTACTCCTTCAAGAAAGTATATCGGTAGAGAAGCTTGCGGCAATTACGCTTATCGTAGGCGGAAACATTATCGCGATATACAAACACGGCGGGCACGTTACGTTTCGCGGCCTTTTCTTCGGCTTGATTACCGTAACTTCGCTGGCATTTGCCTACATCGCGGATAAAGCGGCGTTCGCTTTTTATCCCCTGGGGCTCTATATCATCATCACCTATCTCATGCCCTCGCTCTATGCGACTCCTCTTCTCGGGAAAGAGTGGGTTGCGCGGCTCAAAGACGAAATCCGCGCAACTTCGTGGCGCCTGCCGGTCTTGGGAGCAATAAGCGTGCTCGGGTATTACCTATTGCTCAGCACCTTTCGCATTGCCGAGGCATCGGTCGCCGTGCCGATAATTTATCTTTCAACAATCCTTACCACGTTCGGTGGCATATTCATCCTAAAGGAAAAATCGAACGTTCTACAAAAAGTCTGCGGAGCGGTTCTTGTTTTCCTCGGCGTGATTTTGTTGCGGTAATTCTCAAAGCGTCTTCTCATCTCCATGACCTTGGAAACACTTCAGCTATTTTTTCAATCGGCGTTTTGTAATCAATTCCCATGTGCATACGTTCCATATTGTAATAGCGAAGATATTTTGGCAATGCAGTCGCATAGGCCTCAAGGGAACGTGGAAGTTTCCCTAGGCATTCGTCCTGGATGGTCCGATTGAACCGTTCCACGTGCGCGTTGTCGTTAGGCTTGCCTACGCGGATGTGCCGATGCTCGGCTACACAATGTGCCGTGAACCACGAAGAAAACTCTGATCCATGATCTGATTGGATGGTATGAAATGGGAAGGATGCACGCACGGTTGCGCGCGCGAGGAAGAGGAGGCTCCTCCCCGCAGAGATCTTACGCGATGCCCACGCATATGCCCAACGGGAAGCGACATCGATAAGCGTGTAAACGTAGAGGCGATGACCGGCGAAGGTTACCTCGTGAATGGTATCCATTTCGACCAAATCTCCAGGAATCACCACATCAGGGCGAGGCAAGGAAATGTGCCGTTTCTTCCATGGAGAATATTTTTTGGTGAGACTGTACCGATCCAAAACTCTATGGACGGTATTGAGCCCTACCGCAATGCCACGAGCTTCGAGCGTTTTCCAGATCACCTGCCCACATCGTCCGTGTTTCTTGCGTTCTTTCACGATGAGTGCCTCGATTGATTTTGGGATCGCGTTCGGGTGTGTCTGCGGCGCCGATGAGAGCGTGGGAATTCCTGCGCTCCCTTTGTACGGCGCGCGCGCGATCCACTTCGAGATGGTTCCTGGTGCGACGCCAATGTACCGTGCCGCTTCTCTAACACCCCAGCCCTTCAATCGAACCAGGTTAACCGCCTCCATACGAACCCGCGGGAGAAATGGATTTGTGGTATATGCCATGCGTCCAAGGATACCCTGTTCTTGCTCCAGGTGTTTCCAAGGTGCTGGGACATTACGAAGCGTTTGACGCAAGGATATATCTGTTATATAATTAAACACAGTATATCGAATCTCGGCGCCAACTATTCGAGTAAAGGAGACGAACCTTGTCCAACACCATACTGCTGTTCTGGGGAGGAATGCTCTACCTCACGAACAAGGTTTTCCTCGATCTTATGGAACGAGAGAGAGGAAGGAACGAAGAGTGGTTCTGGTTCTGGAAGAAGCGGGCGTGGGAAGCGTACATCTTGGGCCTCCCGTTCATCGTCGTCTACTTCTTCCGCGAGCGGGCCTGGATCTTCGGATGGGTAGAGTTCGGCGGGCTCCCCTCCATGCTCTGCGGCCTCATTGCCGCGAGGAGCAGGCGGGACGCACCGAAGTGGCTCGACTGGACAGCCCTTGCGGCGATTCCCATCGGGATCGCTCTAAGCGTCCACGATTTCGGAGGGATCAACACCGTAAGTCAGTGGCTCGAGATCGGCGGGAGTGCGGGGTTTCTCGTCGGGACCTACCTCCTCGCCAAGGATCGGCAATCCGGCTACTGGTGGTTCCTCTTGATGAACGCCGCGACGGGAGGGCTTTTCTACATCCAGCATCACCCCGTGTTCGTCGCTCAGCAGATTGTCTCGGTCGCCTTCAACCTCGATGCCTACCGAATACGGCGGAAAGCACCCAAGGTCAAGTCCGTTGTCATGAACCCCCGCCCTGCGTAAGTTGCAGGCGGGGGTTTTTCTTTTTGCCTTTTTTCTTCAGCGCCCAATCCTTACTTTCCCGCAGGCAATGACCGGTCCGCCAAAAATCCCTCCACCTGAAGATCAACCATCGTTTTGTAGGTGGGGCAAGTTTTTACCAGTTTCTCGTGTGGGCCTTCTCCGATAATTTTTCCGTCCTCAAGCACTAATATGATGTCCGCGTTCCGAACGGTCGAAAGGCGGTGCGCGATGATCAATGTCGTTCTTCCTTTCATAAGCTCGTTTATCCCCTGCTGGACCTTCCTCTCGGTGATGCTGTCCAAGGCGCTCGTCGGCTCATCAAGCACAACTATCCTTGGGTCCTTGAGGATCGCCCGCGCGATAGCGACCCGCTGTTTCTCCCCGCCGGAGAGGCGGATGCCGCGCTCGCCGATCAGGGTATCGTATCCTTTCGGAAGTTTGCGGATGAATTCGTCCGCGTGCGCCTGCTTCGCCGCGCGGATAATTTGCTCTTTTGTCGCCGCCGGATCGCCGTACGCGATATTCGCAGAAATGGTTTCATTGTACATCGCGTTCTCCTGGAGCACGGTTCCGACATACTTTTTTATCTCCTCAAGGTCGAACTCGCGGAGATCTATCCCGTCTATCGTTATCCGCCCGTGGGTAGGGTCCGAAAGGCGCGTAAGCAGGGTCATAATCGTGGTCTTGCCCGAGCCGGAATGCCCCACAAGCGCAACGGTTTGGCCGGGTTCAATGCCGAACGAAACATCTGAAATTCGAAAACCGCTTTTCTCCTGCGGATACGAGAAAGAAACATGTTCGAACGCAACCCTGCCATTGACCGCTAAAATATTCCGCGGGGAGGCGGGATTCGCCACTTTATCCTCCTGCGCAAAAAGGCCCAAGAGCCGCTCGATATGCTGAGCGCGTCGCGTGTACTGCGGGAGAATATCTCCCATAAGATGAAGCGGCGTCAAAATTTCGTTCAAGAGCCCCATGAACATAAAGAGTGTTCCCAGCGTTATCGCGCCGTTCTGCACAAAAAATATCCCCGCTCCCAAAACCAAAAAGCGCGCGAAGGCATCCGGATTCAGCATCTCGACCAGCCGCCATCTTTTATTCAGGGCAAGTTGCGCCGAAGTTGCATTGTTGCTGTATACTTCGTGCCGCTTGACAAAAACATTTTCGTGCGGATTCAGCTTGTAGGTAACGATGTTCGCGACCTGGTCCGCAAGATGTTCGTGCTTTTCCTCCCACATCTTATTGACCCTGCGCTGTTCGTCCTCGTACTTTTTGACGTGCCGGATAATGAACCAAAGAGTTGGAGGAATGACGGACACCGCGATAAGCGTCATCTGCCAGCTGACTATAAGTGCAATTACGAGCATTCCCAAAAACCCCAAAATTGCGGAGGAAAACCTTCCGAGCCACCAGTTTGTCATCTCCCACGTGCTTACGTCCGCATCATCCACAATTTTCGCATAGCGGCTCGAATGTTCCGCCATATGCTGCTCATAATCGAGCTTCAAGAGGCGCCGATAGCCCAACAAGTGAATTTCTTCTGAACTCTTAATTCCGATGTGCCATACGAGGAAAGACATCTGGGCGCTCGCGGTGTTCACCACAACCGCCAAGAAAAACCAAATGGCAACAGAAACGATAAGCGTCGTAAACTGCGCGGAAACGAAACCTCTTGCCACAAGACCGTCGGTTAAAGTATCCACAACCACCTTATACAAGTATGGCTCCGTAAGCCGCGCGGCAACGCTTACAAAAAGTAGGATAGCCAAAAACCTTATCCGCCGCTTTTGCTTGAACGCAAGCGCGAAAATATACTTAAGATACGCCGGCATTGCGCTCTTTTTTTCGTTCATATATTTAAGTGTAGTTTGATTTTCCATTGTTTTCATTTTTTTACCCTCCCATCTTTTCTGGTTGATCTTCGACTGCTTTTCTTTATATAAGTTTTTCGGTTGATAGCCAACGAATTTATACTAAACCGATTTCTTAAAAGATGGGAGGATAAATCAAAAATGCCTCGGTCCATCCAACCGGGGCGTCCTTTCCGAAAAAGGTTTCTTGCTATAATTACGCCTTAGTTAGAAAAACCATTATCAACGCCCCAAAACATCCCGGAACGGGCGAAAATAACCCCGGAAAGGGCGACCGAAATCCGCCAATATTTGAAATTCTTCGCCATAAAAGTATATTAACTGATTGCGGGGTTTTCGTCAAAACCTCAACTCAAGGATTTGATCTTGCGGTACCTACCTACCGCGTAGTCCTTTTCTGCTCGATTCAAACTCTTAAGAAAATCGGGGCTGAGAAATCCAAAACTCGCAGCAAGCCGCTCCAGCCTATCTGCATCCATTTCAACAGTAATCTTCCTGTTTTTTAAATTTCGTTTTATTGCTAAATCAATGCTCATATACCATAAGCATAATGGCGGTCTGGAAAATGTCAATCACTTGTCCGCCCGAAACACCGGTGCTACGCTAAAGGCGTGATGAACGCCGAGACAACGACCAAGCGGAGCCCAATCGTCCTTATCTGGAAATTCGTGGCCGTTGAAGCCGCCGGATTCTTTCTCTACTTTATAGCAACACTCATAGGGAACGCAAAATACGAATTTTACACCCAGCTCTCTTTTTCGAACTTCCTCTCGTATCAGGCGGCGAAAATGCTTTTTCTCTATGGAGCTCAGTTCGTCCTCACGGTCTATGCGTTTCTATCTTGGTACTACGAGGAATACACCATCCGACCTGGCTCTGTACGGCACTCTCACGGCGTCATTTTTAAAAAAGAAAAGATAGTACCAACCACGACCTCCATTCCGCTTTCTGTCTCCTCGGGTCTATTGGGAAAACTTTTCCATTATGGCTCGATCCGAGTGGGAAACGAACCTTCATTTTTTACCATAGCGGACATTTCCTGGCCGGAACGCATCGTAAAGGCCATCCGCCAAGAACACGCCGCGGGCGAGAACGCCTTCGGGAAAAAACCGGACCTGGAACGGCTCCTTAAAGAGAACGAGCACGACCGGCTGGAATTCAAATCATCCCTCCGGTTCGATTACCGTGCTGGACAGGCAAACCGCGAAATCGAAAAATCCGCTATGAAAACCGTCGCCGCGTTCATGAATTCAAATGGCGGGTATCTGGTTCTGGGCGTAAGCGATACCCACGCGCCCCTGGGGCTCCGGAACGATTACCAAACGCTCCAGAGAAAGGATAGCGACGGATTCGAAAATCATTTTACCCAATCGATGAATAATATGATCGGCCCCGAATTCCGCAATCTCGTAAAGCTGTGGTTCCACAATATGGACGGGAACGATCTCTGCGTCATCCAAGTGCTCCAAAGCCCGCGGCCGGTCTATCTTAGGGCGGACAACAACGAACAATTTTACATGCGGACGGGGAACATCTCGACCGCATTAAAGTTGAGCGAAATAGAATCTTACGCGCGCTCCCGCTGGCCCGAGCGGACAAGCTAGCTGCCGCCCGCAGATTAAACCAACGAGCCCACTGCGTCCGACAGCACTATAACCATAACTAATGACATGAGGAATTGGAGCAAAATCTTGAATATACTCCTTGATATATCCGGCATCGAGCTCGGGATATTTCTCGTTATCCTCGGATGGTGGGCGATCCGGCAAAATTTTCCACCGCCGTGGATCTGGTGGCTCACAATACTCTTCGGCATCTGTGCCTTCTTTATCCACTTCTTCAGATATTTTGGGCTAAAACCGATACGAAAGTTCTTCAGATTTTGAAACTATATCCTTAGAATAAGGATATAAAACCGCACGCAAAAAACGGCCCCGGGAAAAACTCCGGGGCCTCCGTGTGTTCGCGGAAAGTGCGGCTATACCCTGCCGCCGAGAAGAACCCTCTCCTGGATCTCCAGAAGCTTCTCTTCGGGGAGTGTCCGCCGGCCATACAGCTTCTTGCCGGAGCCAGGGCGACGTTCGGAACCGGCGCGGGTTCCTTTCCCGCACTTGTGGCACATCGAGCCGTCGAACTCGTCCGAACCGCAGTTCGGACACATCCGCACAACAGGCATGCGTTGTTCCTCCTCCGCGAAAAGGGAACAGAAAGGGAAACCGAGAACACTATGCCTCAAATAATGCCAAAAGTCAAAACCCTATTTCTCTCCAACCGTCACTTTCTCCATTTTGATCGGAGAAACCGGCCTGTCGTTCGCGTCGGTTTTCACGCTCCCGATAATATCCACCACATCCTGCCCGCTCACCACTTTCCCGAATATCGTATAGTCCTTTTGAAGCGGCTTATCTTCGAGCATAATAAAAAACTGGCTTCCGTTCGTGTTCGGGCCCGCGTTCGCCATTGCGACGACTCCCTTCTTGTACCCTGCTTGGTACGAGGGAGTCGAAGGATTCAGCTCGTCATCGAACTTATACCCCGGTCCGCCGGTGCCGTCCCCTTTCGGGTCGCCGCCCTGGATCATGAAACCCTTGATAACCCGGTGGAACACAAGCCCGTTATAGAATCCCTTATTCGCGAGCGTTATAAAATTCTCCACCGTTTTCGGGGCATCGGCGTCGTACGTTTCAAACTTGATATCGCCAAGATTTGTTTTTATGGTAACCATATGCATCGCGGCAGGGGCCCCGGTAATTTTGCCCGTCGTCTCCGGAGACGGCTTTCGGTTCACATAAGAAACCGCTCCCCACAAAATAACCCCTACCAAAACAATAAAAATAATCGCTTTTGCCATAATTATTGCGTCGCCCCAGTATAACATACGGCGAAGGCCCGCCACAAGGAGCGGCGCCGCGTGCTTCCCGCCATAATATGTATTATACTGTTAGGGCAATGAAAAGAAAGCGCATAATATTTTTGCGGCCGTTTTTTCTTATCCCCGTAGCCATTCTCATCGGCCTCATTTCGTTTTGGATATTTTCTTCCCGAAGCGGCGTGAAATATGAGTTTGTCGAAGTCGCGAAAGGATCGATCTCCGAAGAAGTAAGCGTTACGGGGAATATCAAGCCCGCGGAAGAGATAAACCTCGCGTTCGAAAATTCCGGCAGGATCGTACGCGTGAACGGCGCAGTTGGAGACAAGGTAAGCGCAGGCCAGATCATTCTCGAACTCGACACTCGCGAGCTCAACGCAAAACTCCTCGAGGCGACCGCGAGCGTGGAAGCAGCCACCGCAAAATTAAACGAACTTAAACGCGGCACGCGCCCCGAAGAACTTCAAATAAAAGGAACCGAACTTAAAAAAGCGGAACAGGACCTCGAGAACGAATACACGAACGTCATCGACATCCTGAACGACGCGTACACAAAGTCGGACGACGCGGTACGGACCAAAACGGGAGCGGTGTTCATCGGCTCGGGAGACACGGCATATAAATTGACCTTTACCTCCTGCGATACGGATGCCGCCGCAGACGCTCCCTGGCTCCGCTTTACTGCGGATGCAGACCTCAAAAAATGGCAAACGGAACTGCGCCCCCTCGGCTCGACCGCGGACACCGCCCTGCTCGATGCCGCTCTTATTTCGGCAAAAACGTATCTCGGCAAATTCAAAACCTTTCTTGAGCGGACAACGGATACGTTCGTCGGCGGATGCACGAGTGTTTCCCCTAACCTCGATACGTACCGCACAAGCGTAAGCGCGGGACGCACGAGCGTTGTTTCCGCGCTCCTTGCCGTAAGCGACAAGAGGCAGGAGATCCTTTCCCAAGAACTCACCACGGAACGCCTCCGCCAGGAACTTGCTCTCGCGCGCGCGGGTTCGGCGCCGGAAGAAATTGCCGCTCAAGCCGCACTCGTAAAACAGGCGGAGGCTCAAGCGGAATCGACCAGGGCACAGATAGAAAAAAAATTCCTTCGCGCACCCATAAAGGGAACCATTACGAAACAAGACGGATCGAAGGGCGAGATAATCGCCCCCAATATTCCGCTTGTTTCCGTAATTTCCGAAAGCGACCTCGAGATCGAAGCGAACATCCCGGAAATAGACATCGGAAAGATCAAGATCAGCGATCCGGTAACGATCACTCTCGACGCGTACGGCGATACCGTAAAATTTTTCGGCCGCGTCATTTCGGTCGACCCCGCAACCACGGTGATCGAAGGAGTGCCAACATATAAAACAAAGATCCAGCTCGACAAAGAAGATGGAAGAATAAAACCCGGCATGACCGCGAACATCACCATCAAGACCGCAGAACGGCAGGATGCGCTTATTATTCCCCAGCGTTCGGTGCTTTTCGAGGGAGAAAAAAGATTCCTCTATGTGCTCAAAAGCGACGGTACGAGAGAAAAACGCGAGGTGAAGCCCGGCATTCGCGGAAGCGACGGCAATATTGAAGTGCTCGAGGGGCTCTCTGCGGGCGAAAAAGTTTTGACCACTCCTTCGGAGTAGAACCCATCTTACAAATACCACCGCTCGCAATATGAGCTTTATAGAAACACGTTCTCTTCGCAAAGTGTACCTGGGAGAAAGCGTGGAAACCGTCGCGCTGAACGATATTGACCTCTCCATTGGGCGCGGGGAGTTTTTGGCGGTGATGGGGCCCTCCGGGTCCGGCAAGTCCACCCTCCTCCACATCTTGGGCCTCCTCGACCGCTACACACAGGGAGAATATTGGTTCGACGGCAAGGAAATATCTGAATACAGCGACGACGAAGCGGCCCGCATCCGCAACGAAAAAATGGGGTTCGTTTTCCAGGCATTTAATCTCTTGCCGCGCGCGAGCGTCCTCGAAAACGTAAAACTTTCCCTCCTTTATTCTTCGATACACGAATCGGAATGGGATAAAATAGCGAGTGATGCGATCGAGTCCGTCGGGCTCTCCCACCGCATCCACCACCAGCCGTCCCAGCTTTCGGGCGGCGAAAAACAGCGTGCGGCGATCGCACGGGCGCTCGTGACGAATCCGGACGTCATTTTTGCGGACGAACCGACCGGCAACCTGGATTCAAAATCCGGACAGCTCGTAATGGAAACGATCCAAAATCTTCACGACACGCAGAAACGCACCATCATCCTTATCACCCACGAAACCTATACCGCCGAATTCGCGGAGCGCGTCATCCACATGAAGGATGGCGCTATAGAAAAAGACATCCGCATTGCCGAGCGGCACGACGCGCGCAAGCACTTCCAAAAATAAATGACGACCCGGCAACTCATCAAAACATCAATAACGGGCTTGAGCACCCACAAGTCGCGGTCGCTTCTCACCATCCTGGGCATCGTGATCGGCGTTGCCGCTATCATTATCGTAATGTCGTTGGGCGAAGGCGCGCGGGGGCTGATACTCGGGCAGATACAGAGCATCGGCTCAAAAGTGATCGCCATTATCCCCGGACGCGAACCCACCGGGCCGACCGATATCATCGCCTCTTTCACTGATTCTCTAAAGGAGAGCGATCTCGGCGCCCTCCAAAACCGCAACAATGTCCCTTACGCAACGCAGGTGATGCCGGTCGTATTCGGCAGCGAATCCGCGGCATATGGAAACGAAACCTATCGCCCGACCATTTTGGGAGTCACGGATTTTTTCTCGGAGATCTATAACGTTTATCCCAGCAAAGGGAGGGTTTTTACTCCCGAAGAATCGCGCAACTATGCCGATGTCGTAGTCATCGGCTCGAAGGTGGAAAGCGAACTCTTTGGGAATGAGGATGCGCTCGGGAAAAGGATCCGCATTAAGGGAAAGAATCTCCGCGTGATCGGCGTGATCGGAAAAACCGGCCAGCTTTCATTCTTAAATTTCGACGAAGGGGCGTTCCTCCCCTACACAACGGCACAACAATATATCTTCGGAATCAAGTATTTCAACCGGATCGTGGTGCAAGCCGTGAGCGAAGACCGGGTTACCGAAACCGTGGATGATATCAAACGGACTCTCCGCGCCCAGCACAATATTACCGACCCGGCAAAAGACGACTTCTCCGTTCAAACCCAGGAGGAGGCGATGCAAACCGTAAGCACGATATTGAACGCCTTTACTCTTTTTCTCGCCTCTGTCGCCGCCATCTCGCTCCTCGTAGGGGGCATCGGCATTATGAATATTATGCTGGTGTCGGTAACGGAGCGGACGCGGGAGATCGGCCTGCGGAAAGCGCTCGGCGCCACGAACCGGAATATCCTCCTGCAATTCCTCCTTGAGGCGGTGATACTGACCGCAGTGGGCGGCGCGATCGGCATCGCGATCGGAGGAGGAGTATCTTTTCTCGTCGCACTCGTGATCAGCAAGATCTATGGACTTTTATGGGGATTTGCCCTCCCTATTTCCGCGGTGCTTATGGGAATGGGAATTTCGTCCGCGATAGGGCTCATCTTCGGCATCTACCCCGCCCGCCAAGCCTCGCAGAAAAGCCCGATAGAAGCGCTACGATACGAATAGGCAAGAACACACCGCCGCATGCATGTTTTTTAGTTGCGCCCTAAATTGATGTTACTATGACATGTCATAGTAACAATAGTGGTGGTTATCGTAGTATTTTCGGCGTCATAGTTGCGCCACGGCGGCTAACTGAATACAGAAACCTAATTTTTGAGATACCGCCGCACGGCAATAAAACTCGAGAGGCCTCCGATAAGGATGCCGAAGAGTATCTGGTATCCGATAAAAACAAGGATATTCGCAAAAAAATAACGGAAAATATCAAAACCCTCTATCGATGCCCGGAAGAACGGAGAGATCGCATATACAACCGGAGCGGTAACAATAATGCTTGCGACCGCGGCAATAATTCCGGCGATAACTCCTTCCACGACATAGGGGCCGCGAACCAGGCTGTTCGACGCCCCAACCGCGCGCATAATGCCGATCTCGTCGCGGTTAGAATAGATCGCAAGGCGTACTGTATTAAAAACCACCAAACCCGCGATAAGCGCCATAATAAGGGTGAGCGCAAACCCGCCGCGATTCACGTTGTTGATAATATTGCTCAAACTATCGATCACCTTCTGGTTTTCGGCGTAGCTCACCTTGTCGATAAGCGCGGCAAGGTTCGGATCGCCAAGCC
>Ga0209210_1002452_pt1 | contig 13513 bp, 12 predicted proteins | sample RifGroA1_FD_183991 | JGI IMG/M metagenome (GOLD analysis project Ga0209210, IMG submission 183991) | Contaminated groundwater microbial communities from Rifle, Colorado, USA - Rifle Groundwater A1 (SPAdes) (version 2) | ecosystem: Environmental > Aquatic > Deep subsurface > Groundwater >...
CCATCCGGCCGCCACCAGATATTCAGGATTCATGTGGATAAATACAGCGTCATACTGCAGGCGCCGCACCAGAGAGAGCAAACGCCAAGCACGCAGCAAGCGCCCGCCGCCGCCCAATTCTTTGAGCGAAATGACTTCAACCTCGCAATGCTTTTTAAACTCCTCAATCCACCGGACAAAGAACCCGAGATCGGAATCGTCTTTATTTACCACTTGCGTGCAGATAAGCAGCTTCATTTTTTGTGCGCGATGACAAACATATTATCCCGCAGATTAATAGGCAGTGCTATGCGACGGAGCCGTGCGCCGCCGCAAACGTCGGAGAGAAACTTCCACAAAGATAACTTTTGCCACACATAAAGCGTCTTAAAAATGTATTGAAGCGTGAAGCGTTTTCCAATGGTCAATATCGAAAGCACCTCAAACCCGTTCTCTTCAAGCAACGCGCGGATGTTTTTCCGGTTGAAATAAAAAAGATGTTCGGGCGGCACAATGAGATGCCACCTTGTACCCATAAGCCGTGCATAAAAACTCCCGATATCCGGCGTATTAATGACCAGCAGGCCGCCTTTTTCAAGAAGCGAGTTTGCCTTTTTAATTTCCAAAGCCGGGTTTGGCACGTGTTCAATAACATCGAGCATCGTTATCACGTCGAATTTCGGCGAGTCGGGTACGTCGGAGAGCGTCCCTGTTATCATCGGTATTCCTTTTTCCGTCGCGCGTTTTGCGGCGTAGGCCGACAGCTCGACGCCATACGCGTCAAAACCGGAATGCCTCGCAATTTCAAGAAAAAAACCCGTTGCGGCGCCTACGTCAAGGATTCTTTTTCCTGCGCCGTACTGTTGTATGTGCTTTATGTATTTTTTAAACGCCGGCACCATGGGCTCTTTGTCGGCGTCATAGTCCACGTATCCAAAGCCGTTTTGTGCTCCTGAAAAATAACCCTCTCCGTACACACCAGTAGAGTCAGGCACCGGGTATACAAACTTTAAACCGCAGGCTCGGCAAGCATAGAGCGCGTATCCGGACTTGCGCGCAAACAGGCGGGAAGTCGCCCTGCACATCATGCAGCGCGGGGCGTCGTCCTCGAAAGGAAACTGTACCAACGGATTGCTGACCCATCTCCGGTAAAACAGCCGCCACGGCGTTTTAAGACCCTCTCTTATAATGTGGCGCGAGATTTTTGACTCGCCTTCCCGCCGGGCTTTAAAAATAATCGGAATTTCTTTAAAGCTGCACTTAAGCGTATGTATCGCGCAGAATTTTAGTTCCATAAGGAACGCATAGCCGGACGCCTGCACGCGGGAGAAGTCTATCCTCCTCAACACCTCCGCTTTAAAACACATAAAACCCGCGGTCATGTCTTTAACGGGAAGTCCGGTAACCGTGCGGGCGTACCAATTGCCGCCTTGCGAGAGCACATAGCGCCACCGCTCCCAATGTTCGATACCGCCGCCTGCCACGTACCGAGAACCGATTGCCAGGTCGTGACTACCGCCTGCAGAAAGCAGGTCGGGCAGATATTCAACGGCGTGAGAGCCGTCGGCATCCATGGTGATCACCTTTTCAACAGAGGCGTCCGAAAGAACCTGCAGTATCCCCGCTTTATACGCCTCGCCGAGGCCTTGTTTTTCCTTGCGTAAAAGGAGCTCCAGGTCCGGATAGGTCCGCATAAGAGCGCGTACTTCTCCCGCGGTGCCGTCGGGAGAGTTGTCGTCTATAACAAGTACCCGGATGCCGGGGATTGCCGCGAATATTTCCAGTACAATGCGCCGTATGTTTTCGCGCTCATTGTAGGTAGGGATCAATATAACGGTCTTTCCTTTCATACAAGCCCGGCGTCCTTCATTTTTTTGAGACGCCGGTAGTCCGCTTGCGCCATCATCGCGACCAGTTTTTCAAAAGTAGTTTCTACCTTCCAACCCAACTTGCGCCGGGCTTTGCGGCTGTCCCCCAGCAAATGGTGCACCTCGTTCGGCCGGTAAAATTCTTTCGAAACCGCAAGAACGGTGCGTCCGTCTTTTGTCTTTGCCGTCTCGCGCAGGCCTTTGCCGCTCCACCGCAGCGGCATATCTATGGCCTCTGCGGCGGCATTTACAAACTCGCGGACGGTGTGCGCCTGGCCCGTTGCAATGACGTAGTCCTCGGGGTTTTTTTGCTGGAGCATTTTATGCATCGCTTCGACGTAGTCGCCGGCAAATCCCCAGTCGCGTTTTGCGTCAAGATTTCCGAGACTAAAAGAATCCTGAAGACCAAGTTTTATTTTGGCAAGCGATATGGTTATTTTTCTGGTCACAAAGTGTTCTCCGCGCCTGGGCGACTCGTGGTTGAATAAAAAACCGGAACAGATAAAAAGCCCCTTCTTTTCCCGGTAGCCTTTGACGTACTCCTCATACGCACGGAGCTTAGCCTCTCCGTACGGACTTACCGGCAAAAACGGCGATGTCTCGTTTTGGGGCGGGTTCGTCTTACCGAACATTTCGCTGGTTGATGCCTGGTATATGCGCACCTTCGGATTTAGCGCAACAGCCTCGTGCACAAGACGCCCGACCCCGTGATAATTGATTTCGTTGGTTTCGTCGGGCACCTTAAAAGAGACCCACACGTCCGACTGCGCGGCGAGGTTATATATTTCGTCGGGCTTGGATTCCTCGAGCGCCGCGCGCAGGGTGCTTGCGTCGCGCAAGTTGCCGTACACCAAGCGGATGTGCCGCAGACGGACCATCGATTCTATCCGCAACATGGGCTCCAGGCTGGTCCGCCGTATGAGCCCCCACACTTCATATCCGAGGCCGAGGAGATACTCCGCCAGATAAGAGCCGTCCTGCCCGGTGATGCCGGTGATGAGCGCGCGCTTTTTTTTCATGTTTGCGTACGGAAAGTTATAATATAATTTGCAATAAAACTCAACGCCGCGATGAATCCTATGATGCACACTTGCGCCGCAAGATACCATAGGTCGAAGAAGTCGAATCCGAGCGCCTCCAGCACAAGCTTGCTTAGGTGCAGCAGCAGAACATTGAGCCCGAGGCTCGTGAGCGCAAAAAGCGTATAAAAGAAAAACTGTCTTTTTGCCTGCTCGCGCGAATACTCCCTGAACGTCCAATATTTTTGGAGCGTAAAGGTCACCGCAAGAGCCGTGCAGAATCCGGCTACCGCGCCCAAAAGGTAGTACGAGTGCAAACGAAAAATTTCTACCCACACATAGAGCGTCGCCGTTTGTATGAGCCCTCCGCAGACTCCAACAATGCCGTAACGGAGGAGAAACCAGTAGTTTGATTTAGTGCTCATATCTATATGGATGTTGCCACAACATATGCGTCCACCCTCTCGACAATTTTGTAACGCGCAAATATCGTACCGCTCTGGGCGGTAAAAAAGTTTTCCGGAGTTATAACCGTTTTAACGGCGCCCTCCAATACGAGGGTTTTATACTCCTCGCCGGCGCGGATTGACGGCGTTATCTCCACATACTGATACACGGGATGACCAACCGCAAAAGGCACCACCTCCGGAGCTTGATAAACAAAAATTTCTTCCTCTGCGGGTAGGGCGGTAAAATACCGTTTAAGCGTTTCTGTCCGAGTTGAATCGTAGTGCACTGCCGTCCAAGAACGAGCTACAGTCTCATACGCTTGGAACAGTACGAGCAGGCACAAAAGGACGGCAACCGCGCGCGGAAAAAGTACTGACCGCTTGCCTGCAAGATACCACAGCGTCTGCGGAAGGTAGAGCAGTGCAAACACTTGTCCGGGGAAAAAATACCGGTAATACCCAGCCGTACGCAGATAGACAAAAAATATCAGTGTAGAAAAAAACAAAAGAGCCTCTTCGGCAAGAGAGACGGTCTCGTTCTTCAGTTTCCGTACAACGTAGCTCGACATCCAAAGAGCCAGTGCGATAAAAAAATAGAATGGCTGCGCTTCTATAAAGACCCGCTTTAGGTTGTCCCGTACCGAGCTGATAATGTCTAAATCGTGCGGGTTAGCATACACTTTAAATATATGTTCAATATCCACAACGCCAAACTGCGATACGGCCCAAACAAAGAGCGGCAGCGCGGCGCCTAACACGCCATATACAAAAACTTTTTCGAGTCTCAACTCGCGGCGTCGCAGAAGGAGTGCGAGCAGAAGCGCGGGGATAAAAAGCATAAAAATCGGTTTTGCGGCAACCGCAAGGCCGGCCCCTGCTCCGACTATCAAGGCCCTGTTTCGCGACAACGCCCCGCCGCGGAGGAGCGGCAACAGAGCAACCAACATAAACAGAAGCCCGGGTACCTCTCCGAGTACATTGCGGCCGTTGCCGTAGAGCGGCCCAAAAAAGACAAGCAGAAAAAAACCAAACAAAGAGGCCGCTCCTCCTATTGAGTTCCGCGCAAAGAAAAACAAAGAAACAAAAAAGAGCAGGAGGAATGCCAGCATCACTAATCGCGCGGATTCGAGCGACACTCCAAAAAAAACGAAGGAGCCCGCAAGAGGAAGCGTCAGCGGAAATCCGGTAGTGATGTACCACGCCGGTTCGTACACGCCGGGAGCAACCGGCAACGACGCTTTTCCCGTCTCCAACAACCCCTGCGCTGATTGCACAATAAGCCCCTCATCCATCCACGTTTCCGGACTTGCAAACAATTTGTACGAAGAAAAAAACGCCGCGAGTGCGAATGCGACAACCACTAGAACGTACTGGATTTTTATAGTGTTTCTTTCCATCGCTTGGCCCACTCTTCCGCGCTTGGTAATTGCAATGTTAGCGTACCGCGTTGCCCGCTCTTTAGCACGTCCACAACTGTTTCCGCCAGTTTTTCTCTCGTCACCACTGTCGCGCCCGCTTCGCGGGCGACCCCGACATCGGGCGCCACCACCGGCACGCCGGCGGCAAGCGCTTCTATGATACTCGCTCCCCAGCTTTCGTGTTTGGAAGTGCATAATACGACATCGGCCGCCGCCAAATACGGCGCAGGATCCCGCCAACCAAGAAACTCTACGGGCAAGCCCGCCGAAGTGTCCCGGAGCGTCGCTTCAAGAGAGCCTTTGCCGAGCATAATAAGTTTTGCGCCGGGTATTTTTTTTATCACTTCGAGGGCAAGCAGCGGGTCTTTTTCATCCTCAAAACGCCCAATCCACAGTATTGTTTTATCCAGTAAGTCTGACTTACTGGGATGTCGCACAATAGTTTTAAATTTCGATATCTCGATATATATCGGCAACACATGGACGGGCGCCGTGACTCCGGCGCGTTCAACCTGCTGTTTAATTTTTTCTGACACCACCCGGACAGAGTCCGCCCTGCGCAAAACAAACTTGCCGAGCATAGTTAAGACGCTGGTGTGCACCTGTACATTAAACTTTGCTCCCGTGCGGCGGGCAATTACCCACGCAAAGAGTCCTCGCCAAAAGGGATCCTGCGCGGTCACCACATCGAAACGCCCCGCGGGAATCTTCGGCCATGGCGCGCTGCGGCCTAAATAAACAACCGCTAGCTTGTCTACCGCGCTCTTTTGCAAATCGTAGCGCGGGTGGCCGGGGCCAAACTGCCCATCGCCGGTAATCATCAACACTTTCATATATTTTTTAGCAGGTCGGCAATCTGTCCGATGGTAGTGTCGATGGAAAAAGCTTTAAGCTTAGCCCGTGCCGATTCGGCGCGGGCGCGGGCCGCTTCTTTATTTTGCTCTACCTCTTTGAGCGCCGCGCGAAGCGCATGGTTGTCGCCGGGCGGTATTAAAAGACCATCTATGCCGTCCTCTATAAGTTCTGGATTGCCGCCGACCGCGGTAGCAATAACCGGCGTACCGAGCGCCATAGCCTCGACGAGCGCGTGCGAGAGCCCCTCATAGGTCGAGTTGAGCACAAAGACATCGGCCGCCTTGACCCAGCCGAGCGCTGTACCACGCGGCAGGTTTTCGGCCAAAAAGAAGTGCCACCCCTCCTCTCGCGCTACCACGCGCTCAATCGCATCAAAATGCTTCCACGGCACGCGCCGGCCCGAGGACACGACCAAAAATCCCTCCGGCCTATTGTTTGGTAGCTCATAAGCGGAGGCAAGGTCGATACTGCTGTAGATAACCGCCGCCTTTGCCCCCCACTGCGCCACAATTGTCTGCATATAAACGCTCGGCACTACTACCTCTTTAGCGTTGCGCACAACGAAGCGCTGAATACGGCGCAACAGCTCGACTTTCCAGCCATATTTTTTTGTCTGAAAATCCTCCAGTTCGTCTTTGACCCCAAAGCGCTGGCGCCCCTGCTCCCAGGCGTAGTCTCCCGGCACGCGCACCACAAACTTTCTACCCGTAAGTCTTGCCGCCAGCGTCGCCGGCAAGCCGACCGACACCGTATCGAGCGCATACACAACGTCCGCGCGCTGGCTGGCGGAGATGCACTTAAAAAAGTATGCGGCGTGGCGAATTAGTTTTGGTAGATGCCGCACATCGCCAAATTTTACGAGCCTCACACCGGGCAACCTTTCTTGCAAAAGCTTTGCATAGGTAGCTGGCCCCCCTATTTCTGGAGGATACAAAGGTGTCGCAATCAAAATTCTTTTATTCATACAAAAAGGCGGGCGAATACTTTCTCCCGCATGTTGCGCGCGATTAAATTCCAGTCGTACTTCCGTGCCGCCAACTGCTTGGCATTTTCTACAACCCTTTCAGTCGCTTGCGGGTTACTGACAATGGCCTCCACCGCAGCAGCGATCTGCAGAGGGCTGTCTTTCTCCACCGGCCAGGCAACTTCCGGAGTGATAAAATCTTTGAGTCCCCCTTCTTGCGTCGCGATGACGGGGAGCCCCGCAGCAAACGCTTCTATAAACGAATTCCCCATGCCCTCGCTGCGGCTTGGCCGGATAAAGATATCTGCGGCATGCAGAAGTGCGGGCAGTTGGGCCTGGTCGACAAAGCCCATAAACTCGACCCGCGCCTCAACGCCGAGTTTTTTGGCAAGCGCGCGCAACAGGGGTTCGTCGGGTCCGATGCCGACCAAGCGCAGCCGTACTTCCTGGGGGAGGAGTTTAAGCGCACAAATAATGTCATCAACGGCGTTTTTGTGCACCAGTCGGCCCGTGTGTATAAGCACGATGCCTCCGTGTGCCGTTGGCGCGCCCGAAAACTTTTGTATGTCAACGCCGTTGGAGATTATTTCGAGCGGACCTTTGTACCCATACACTTTCGCCCGCTCTGCAAGATACGAACTAATAACAGTAAGCATCTGCGTCCGGCGTAGAGCGAGCCACCACGAAAGTCCAATAAGTCCGCCCCAGCGGTATCGTATATGAGCCTCTGAATCCCCTTCTTGCAAAGTGAGTACGATCGGCACCCTAATTCGAAAAATTATTTTTGCCAGATATGCTGCGCCACTTCCAAACGTCGCCATCATGCACCACCAAGCGTCATATGCGTGCTTTTTGTGCAACGCTCGAGCGTACAAGGCCCCGCCCCACGGTAGCCAGAATTTATCAAGAAGCGGTACACCAACTCCTAGCCGATGTACCATAACCGCCCCCATACGTTCTTGGCGGAGCGCAGTTCGATTAAACCGGGCGGTAATAAGGTCAAACGAATATTCCGAACCGAGCCGGTCCGTAATCTCTTTGATAGCGACCTCCGCCCCGCCCACGCGCGGGTAGTAAGCCAACGAAAATATAAGGATTTTCTTCATCGGGTGATTTCTGCAATATAGTCGGACAGCTTGCATTGAGCGCTCCATCCGAGCCCCTGGCTTTTGGTAGTATCGAGCGTCGCATTCATACGGTTCCCAAGTACCTCCGGCCGCATTTCCATCCTGCCACCAAACATGCGGGCAATATCAAGGATGGAGTACGACTCCTCGGCGCCCAAACCAAACTCATCCCCCTCACCTTTTTCCCCGACCAAGAGCAGACCGCCGACAATGTCATCTACGTGGGTAAAGTTGCGTTTCTGCGTGCCAGGCGAGTTGACGGTGAGCGGCTCGTTTTTTACTTTTTTCTGTCTAAATATTTCAATAACCGTGCCGTACTTGCCGCTGCGCTCGCGCGGGCCGTAGACGTTATAAAAATACGTTATTGCATAAGGCAGGCTGTACCATCTCCCATAATTTTGCACCAACTCGGTATTGCTGGCTTTGCTCCAGGCATACGGACTTTGCGCACGCCCCAAACCGCCGTCACCAAATTTGGTAGAAGAGCCGGCGTAGACAAGTTTGCACTTTTTTTGCCGCCAAAACTCGACGACACCAAAGGTACCGTCTTTGTTGAGGTCCCAGACCACCGCCGGCTCGGTCAATGAGACTTCCACGCGCGAGTACTCGCCCAAGTGGTAGATAAGGTCCGGTGTTTCGGGGATATGTTTTGCAATGTCTTTGGTGTGGCCCTCGCGGTATTCGACCCCCGCAACGTGGTTGTCTTTTGAGCCGGTAAAGTAGTTGTCGAGCGAGATGACCTTATGGCCGTCTTTAGCCAGCCGCTCGCAGAGATGCGAACCTATAAATCCGGCTCCGCCGGTTACTATAATAGTCTTCTGTGCCATAGCCATTACCCTACCGCACACGGCGGGGTTACTCAATATCAAACTCCTCGGCAGTGAGCGGGGTTTCTCCCCTTGTGCGGCCCGGGCGCAGATAGTGCGCCGCGGCACCCCCAACAGCCAGAAGGCCCGCCAGAGCGGCCAGAGAGCCCCATAGGGCCGTGGAGCCGCTCCCACTATTCGAAGAAGGCAAAGAGTCGCTGTCACCCAACACCTCTCCTGCCGGGGTATCCTCCGGCGCGGCAGGCGCGGCTGAAAGTTTTTTTGCAACGACCCGCTCCCCGCGCAGAGGAGACTCCTGCGCCACCGACGCGGCGGCTGCAAGCGTACCATTGGGGTACAGGAGCACCGAGGCCGGAGTACCCGCAAGTCCCGTAATAGCGGCCGCAAAGCGCACGCCCTCGCCCGCAAGAATAATTGTGTCTTCAGGAATGACGTACGACTTCCCCCCATCAACAAGCGACCAGAGCCCGATGTTTGCTTCTTTGGAAGAATTGCTGCGCAGGAGCAGCGAGCCGTCCCCCTCGGCTTCGAGCGACACCGCCGCGCTCGCCGCCTCGACAATGGTGCGCGCCACTCCGGCAGAGTAGTGGTACGCGGCGGTGACCGACACGGCGTACCTGCCCGGGTAGGAGTAGGTGTGGAACACCCGCGCGCCCTCGGCCGCCGCACCGTCGCCGAAATTCCAGATAAAGCGCGGGTTCGGGAGCGGCAAGCCTTCCATACCATACGCTGTTGCCAAAAAGTACGACCCGCCGCCGGCCGTCGCGCGGGCATCGGTCGTGATGCGCACCGTGAGCGCGGGCGGCCCCGCCGCAGAGCCTTGCATTTGTGTTTCAGTTTCAGTTTGAGTTTGCGTATTGTTCGTTGTCGCAGTTGTTGTGGTTTGAGTCGTACCGGTGTCACCGACGGTGATATAGTCTTTAATATTATTAAAAGTTGCCGTACCGATACCGCTCACATTCATAATGTCCTCGATTTTTGCAAACGGGCCGTTTTGCGTGCGATAGCTGATGATCGCTTGCGCTTTTGACGGACCAATGCCGTTCAAAGTCTCGAGCGCCGCTTGATCAGCGGTGTTGATATTTACAAGCGCGGCGGCATGCAAAAGTGGCGCCCACACAATGGCCGCCAACAGCGTAAACGCGGCAAAATAATTAGGAAGTGTCTTTAGGTTCTTCGACATCTAACATTTGCCGCAACGTCTCGGGCGAGAGTTCTCCGTCGGCCGGCGGATTTTGAGGCGGGGCGCTCTTAGTTACTTGCGCCAGCGCCTCGCGCAAGCTTTTGGGCCCCTCAAGAGGAGGCCGCTCGGGCTCTTTTGTTTCCTGTTTTTTTGTTGCTACGGGGCTTGCCCCCACACCAACTTGGTTGGTGTGGGGGCGCAGCGGCGCGCGCGGACGCAGCTTTTCTTCGCTCACCGGAGCGACAACTTCAGGCGTAGGGAGAGGCGGCGTAACTTTTGCCGGGGCTTTTACTACACGCGGCGGGATGCGTGAGCCGTCGGGGCGGAATTCAAACTTAGGCTTGGTGAGCTCCGGGGCCGGGTCGCTCTTTTGCCACTCGTCTATTATCTTTTCCACCTCCGCACGCGGCATGCCGTAGGTTGCGCGCGACGCGGCAAGCACCTCCTCGACGTGCCGCTCGGGCGGCGGGTCAAACGGCGGGAGCGTCGTGGCGCTAAACGGCGGGCTGCCCACGCCGTCTATCATCAATGTGAGGTATATCTGCGCAAAGCCGAGGTTGACTAGGTCGGTCGCGGTAAACTGCGGCTCAAAAATAGTCTCTAACGTTTCGGCATCGAACGGCCCCACGCGGAAGGCCACCGTGGTGCCCACGTTGCCGAAGACCGCGTCGCGCACCTCTTCCTCCATCTGCTCGACGTACTGGTGCGTAATAATCAAGTTGAGTTTATATTTGCGCGCCTCGGAGAGTATGTCGGAGAAGCTCTCGTTGGCAAAGTTTTGGAACTCATCCACGTAAAAGTAAAAGTTGGGCAGTCCCTTCATCACGTCGGCGGGCACGTCGGCGCGTGACATCGCCGCCAAATATATTTTAGTGACGAGCATCGAGCCCAGCAGCGTCGCGTTGACCTCGCCCACGCGGCCTTTGGAGAGGTTAATAATCAGAATCTTCTTTTCATCCATCAGGCGGCGGATGTCGAAGGAGGACTTGGCCTGCCCCACGATGTTGCGGATCAAGGGGTTGCTGGTAAACTGCCCCACTTTGTTTTGTATCGCGGGCGTGGCGTCCTGCGTATAGCGGTCGGTGTAGTTGGCAAACTCATCCACCCAAAAGCTTTTTACAATCGGGTCTTTGACGTTGTCCACCACTTTCTTGCGGAAGTGTTTGTTGATGAGGAGCCGGTTGACGTCGAGCAGGGTCGAGCCGGGGTACTCGAGCAGCGCAAGCAGGGTGTTGGAGAGGATGTACTCCATGCGCGCGCTCCAGGCGTCCACCCAAATTTTGCGAAATGCGGACAGGAGGCCGGAGACCACGAGGTGTCGTTTGTCGTACCCGACGTCCTCCATCACGTTGAAGGCCACGGGGAACTCCATGTCGAACGGGGCAAAGTAGACCACGTCTTTGATGCGCTCCTTCGGCACGTATTCCATAATCCGGTCGGCGGTCGAGCCGTGCGGGTCTATAAAGGTCATACCCTCGCCGTTGCGGATGTCTTGTATGGCCATGTTTTCGAGCAAGGTGGACTTGCCCATGCCGGTCTTGCCGATGACATACATGTGGCGCACGCGGTCGCGCCGCTTGATCCCAAAAGCGGTCTCCTTGCCTCGCGCATTCGTCTGGGCAAAATACGTGATTTGGTCGGGATTCTCAGGCATTGCCATCTAGTATAGCAAAGGTAATACCCATCACCCCTCATTAAGAATTCATCTTATAATAAGAAGTAGCCGGTAGCGTGGTCGCAGGCTGAAACTTGTCATTTTCGTCCTGAGGGTTCGATCCCCTCTACCGGCTTCAATAAAAGACTTACGAAGCAAGGTTATTTTGGATGCTTGACTGAAATAGCCTATTTGCTATACTAGCGAGTGACAAGTTTCGGCCTGTGCAATCTGGAGCCGGTAGGACGAGATGTAGGAAAAACCGCCTTCGGGCGGTTTTTCCTTTACTGATACTGAATGAAGATGGGGCTAGGGGTTAGTTGCAGGATTTCTTGGGGCGTTAGGAGGCGGCTGGGGGTTTGAATCAGATCATTTTTGTAAAAGAGTTTCAGGCCCGTAAATTGCACCGGCTCTAGGTAGATGACCACGTTGTAGGTGTTTATTTTTTTGGCCGCAAATCCCCACCCGTCCATCTGCATCACAATTTGCACTTCGGGCAGCGGTTCGATGCGCCGGTAGTTCGTCATCATTTCTTCAGTAAAACGATGTATTACTAAAATTTTGGGCGGCAGCTTGTTGTCGCGCACGAGTTTTGCCAAATACTGCGTGGCCCAGTTGATGTCCGCCGCATCCATCGTGCCGATAACACGCCCGGGTGGCGTGCCATCATGCATTGCAAATTCCGGGTCGAGCGCCAGGTGCACCTGCGGCAGTGCCCAGTACTTGTCGAGGAGCGGCAACTCGTCCTGCACGGTTGAGAGCCCCACCTGTATGTCGAGGATAACAATGCCGTCGACCTTTTTTGCCATCTCGATAGCCTTGTCTACCTGGCTGTCCGGCATGCGCAGACGGTACTTGCCGTCTTTGCCACCTGCGGCCTGCGCGGTGACGTCGATGTACTCGATTGCCGGGACGACCGGTGTCGTCGGGTCGGCCGCCTCCCATAGCGCAACTTCCGCCCTCAATTTGTCGAGCACAACCTCCTCGCTGTACTGGCCGAGCACGCCCATGCCGGTCGAGTAGAAGTTGCCATAGTAGGCGACAATGCGATGGAACGGCAGCAGCGCGCGCGAGTCGGCGGGGTATGGCGCGCGCGCGGGCCAGAGCGGCCGCGGTTCGGTGGTGGAGGCACTGGTGGTCCCTTGCAAGTACGCGCCGTACCACGGACTCGAGGTCGCAATGTGCGCGAGCGCAAGCAGGCGCGTGTCGTAGTCGGCGGTGTCGAGCGGCGGGAGCTGCGACATTTTCGGCGTGGTAGTGGCCTGCTCCGCGTAGGTGACAGAGAAGTTGGAGACGAGTCCAAAATAAGCGGCAACAACCAACGCCACGCCGGCAATAACCACCAGCGCGTGGATTCCGTAGGCTCTAATTAAGTTTGGGTGTTCCTTCTTTTTGCTCATCGGTAAGGACGGGTTCGGGAGTGCTTTCAACAAAAGAGTAGCTGCGCGTTTGTGAGGGGCGCGGAGTAGAGGTGCGCGATAGCGCTTCGCCGCGCAGGAGAAACCCTATGACCATGAGCGCGATGCCGCTCAAAATAATGAGTGTGGTCTGCCACTCGCCCGGCACGCCGAGCACCGTGCGCGCCACGATAACAAAAGCCCCGAGCGCAATAACCCATAGTTCCTTCGACATAAACAAAGTATAGCACTACTCGCCCTCGACAATAACTACAAACTCTCCTTTTGTCTGGACAGGGAATTTGCTGAAGTAATCATGGATATGCCGGGGCTTGCCTATTTGTACGTTCTCGAACTTCTTCGTGAGTTCGCGCAATATAACTACCTGGCGAAGTGGTGCCACTTTGTCGAGTTCAAGTAAGAGCTTCATAATCCGGTGTGTTGACTCGTAGAGCACCACGGCCTCTTGGGTAGCCGCAATTTTTTTGAGTAGCGTCTGCCTGCCCTTTTTGTGCGGGAGAAAACCCAGAAATAAAAAAGTATCCGTCCGCATTCCCGCAATCGAGAGTGCAGCGGCAAGCGCCGAGGGGCCCGGAATTGCCTCAATCGGGAACGAATCGCCAAGCGCCTGTCGTACGGCTGCGACTAGCCGCGCGCCAGGGTCGGAAATCCCCGGAGTGCCGGCATCAGTAACGTAAGCAACATGTGCGCCATCAACGAGCTGGTCGATGACTTCTTTTGCGCGTGTTTTTTCGATATTGGCATCGAGGCGC
>Ga0209210_1002455_pt1 | contig 13494 bp, 10 predicted proteins | sample RifGroA1_FD_183991 | JGI IMG/M metagenome (GOLD analysis project Ga0209210, IMG submission 183991) | Contaminated groundwater microbial communities from Rifle, Colorado, USA - Rifle Groundwater A1 (SPAdes) (version 2) | ecosystem: Environmental > Aquatic > Deep subsurface > Groundwater >...
AATAATTAAATCATACGGTCGCCCAACTTGCTTTAAAAGACGTGTAAATGCGGCAATAGCTACTGGTATATTCTTTCCTGGCTTAAGAAGCCCGACAATCAAAAAATAGGGATTTTTATTAACAGCTTTGGCTTTATTATTCTGAAAAACTTCACTAACTCCTGGATATGCGACCGTAATATCTTCGGATTTCATACCATATGTCTGAACAATATCCTGTTTACTTGCGTTTGAAATAGTGACAATATGCTCAGATCTTGCAACAAGCGAAGCTGTTTGCTTGATAAGGACGTTCGCCTGTTGCCCATATACTTCAGGGTGATGCAAAAAACCCAGATCGTAAATAAAACCAATTGCATTTCTAACTCCTAGAGGCAATGCTTGGGATAATCCTAAAAACATATCTACGGGGTGCAACGCAAGTTCAATGGGAAGCCGTAGTTTCATGTATCCCGTTGAAGGGGTAAGCGAGATATTTATCATATTTGCCCTAAATTCCTTCATCGTATCTTTAGGAATTGGAGAAAAACTGTATAACCGATACGTATTTGAAGTATCAATGGAGGATAGATGTTTAAGTAATTCTCGTGTGACGCGGTGGACACCAACGTTCAACCTTTCATCTTGAGAAGATATTGCACCTGCATCAACACCTATAACCATATCGCCTCCCAATAGGCTTTTGCTATCGACCATGCAAAGAAAAAATGTGCTTTTATACCCACCCAGCCATCCAATATTCCTTTTCCACGCGTAAGGCCCATAATAAACATGTCGAAGAATGTTGACATGGCTTTCCAAACCAATTCAGTTTTCGAATATCCTTTTTCCTTATGCATCATTGCAAGCATTCGTACGTATATATCCACTCTCTTTAAACCTTTTCTTGATAAATATTTGTTAATTGAACCATAGTGATAAATATCAACCTGTATTTGTTTGGTTCGTTCTGCTGGAATCGTGACCTCTTCGTGAACTCTGTTTCTGTATCGGAATTCGTGACGATTCCGGAAAAGCCGCATCGTATAATCAGGATAAAACAATCCATGCTTTAAATAATGTGTATTGTCGTAATACCACCGTCTCCGAAACCAATATCCATCAATGTTTTTATCCTTAATTAATTCTGGAATAATCTGTATTGCTTCAGGACTGAGTTTTTCGTCAATATCTAAAACCAATATCCACGGCTCTTTGATTTTTGCAAGTAATGCATTTCTCGCTTCCGAAAAATTCTGAATCCCCTCCTGTTTAAGCGTCAAAACTTTAATATCTTTCATATCTTTTGAACAAGAATAGTAATTAGGCCACCCGTATTAAAATATTTATCTGAAATTAAAGATATTAACCATAAAATAATTATTGGTATGTATAATAATTTCGATAAAATTGTTTTAATGACAGGATTAGATATTTTGTTTTTAATTGATCCTCTAATATTTTCTATGAAAATGTAAGGATAAGTCCATGTTGATTTATATATAATTTTGAATTTATTTGATAATAATATTTTTTCAATGGTTTTTAATTCAAAATGATAAACATGATCAGGCACACACCACCAATCCCATTGATTTCCAGTTATAGAAGCTAATAAGCTTCTATAGTTAGGAACTTGAATCAATATAATTCCATTTACATTAAGGATTTCGTATATGATTTTAATCGTTTTATATAAATCAATGTCATGCTCAAGAACATCAAAACAAGTAATACAATTAAAATAATTAATCGGAAATTTGGCTTCTATTAAAGATTTATTATAGAAATTTCCTACTAATTTGGTACTAGCTTTGTTTATAGATTCTTTATTTATATCAATTCCATAACTTTCCCATGAGTTATCACTATATTGTTTTAAAGTTTGCAGGAATAATCCCGTGCTACAACCAATATCTAAAATACGACCTCCTTTAACAAGCTTGTCAATTTGCTTAATTCTTTTTCTAAAGTTTTTGTTTAGTCGTTTTGACAAAATTTTCTCGTAATTTTCCAGATATATAGATGAATATGTACTTTCATTTATCTTTTCGGGCAATAAGCTCTGAAAATATGTTTGTAACAACAAGCATTCATAACATTTAAACAGAGGTGTATTGTTAATAGTTTTGAAGTATTCTGTATTTTTGCTTCCGCAATAATAACAAATATATTCTCCTTTTTTCCTCATTGACATATTATTTTAAATATAGATACTCTATTATTAATGTGACGAAGCTAAAATTGTTTTTATTTTTGATAATCACAATTCTAATATATTCTATCACTTCTTCTGTTCAATCCGTTTATTATTCAATCTACAAACAATATAAAACAACGCCTTTATTGGTTAACGGACCATCTTTGTGGGAAATTAATAAAATACAGTATCCCTCGGTTATTTTAGATAATGGAATATATAAAATGTGGTATTCGGGCCATAACAATTATTATTGGAGTATTGGTTATGCCGTATCATTGGATGGAATTAATTGGTTTAAATATCCTTATAATCCCATATTAACGTGGGATAACAACGTATCAAATCCAAGACATTTTATTACACCAAGTGTATTAAAAGATGGTGATATATATAAAATGTGGTTTACTTCTTCATTTACAGATCATAATGATGGCGATTTTACCATCGGATATGCTGCTTCATCCAACGGCATATCATGGTCTAATATCAATTATAGACAATTAACTTCCTCACAAAATTGGGATAATATTGGTCTAACTCATCCAAACATAATTAAAATTAATAATACTTATTATTTATATTACGCTGCTAGAAAAAATCCATACGAATGGACCATTGGTTTTGCTACTTCAACAGACGGATTAAACTGGTATCCATATTCTGGTAATCCTGTTATTCAAAATAGAACTAATTGGTGGGAAAGAGGTCATAATATTGGCCCCTACGTATTGTTTGATTCCACGAACAATAAATATCAAATGTGGTATAACACCACAAATCTTGGATCAATTACTAGTATCGCCTATGCCGAATCTAACGATGGAATTACATGGATTAAACCAGTTGAAAAAAATCCAGTATTATTAAATGAAATTCCAGATACTTTTGACTTTAGGGGTGTAAGTCGACCATCTTTAATGAAGATTGGAAATACATATTTATTATGGTATGCAGGAACTTCGCCTTTAAATACATGGAACATTGGTCTTGCTTACTTTGGGGATACGCCGGTGGCGCAGCCGACGCCGAGCGGATCGCTATTTCCAAATATCGCTCCGACAAACACACCGATACCAACTGAAACACCAACACCGATTCCAACAGCGACTCCCGTGCCAACGGCAACGCCTATTCCAACACCTACTCCAACTCCGAAACCCAAGGAACCTATTGTCATTATTCCTGGTATGTTTGCTTCATGGAACAAGGAAGCAATTCTTGAAGGAAAATCAAATTATTCGAGCTCTTGGAAATTATTACCATTTGTAAAAGAGTATGACGGCATTATCCTCACATTAAAAAATCTTGGATACACAGAAGGTGATTTACTGTATGTGTGGCCCTATGATTGGAGAAAAAATGTTGCAGAGAATGCTTCGAAATTACAATCTTATCTCAATTCAAACGTATTTTCTAAATATCCAAATGAAAAAATATCACTCGTCGGCCATTCTCTTGGAGGATTAATTGCCCGTTCGTGGGCCCAAACTAATAATAACAAAGAAAAACTGAATCATCTCATCACTGTTGCTTCACCAAATTTTGGCGTTATCCAACCGTACCGAGCATGGGAAGGAGGAGAAATTTCTCAAGATTCTTCGCCTCTAACTATTGCATTAAATCTTCTACTGCACATCGGAAAAAATAAACTACAAACAGACAGGGAAACGATTCAACAACTCTTCCCAGTGCTCAAAGATTTACTTCCAACAGCTCCCTATCTGATTCGAAAAACTGATAATACTGAAATAACAAAAAATCAGATGTATGTTTGGAACTTATGGCTTGAAACGCTCAATACATCTGTTTCATCTATCTATTCTATTTTTCATGCAATCGGAGGAACCGGAAACAATACCCCACACACATTTGTCGTATCACAACCAAGTAAAATAGACTTTTTGTTGGGAAATTGGCAAGATGGAAAACCTGTTGAAACGAAAACTGTGACAGGTGACGGAACTGTTACGACCGAACGATCAGTTTTTACTGATGATACAAACACAATTCTTTCAAAAGATCACAGTGGTTTAATTTCTTCAAAAGAGGGTGTAAAAGCAATTCTTGATACACTTGCACTTCCCTATACAGAAGAACAAATTGTGGAAGGCTCAAATACCAAATTTAATCCCTCTCTTCTCTTTATCATGCAATCACCTGCTACTATGTCAGTTTCATATAATGGTCAAACGTATTTGGACCTGAATGGCATTATCTTTATTCCGAACGCAGCAGACGGCTCATATAATGTAACTGTTACAGGGACAGATTCAGGACTGTACCACCTATCTATTGGTCAATTTGGAACAACTGAAAGCAATTGGAGTGATGTGGTTAATTCAACGTCGCCTCAGCAAACTGAAACATATACGATAAATTTTCAACAAAATAATCTTCTCGATACACCAATTACCAGTATCACGCTTGCTGACTGGCTGACTCAAATCGAACTAAAACTTCAGGAATTAGAAAAAATAACTGACAAAAAAAACACACGCCTTGCACGCATTGATATAGCGATTGCAAAAAAATTGACCAAACCTTTAAACCCGCTTGCAATCAAACAATTATTGGAACATGTTCTTTCGGTTCTTTCATCGATAAGAAAACAACGTAATTCACAACAAGCAAAGCAGTTGACATTTGACATTGGTGATTTTGTCATGCATACATATATCTCGCAATTTTCTAATAACGATTACTACCCCGCAAAGAAATTAACGAATCAAATTGAAACGCTCAATCAAAAACTAACAAAGCTTTTGACCCAAATTGAAAAGAAAAATCCGGACAGTGAACATCTGCTTCTTTTACAAAAAGGCATGACGCTTTTTGAAGAAGGAAGAACAGCCTTATCCAAAAATGAACGTGCAAAAGCCTGGATTTATTTCTTCCAAACAAAACTTCTCTTTGATGAAGTGTTGTAAATTTTATTTGTGGGCGTATCAGGACTTGAACCTGAGACCTTTTCAATGTCAATGAAACGCTCTACCAGCTGAGCTATACGCCCTTACTATATTAGTTGTTTATAAAACGTTTGTATTATATCATAGGAATAGAGATTATTATGGATAAAATTAAAGAAACGATTAGCTCAATTTTTGACTTCTTCCAGGGAATCGTCGTATTTATGGCCATGCTCGTCATGGTGTACTTATTTCTCTTCTCTCCACAAGAGATTAACGGCCAATCCATGTTTCCAACGTTTTACGATAAAGAACTATTGATTACAAATAAAATCGTGTACAAACTCGATAAGCCGAAACGGGGTGACATAGTTATTTTTAAATCTCCAAGAAATAAGGAAATTGATTATATTAAGCGGGTTATCGGACTTCCTGGCGATGAAGTCACACTGAAAAATAGCACGTTTTACATCAATGGCACTAAAATTGAAGAACCCTATATCGGTCCGACTATTGTCACATCACCTGGAGCATTTCTTAAAGAAGGTGAACCAATTATCGTTCCCGAAGATACGTATTTCTGTGTTGGAGACAATAGGCCACATAGTTCGGATTCACGAGAGTTTGGTCCTGTACCACTAACAGATTTTATCGGTAAAGCCTTATTCCGTTATTGGCCAATCAATAAATTTTGGGTTATACCAAGTGTATCTTACGGGATTTAACTAGAAAGCTTTTGCCTCATTTTCTTAAGTTGCGCACTTGTTGTTTCAAGATTCCCTCGTATGACAAATACTACCCGTGCTTCAACTTTTGATTGTGTAATTTTAACTAACCCATTTACTGCTTGCGCCATGTCTTTTGCCATACCATCAAGTTCGTCACTATGAATTCGTTCAACTTTTGTCGTATTTGCGCTTGCTCCTGTTTGAGCTTTCAGACGCCTCGCTAGATCCTCAGCACGCCTAACGGACGCATTTTCAGACAGAATTGTCTTATATGCCTCAACCATGAGCTTGACGTCTGTAAGGCCTGCTATTGCCCGTGCGTGACCTTCTGAAATGGCTCCTGATACCAGTCCGTCTTTGATTGCATCTGGAAGTCCAAGTAGACGCATGGTATTGGATACATAGGATTCGCTTTTCCCTATTCGTTTCGCCATTTCTGTAACAGTCAGTCCAAATTCTTCAACTAAGCGTTGGAATGCTTGCGCGCGCTCAACCGGATTTAAATCTTCACGCTGCACGTTTTCAACAATTGCAAGTTCCAGCATTCCTTTGGCCGTTGTTTCTTTGATTACAACTGGCACTGTAGAAAGTCCGGCAAGCCGGGAAGCACGCCACCTGCGTTCACCCGCAATGATTTGATATCCAGCAGGAGTTTTTGCAACAACTAATGGCTCAATAATTCCGTGTTCCTTTATGGAAGAAACCAAATCTGCAAGTGCTTCTGGAGCAATGAGTCCACGAGGTTGTAAAGGATTAGGTTGGATTAGATCAATATCTAAATGTAAAACTTGTTGTGTATCAGGCATTGCCACCTCTTTACGCGGGCAGGACAGAAACTGTTTTTTTACCGTTTTTTACGCCAAATTGCACTTTTCCAGCAATATTTGAAGATAAGGTAAAATCTTTTCCCATCGCAACATTAAGTCCCGGATATACCTTTGTTCCTTTTTGCCGAATGATGATACTTCCTGCCTTTGCAAATTGCGCACCGTACACTTTCACACCTAACCGTTTGGAAACTGAATCTTTATTTCCTTTTGCTACTCCGCCTGCTTTAACGTGTGCCATATTTAAATAAATAAAAATTTCTTCGTACGACCGCTTGTGGCCTTCCGTATATAATTGGTCCAAGCAACTTAGTATACCCAAGCGTTTCACACGTGTCAACAACTTTTTTCACACTATAGACTGTTTTACCTACTTCAAACGATGGGAAAGCTATAACCACAACTCCGTTATATTTAAGTATGTTCGTCCAAGACCGGAAACATCCTATATACAATTTTTCGAGGCCTTTCATAATGTTTTGTATTTCACGAACATCATGGATATGTTCAGCTCCTAATTTTGTTGGTCCAAGAAGTGGCTCTGTTACGATTGTATCAATGGAATTACTATCAATGTATTCATCGATATGTGTTGCATCAGCTTGAAATATTCGTATTGATGAGGCAAGTTTATATCGTGACAATATCCAAGACATATTTTTTTTCGCTTTTTCAACAGATGTACTATCAATATCACTTCCAATGGCATTTACCCCTCGTAGTGCTGCTTCAGCGCAGATTGTTCCCATGCCACAAAACGGATCAAGGAGGGTTTTTCCGACGCTATCAATTCCAAGTCCCATATTGACTATCATACGTGCAATTTTTGGCGGAAGCATTCCTGCTTTTGCATCAGCAAACGGGCGACCGTAATCCCGGTCATTCCACTTCTCAAATGGCTGAATCGCTGTTCCCGATAATGTACCCTGATTTCTCTTTTACAATAACAAGTTCTTCAATATGTTCTTTTACCAGTGCAACAGACGAAACAACGCTTCCATCATGGGGCAGTAAAAATCGAGACGCAATATGAGAGGATGTAAAAAGATCCTTTATATCCTGGTCAAGTGCCATGATTGTCTTTTTATCGATTCCATACCCGCTTATGGCAAATGCAACTTTACTTTTTGATTGTTTCAAATGGGAAATAAGATGCGTCGGATCAAGAGTATTAGTACGCTCGAGTACCTCTGCAATTTTTACTACTCCTCCTAGTACGTCTATGCTCTCTTCGTCACTTAAAGGTATGCTTTCTATTTGAACAATATCTGGAGTAATAGGGATAACGGATAGACCAAATGAAGAAAGCTCGGCAATGGAAAGCTCAGGAGTTCTTCCTAAGAAATATAAACGCTGAGTCATGAGTTAACCAATCTTTTCAATAAGCAAGGTTGTTTCGTGTGCACGGAATCCAGTTGATTTGCGATACCGTACCTTTTGTTTGTACCTTCTCACATGAAGTTTTTCTCCTTTTTCCTGCGAAGTAATTTTTGCTGTAACTTTCACACCTTTCACAACAGGAGTTCCGACGACTGTTTTTTTGCCATCGTTAAATAATAAGACGGTATCAAACACAACTAATTCTCCAACTTTTCCTTCAATGTGATCCACAATGATAGTATCGCCAGGGGCGGCGATATACTGTTTTCCAGCAATAACAACTGTTGCAAACATGCTTGGTATTGTACCAGGGGAATCATTCAAAAGCAATTGCCCAGAGAATACCAAATGAGATAGCTATAGAGAGAAGTGAACTCCCGCCATACGATACTAAAGGAAGTGTTATACCGGTAATGGGAAGTATCCCCATGTTCATTCCGCTATTTATCGCTATTTGAGTAAGAAGCATCGTAAAGACACCGATTGTATAAATGACCGGTAATCTTCCTACAATAGTGTTTGTAATCAGCGGTCTTATAATATTCCATAATAATAGTGTATAGAGAAAAAGAAGTATTGCTCCGCCAAAAAATCCCAATTCCTCAACCAATGTTGCAAACATAAAATCTGTATAATATTCAGGCAAAAATCGCAAATGACTCTGCGTTCCGAGTCCAAGACCACGTCCTATCCACTGACCGCTTCCGATTGCTATCACGGCTTGGATTGCATTATACCCTGCTCCCTGTGGATCAAGCATGGGGTTAAGAAACGTGGTAATTCTCGATTTTTGATACCCAGCCAATACATTCCATAATAATGGAAGTCCTGCAATTCCTACACCGATTCCACCAAAAAATAAAGCAAGCGGAAAACCTCCCATGATCATCATTGAAGCCCACATGGTTAAATATACGATGCTGGTTCCCAAATCAGGCTGTCTAAACACAAGGAAGAAAGGGATAAAAAAGATGACTGCGTGAAACAGCATTTCGGGAAGCTTCTTTGGAGGGAATTTTGTAATATAAAAGGCAAATACGAGTAGAAGAATGGGCTTCACTATTTCTGACGGTTGAATTTGCTGCGGACCGATCATAATCCAGCGATGCGCTCCACGAACCGATGGACCAATATAAGACAAAACTAAAAAAATAATACTACTTATGTATCCAAACGGAACAAACCAGGTAAAAAGAACAGAATCTATTTTAGAAATAACAAGAAGAAGAATAAATCCAATACCTGCATAGAGAAGCTGCTGATAAAAAAGGGATGTATTGACAGTCAACAAAATAAAAAGTCCGAAAACAGTCAATAATAATAGAACTATGATTGTTGGCCAATCGTAATAGTGTTTGTATCGTCCCATACAATTGCATCTGCGAGTGTTATTTTTTGTACCTGTTGTATTTGCTCATCGTTTAAATGTCTGTACGCGTTTGGTATGTGCAACGTTTGAATATGTTGGTTAATTCCAAATCCTTCTGCTTTCCGTACGCTTTGAACTTCCCGTATTAACTCCCGCATATCCCCCTCTGCTTTTAATTCTGGTGTAATAGTAGTATCGAGATCTATCTGAGCTTTTTTCTCACTTTTCTTCAAGATGATTTCCTTAACATTTACTTCCTCACAGATTACTTCCGCTAGTTCCGAAGACACAGTGTCTTTTTCGGAATATATGGTTACTTTGGAAAGCGGTTGTTTCACAGGAATCCCCTTTTCTTTTCTTGTAGCATGGATTTGTTCCACCAACTGCCGAACAAACATCATGTCATTCTCTAAATCCACATCGCAATCAGCATTTGCCTTTGGCCAAAACGTCAAATGTATAGATTTCCCGTCGCCAACGAGATTTTGATAGATAAGTTCACTTATAAATGGTGTTATGGGGGCCATCATTTTTGAAAGAGTCACCAGTACCCATCCCAATGTTTGTTGAGCAAGAGCATCCGTTTTTAATCGATTGCGACTTCTTCTTACATACCACGTTGATAAATCACTGATAAAATCACTCGTTGCGCGGCAGGCAGCAACCGTATCGTACGTATCTAATGCAGAAGTCATAGTAGAAATGAGGGAATTTGTTCGACTGACAATCCATCTGTCCAACACGTGGACTGGTTTTAACTCAGAAATAATTCCTTTGGGAACATACAGTTTATAGAAACTGCAAACATTCCATAACATACTAATTATTTTCTGATATACATCTCTCACTCCTGCTTCTGAAAAGTTGATATTCTCAGCTTTCATCACAACAGAATTCATGAGATAAAATCGTAAGGCGTCCACACCATATTTTTCAAACACAAGCGACGGATCAGGAAAATTACGTTTTGATTTGCTCATTTTGTCCCCGTTTTCAGCTAAGATTGTTCCTGACGTTACCGCATGTTCAAATGTATGTGTTCCAAATAACCCGACTGACATGACGTGAAGGGTATAAAACCATGCGCGTGTTTGTGCAATATATTCAGATATAAATTGCGCCGGATGCGAAGATTTGAATTTATCTTTGTTTTCAAATGGATAGTGAATGGACGCAAACGGCATGCTACCGGATTCCACCCAACAATCAAAGACTTCTGGAATTCTTTTTCCTTTGATTGTTTTTGCGTCATCTACCCATAGTTCTATATCATCGACATACTCACGGTGAATATCTGTAAGTTTTGATACTTTTTCTGGATCTACTGCCCACTTTTTCAACTCATCAAGTGAACCAATAATACGTACCAACTCCTGACCTTTCCATATTGGCATGGGCGTTCCCCAATACCTGCTTCTTGAAATATTCCAATCAGGTGCTTGCTCAAGGCCTTTTCCAAACCTTCCCTCTTTTAAATATTCAGGATACCAATGAATATGTTTGTTTTGAGAAATTAAATCTGATTTCATTTTTTGCACATCTATAAACCATGCTGGAATGGGCGCATAATACAGACGCGTCTCACACCGATAGCACGTAGGTACACTATGCGTTATATGTTCCTCTTTATATATAAGTCCTCGTTTTTTGAGATCTTCATCAATAAGAGGATTTGCTTTGAGTAGATACATTCCCTGCCAGGGAGTAACTTCTTTTTTCAGTTTTCCATCCATATCAACATGTTCAGCAAGTTGAATATGGTGTTTTTTCATGACCCGGTAATCTTCTTCTCCATAGACCGCAAGGGTAACAATGCCTGTTCCTTCTGAATCTGTTACATAGTCGTCAGATACAACGATGAATCCCTGTTCATCTTCGGTTCTATTTGGGAAAAAATCATACAAAGCTTCATACTTCAAACCGTGGAGTTCTGACCCCTGCACTTTTTTTACAATCTCATATGGAACTTCAGTCAGTATCGAAAGCCTTGTTTCGGCCAATATATATGTTTCTTTTCCTTGTTTTACATAGACATATGTAAGATCTGGATTTACAGCAAGGGCTGTTGTGACGAGCTTATTCCAGGGGGTGGTTGACCAGGCAAGAAAATAGTTATCCTTACTCCCTGCAACTTTAAATTTATATATTGTTGACGGCTCATCAATATCTTTATAACTGTTGTCCATCGCAATTTCAAAATTAGAAAGAGGAGTTGCACATCTGGGACAATACAAAATAACTTTACGGCCCTCATACACAAATCCCTTTTCAAAGAGAGTTTTGAACGCCCACCAAACAGACTCCATGTATGAAAGATCCATTGTTTTGTAGGAATGAGCAAAATCAACCCATCTGCCAATTCTTCGCACGACTTTTTCCCATTCGCGGTCAAAACGTAAAATTGCGAACCTGCACGCTGCATTAAATTTATCTATTCCCAACTCCTCAATTCCCTTCTTTCCGCCTTTCAAACCAAGCTCTTTTTCGATGATGTTTTCAATAGGTAGTCCATGACAGTCCCATCCCCATACGCGTTCAACACGATACCCCTTCATCGTAAAATATCGGGGAAATACGTCTTTCACTGTTGAAGCAAGAATGTGCCCGTAATGCGGAAGGCCGGTTGCAAACGGTGGCCCATCATAAAACACATATGGTTTAGATGTCGGCCTACTTGAAACTGACATTTCAAAAGCCTTTGTTTCATCCCAAAACGCGAGTACCTCATGCTCTTTTTTAGCTAGATCTAGTTTTTCTTGAAAATTAGTGATTTTTAGCGATACAGACATATCTAGAAGATATTATATCAATACACGTTGCCTTTATCATAATTGATTTTAAACAACTTCATCGTACCGATTTGCTTTTTAAGTGTTAAACGCTCGACTTTCTCCATATTTGTTACTCCCGCGTTCCAATGTTCATTTGTTTCCAATATTTGCGTAAGCCACTGGTTTGGCCTCGTATCAACGACGAGATATTCTGGTTTCCCGCCAAAATCCAGCCACCAGCAAAGTGTTTGTCCGCAGGGAGATTCTGTAATATTATGTTCCCGCGGATAGATAAGGTAAATCTCATTTCTATGCGAAAGATGCGGGACGAGATTTTGCTGAGTAGCAATGCTAAAACTTGCTGGAATTGCTGAAATCATTTTACGAGTATCATTTATCCACGCTTCTTCTTTCCAATATTCAGATTTTACGAGTTTATTGAGCGGGAAATGAAAATAGTATTGCGTTCCGATCGTTATTATCAAAAGTATAATTGATATAATCGTTATAACTTTTATCTTATTTATTCTTTCCAGTACTTCTATCATTCCCAATATAAGAAACGGAGCGAGTATTGCCCGATGATGCATGAATGGACTCCACATACGGCTAAATTCAGGACCTGTGACAAAATATTGGGATAAGTCTACAAAAACAGCAATCAGGCTACCGAAAGAAAGAAGCGGTATAAAACCCATATTGGCATAGCTATAAAGCCACACAAGTCTTTTTTCTTCACTGTCAAATAACCGTGAGAATGTTTCATATACTGTTGTTGGCAATTGCGGCATATATTGATACCCGACTGGGGAAAACAGAGCAGTAACTTTAGTTGAAAGATAACTATACGAAACACCGAGTATTCCGACGACGATTGCTTGTTTCCAATGTTGTTTTCTGAAAAAAAATAGTGCCGAAAGTCCTGCTACAGCAATTCCCATATTTTCCTGTGTAACTAAGGCAATAACAAATGTTATCCAGAATAAAACCGTTTTTTTCGATTCCCAAAAATATGCAAGCCAGGACAAAATCGCAACTCCTATGATAATCGGATGAAAATCAAAATATACTCCGTACTGAATTCCATAAAACAAGCTATAGATAACTCCCATACAAAGCGCTGCAATTTTAGAACTGAGTCGTCGTTTAGCAATAAGAAAAATAGGAATTGCTGAAAATACGATTGCTCCCGCTTGCATAACAAGAAGCAGTCGTACATCATCCCAAATATAGTAGAGTAAACCAAATAAAGGAAGTGTTAAAACAAGATGATCTCCAAAAATAATCCGTTGTTTTACGGTATTGTAAACGCCTTGCAAATGTCCAAATTT
>Ga0209210_1002459_pt1 | contig 13477 bp, 19 predicted proteins | sample RifGroA1_FD_183991 | JGI IMG/M metagenome (GOLD analysis project Ga0209210, IMG submission 183991) | Contaminated groundwater microbial communities from Rifle, Colorado, USA - Rifle Groundwater A1 (SPAdes) (version 2) | ecosystem: Environmental > Aquatic > Deep subsurface > Groundwater >...
CTGTCGCCGATGATAAGCTCCCTCTGGCCGCGGCCAATAGGGATCATCGAGTCAATAGCTTTCAGACCGGTTTGAAGCGGAGTGTTGACCGGTTGGCGGAAGATAACTCCGGGAGCAATTTTTTCGGCCGCATAGTACTTATTAATAGCAATCCTGCCTTTGCCGTCAAGGGCTTCGCCCAGAGGATTAACAACTCTGCCGATAAGCCCGTTTCCAACCGGTACTTCAAAAATTTTGCCGGTTGTAGTGCACTCGTCACCTTCTTTAAGTTTGGTCCAATCTCCGAACACAACCGCGCCGACCGAATCTTCTTCTAGATTTAGGGCAAGGCCGGTAATTCCATGCGGAAAGGAAACAAGTTCTGAGCTTGCAACATCGGAAAGACCGGAAACCCTAACTACGCCGTCGCCGACCTCCATAATTTTGCCGATGTTTTTAGGCGTGGTTGTCAGTTTTACCTGATCTATCTGTTTTTCAATTTCTTCTAAAATGCCCATTATTTCTCGCTTAATGCTTAACGTCTAAGGACTAAAGCTAATTAGAATTTTTTGCGTAGTCATTAGTCAATTTGCTTTAGTCAAATTTTCAAGTTTCGCTTGCAGGGTTTCATCCCAAACCCAGTCTCCATGAGTAATTCTGGCTCCAAGTACGATGTTGGGATTGATTTTATAATTTATTCTGGTGCTACCTGTTTTGGCAAACTTTTTTTGGCTTGATAATTTCTCGGCAGTTTCAACAACCAATTCTTCACGGCTGAGTGCAGCTTCTATCAATTTTTTATATTTTCTTAAAATCTTGATAAGCTGCGGCGGTTTTTGAAAAACAATAGTATTTAAAATTATTTGAACTTTTTTAGTATCAACCAACCCATCATTATTTAAGCTTTTTTTAAATAGAGATTTGGCTATTTTTTCTAAGTTTTTTGACTTCATTGGATTTGTTTAGTGATTTCTCTGACTGCCGAGCCAGTTAGAGCCTGTTTTTCCTGAGGTTTTAAGTTTCGCTTCAGCACCTTTTTAACCACAGCAACGACTAGATCCAAAGTTTCGCGTTCGATCTTTTTCTGTATAGACTCGCGCTCTGCTTCAATTTGGATTTTGGCATCAACCAAAGCTTGGTCAATTGTTTTCCGGGCTTCAAGCGATGCTTTTTCGCCAATTCTTTCTGCTTCGCGCCTGGCGTCCTGAATCAAATTTTGAGCCTGAATCTGGGAATCAGCAATGATTTTTTTGGAATTTTCGTCAGTCTTTTGCAGTTTTTCGGAAATTAAGTCGGCATTTTTGAGGCTTTCTTCGATTTTTTTCCTGCGCTCATCCAGAATTTTAAGAATTGGTTTATAAAAAAATCTCTTAAGTAAATAGAGAATGATTACAAAATTGACGATTTGGGCAAACAATAACGTTGGTTGAATGCCGAAGTTTTCAAAAATTTGCATAGCAATTTTTAGGTTGTCGGGTAATCAGGAAGTCGGGTAATCAGGTCCAAAAACCCCGATTGCCTGATGACCAGATAGCCTGACTACCTAATTATCCTGTGAACGCCAAGATTAAAGCATAAATGGCAATCGCTTCGGCAAGGGCCATACCAATCAACATGGCCGGCAGGATTTTGCCGGAAGCATCTGGATTTCTGCCCATAGCCTCCATGGCTTTAAAGCCAATTAAGCCAATAGCAATTGCCGGACCGAATCCGCCGATTGCAATAGCTGCACCTTTGGCTAAAATTATTTCCAAGTTTTAATTCACCCCTTTCTTAGTGTCCGGTTTTCTGGGTTAAGATTACCATAAAAACCAGTGTCAGCATAGCGAAAATTAAGGCTTGGACAAAGCCGACTAAAATTTCCAAAAAGTAGAATGGGATAGGTACGATATAGGCAAATAATTTGGTACTGGCCGTTGTTAAAAGTACTTCTCCAGCAAAAATATTTCCAAATAGCCGGAAAGAAAGAGAAAGGATTTTGGTTGCCTCACCAATGATTTCCAGAATTCCGACGAACAAAAAAATCGGATTGAGGCTTAAGAATTTGCCAATATAGCCGTTTAGCCCCAGATATTTTATAGATAAGTAATGAGTGGCAAAAAGTGAAACAATGGCTAAGGCAACTGTAGTGTTGAGGTCGGAGTTTATCGAGCGCAGAAGGGGAATGAAAACTTTTTCGCCCTGGTGATACTCATAAAATCCAATTGAGCCGATGCCGGGCAGAAGCCCCAAGTAATTGCCAAATAAAATAAAAAAGAAAAAGCTGGCGACAATCGGCAAAAAGACTTTGGTTTTGTCACCGGCAATAGTGGAAATAAGATCATTAAATGAATCAACCATAATTTCGGCAATATTCTGGATGCCTGAAGGAACCAGTGAAACTTTTTTGGTGGCGATGTAGGCAAAGCCGATTAAAATGGCGGTTACAAGCCAAGTAGTTAGGATAGAATTAGTTATAGGCAGGGGGCCAATATTAAACAGGGTTTCAGCTGCAAGTTGTACATGTACTTCGGCCATGAAATTTCTCCGGAATTTAGTTTATTAGTGATCCTTCGACTTCGTCGTTCGACTCTGAGAGTCTCAGACTCGATGAGCTCAGGACAAGTGAGTTTTTAGCTAATAGGATCTAAACTATGATCTATGAACTAAGCTCTCAGTACTAATTTTAGCCCAGCTAAAATTAAAAAGGGCTTTCGGGATAACTTTATCACCCTCAGTCCTTACGCGCCAATATTAGCAAAATGTTATTATCCGAGCAAGAGTAGTTATTAGGAATGAATATCATAGTTAAAATCTTCTTCGCGATTCTGGCAATTGGGGGAATCGTTCTAATTTTCTACGTTTCTTGGTTCTGGCGCGCACTAATCGGGCCAATGGTTGTAATTCTACTTTGGGATGTTGGTGCGAGTTTTTTGAGGAAGAGGGGTTCAAAATAACGTACGAGGTAATTAGATATGCGACACTAGATACTCATCTGGTGTATCAAAGTTAAGAGCAAAGTGCAATCTTTGATTGTTGTAGTAATTAGTCCACTGCTCAAGCTTCTCGTTTAACTCATCTAAGGTAAGATCTCGTATATCTGTCTGCTGGTAGAACTCCTCATCATCGGTTCTATGTGACCTCTCAACACAACCATTCTGGTCTGGTGTGTGTATCCAGATGTACTGATGGTTAATATCTCTTGATGCAAGATACTTAACCGGTTCTGTCTGGAATTCATGACCATTATCAGTCTGCACCATCTTGATACTAATACCTTTTTTGCTGGTCTTGGTAATTAATCTTTTAAAGAAATCTACAGTACTTTGCCCGTCAAGCCTCTTGTATGCCCGAAGGTATCTCCACTTGGATACTACATCAATGGCTGTATACTGATATCTTTTTCTGCCTTCTAGAAACTTGGTATCAACCTGCACTAGTTCTCCAGGCACAGAAGCATGATTAAAGAGCTTAGTCGGTCTTCTCTTTCTCCTGTGCCGCGCGATGATTAAGTTTCTTCTCTTCCACCAGTTGTAGATTGTCTTTGGTGAGCATGGTGGTGTTCTGCCTTCCTTAAGCCACAGCTGGTACAGGTAGTAGTGACTCTTGGCAGGATTTTCCTTCTTCCAGCGGCAAACTTCAACAACAATACTCCATGATACGGTTCTTGAAGACTTTGGTCTTCTTGGTCTGTACTTAAGAGTATTTAAGTTAAATCTCTTGTACTGCTTTTTCAGTCTGTAGAAGGTTGAACGGTGAATACCCATTAGTTTGCACAAATATCTAACATTCTTGGGATCCATTGTTGCGTAAGCATCCATAACCTTTAGCCTAAACTTCTCCTTTTCAGTTAGATCTACTGCATGAATTTTCCCCATGACACTCCTTTCTAAGCAATTAGTTTAGAGTAAAAAGTGTCGCATATGTGTTTACACAGCACGAATAATTGTTTAATTTACATTTTTAAGTTAAAATACGCTTGCTATGCCAGTCATTAACGTTCCATCAAGAGTTACCAAAGGAGAAGATTTGGTAATTATTCCCAAAAAAGAATACGAAGAGCTTTCACAACTTAAGAAAATTTACGAATTCTCTCCAACTGCTGCTCAAAAAAAGATTTTAAGAGTTTCTCGCGAAAATCGCAGGAAGGGAAAGACTTTAAACCTAAATGAGCTTCGACGCAAATTGGCGACTAGAAGTTGACCCTCAAGTCTACAAAGATCTTACCAAACTACCCAAAAGTAATATTAGAAGGATTTTAGGTGCAATTGAAAAATTGTCCAATAGTCCATATGCAGGAGATATCCAGAAAATGAGGGGTGAGAAAAATGTATGGAGAAGAAGAGTTGGCGAATATCGTATATTTTATGAAATTTTAACCGAGGTAAAAGTTATCCACGTGTTCCACGCTGAGCGTAGAACCTCAAAGACGTATTGAACCTTAATTTTGCTCTGGGATGTTGTGGCGAGTTTTTTGAGGAAGAAAGATACTAAGAAATAATTCCCTTAGTCATTTTCTGGAGTTGATGTATTTGTTCTAGTAGGCGTTGGGGATTCTGAGGTTTTAACATGATCAAGTAGGTCTCTTACAACTTGTTGTTGAGCTTCTGCTGTTTGAAACTCTAGTTCTGCGTAAGCCTTTGAAGTGTCGTAAGCTCTCTTCCATGTGTCTTGGTCTGCTCTCAGATCTGTTGTAAATTGTTCTTCAGTCTCTTCTGTTTGCGGAAAAAGGCCTTCCCAATTTGCGCTTCTAAAAGTTACATCTTGTTCTCCGTTATCTATCATTTCTTGTAAGACAGTGCTGAGTGTTGTACCGTTTAGAATAGCTATTGGTCCAAGATGCGGATGTAATCCTGCGTGAGATATTTTAGGATGTGATTTTCCATCTATGGTTGTACAGGACGCAGGAAATATTAATACTTCTGACCTGCTCTCAGTTGGTATTCTCAAAACAAACTTGCCGCCTAATTCCTTATCTTTTCGCTCAACGATTCCATATAGTTCAGATTTTTGAGCCTCAAGGCCGCTGTTTTCTAGAGTTTTTCCTGGCGGATGTTCTTCCATCAAATCCAGTTTAGGCAAGTGGGGAGGGGTTTGTCAAACGATATATTGGGTAAGAAATAGCGGATTAAAGAGATTCAGAGTTTTTTTTAATAAACCAAGACAATAAAGCCCCAAATACCACAATTCCGCCGAGCGCTCCAACTTCTTGTGCATACGGCCAACTCTCTTTTCTGTTATTTCCTGACAGATAGGTTCCAGGCGTAGGGTTTGGGATACCGTTAAATGTGGGAGTAGGATTTAATGTTGGTGTTTGTTCTTCTTTTTCAATTACGAGCATATTATTAACTCTGTCAGGCTGCTGACTGGTTGCAAATGTCTGTTCATTTGAGCTGTGATCCACGCCAAAATAAATTGCCAAAGCTATTGTTGAAAATGTGGTAATTTTAGCAACGGTTGATTCAAATCGGAGTCTTTCGGACATCTAATAGGGTAATAGTCTTTTTAATATTTACAGTTGTTCTAACTTTAGCTTCTCTTCACTTCGACTTCGCTCAGTGTAAACTGCTCGGAAAAACTTACAACTGCTCCAGTTTTAACTTTTCCTCGCCTTTAGGGATTTCGACAAGGGGGAGGTAGCGCTCGGTAGTGGAAAGGCGTTTGTGGCCGGCGACTTTGGAAATTAAAACTAAGGAGGCTCCTGATTGTAGATGGTGGGCAACCCAAGTGTGTCTGAGATCGTTGACTTTAGCTTGCGAAATGCCGGCTTTTCTGTAGTACCGGTCGATGGCGGTTCTGATATTTCTAACGAGCAAAGGTTTGCCTGTTTTGGTAACAAAAAGCGCTTTGTTTGTGGTTTTTGGCCGAATCTCGATATATTTTTTGAGTGCTGTTTCTGCCGCTTTGTTCATAGGGACTGTTCTTTCACTTCTGTTTTCCATAGCCCGAACAAAAAGTGTTCCTTCTTTTGCGTTTTCTGAAAAGTAAATGTCGTCAACTCTCAAGTTGGCAAGTTCACCGATTCTGATTCCGGTTTGCAAAAGTATTTCAATAATGGCAGCAATTCTGGTATCATCACGGGCTGCGTCGCGAAGAGCGCGGTATTCGATAGGGGAAAGAATCCTTGGCGGTTTGGTTTCAAATTTTGGGTGGTCAACTAGACTCGCCGGGTCGTCGGTGATGTACTCCTGAACTTGAAGATAGCGGAAGAAGGTCTTTGTCGAATTAAGTTTTCTGGAAATAGATTTCTGGGTGTAGCCGGTTTTTTCGAGGTTAGAAAGAAAGGTCCTGATATCTTCGGCTTTTACCTCATGAACGTGGGCTTTTTTGAGTTCTTCTGCGAGATATTTTATTAGCTGCTCGATATCTTTGCCGTAGGCAAGAACAGTTGCGGATGCGCGCTTTTTGCCTTTTAAGTGATCAATAAATTCTTTATGTGCTTCGTCCAATTTTTTCATTTTTCGAACTTGGTGAGAAAAATATCAGATTCGCGAAGCGAAGGCTGATATATATTCTTCGATTTGTGTGGCAGCAATTTTAGCAGGCTTAGCAGGTTTAAGTTCAGTGACAGGTCGAGTCAGACTCGACAAGCAGAAAGTTAAGGCTCAGTATACTTTATGCTATGGGTCTTGTCAACCCCGCCACAAGTATAATTTCAGAGTTTGCTACAGGTTACAAAGATAATACAATTAGACTGGTGAAAACAAAGTTAAATACCAAACTTCTGGCGGGGTAAAGAATTTTTGCGATTGTCTGTTACAGGTTTTTTTGTCAATCCTATCTTAAGTATTAAGAAATAATCTATAGGTGCAATATAATATAAAAGTAAGGATTAAATGAAACGTAACTTACTGCTAATTTTTGCAGTTCTTTTTGCAGTTTTTTTAGTGGTAAACAGCGCGAGAAGAATCGTGACGTTTAAGGGAACCAGCGAAAAAGTAAGTGAGGCTGGAGAGAAGTTGGAGAGTTTAAGAAGTGAAAATGAGCAGTTGAAGCAGGAACTAACGTATAAAAAGAGTGAGGAATTTAAGGAAGCGGAGATTAGGAACAAATTAGGGTTGGTTCGGGAAGGTGAGGCACTGGTGATAATTCCGAAAGAAGAAAACCAGCAACCAGCAACCAGAAACCAGCAACTAGTACCTAATTGGCAGAAATGGCGAGAGCTTTTCTTCGGCGCTTCGTAAAAAACCGACAACCTCGTCGGGTTAATTTTGTAGCCTCTGAATTTCTTATTCGTAGAAAAGCTTCGCTTATTTCAAACCAGATTATAGACGAATTTGTGGCTATTCTCAAGGATTGGAAGGTAATATTTGATTCGTATCCGCACAATCACTTATATACTTTGGCTGCCCCACTGTGAGTACCTATATCCAAAAGGATAATTACTAATCTTTGTTCAGTATCGTAATCCCAAATAATTCGTAAGTCTCCCGTTACCCACGAACTCCATCTAATTCCATAGTTACGCGTATTTACTTTATGAGATTGTAGTGATGGGTGAGCGGGATTAAGAGCGAGTTTTTGAAGGGTTACCTTGATGCGTTTATTTAATGTTTCGTTATTTCCTGCTATTTTTTCCCGAGTACTGATAAACGTTGCAGTAATTTTAAACGTGAACATTATCGAGAAGTTTACTTTATGCCAAGAGCTTTATTAAGTGCCTTTTCGTTGGAAGGATCAATTTCAATGTAGCGGCTTTGTTCTAAATCTTTGAGGCTCTGGCCGATTCTTTTATCGGTTGCCTCGCTAACCATAGGCAGACTCTCAACTTCTTTTTTGACGTCAGTGATAGCTAAATGTCTCATATATTCACCAAATGAAAGCCCCAAATGTCTTGCTTTAGCAAGAACAACCGCATACAGTTGCGGAGAAAAAGTTATTAGTTTTTGTATTCTTGGAGTATCTTTCATTTCATTCAAAGAAAAAATCTTTTGTAGATTTTATTCGTAGAAAAAATCGTTTACGATTTTATATGCTATTGCATATTAACTGCGCCAATTCTACTATACTTTTGCAAAATAATCAAGGATTGGAAGACTATTTTTGACTCAAATCCATTGGCACTAAACTGTATTAGTGCCTAATGATTGCTATCTCGAGCCTAAACCATTCGATAAGCATTTCTGTTATTCTTAAAGTATGTTTAGCAATGGTATAAAACCACCGCAGTGGATCCGTAAAACAGCAACAATTGTTTTTGCTTTAATTGGATTGTATTTAATATATTCAGGAGTAGATGAGTCTAGGATAAGGTATATACGAAACGACTACATAGAACTATCCTACATCGCTTTTAGTACACTATGGATAATTATTGGCCTCTTTTCATTTTGGGTTTTTATTGAGGTATTTAACCTTTCAAAAAAGATTCTAGTAGTCGTGATCTTTATAGTTTTCTTGTTTGTTGCAGCAACGGCTTACGAAGCAATACATCCATCCTCCCCGTATATGAGTTTAAGAAAACCATCTCTTAATGAAGTAAATTATAAAACCACAGGCGAATGGAAATCTCCCAGCGGTGAATATATTGTTGTACATAGCGAGTTTACTGGCTGGGAAATACTGTCTATAAAAAGGAGCAATGAAGAAATTATTGTTAGCGACTTGATTGACTCCCAAAAAGATGATATCTGGCCAAAATTACGAGAATTAGGTTTAGATGATAGAGGATATTATAAGTTGGATGTTGCTAATTGGATAAATAGTTCTACATTTGTATTGAACATCCAATTTGAACACGACTACGACTACGACTACGAACACAAACGCGATCAAAAATTTGAAGCTGTAGTTAATGCTGAAAAAGGCAGGCTTGACATATCGAGTTTAAAGGCGACCACACCAACTCAACAACCAAAGCCAATTTTGTAGCGGGGGCGGGAGTCAGCTCGAACCCAGTATTAACTTTTCTGATGCCCAAGAGGCTTCTTTATTGCTAGAACAGTTAAATCAACTATACAGACATCTCGACACTATAAATCTTAAATTTATATGACTTTTATAATGAGTTCGGGTCGCTGGCTAGATGATGAACCTACGCAATGGACTAATTTTAGAAACTATTTAACTAACTTTCTCTCAATTTTCTTTTAACAAACTCTGCTACTTTCCAAACGTAAAGAGGTTCGCCTTTTGGATAATCTTCCATAGAAATTTTATATGCATTTGCCACTTTATCCAAAAAGCAACCTCTGGTTATACTTTCGATCTTAGACCACTCTTTTGCAGAAACTGGCGGATACCAAACTAAGTAATTTTTAGGCTTAATAGTAGACTCCGAAAATTCTTTCTTATACAAATGACGATCAGACTTGGGAATTTCAGAAAGCCTGACTAAATCATGATCGGGAATTGAATCCAGTGATTCAAAATCGTCCAAAACCGACTCATTCGACATCCACGCTCCACTAATTTCAAAAACCCTTTCAATTAGTTCATGGGCAAAATCGTTAATTTTATTACTAGATACAAATACAATTTTTTTCTTGGTCATTTTTTATCCTTTATATGTAAATTTAGAAAAACCAAAAAGAGGACTTATTGGACTAAGCCGCGGGTGTTAGAGGAAACTATTCTTATTTCTAGTCTGGATCTTAGAGCTCTTGTCACTTTTTCTAAAGTCTTGAGAGTGTATCCTGTATAATCTGCTGACTCAAGTCTTGCAATATTGGACTGTTTAGTACCAACAAGATCCGCCAATTGTTTCTGAGTCAAACCAGCTTTTTCTCTTAATGCAATTATCTGGAACGCAATATCCCATGCCTCGCCTGCTCTGTCTAACTTTTCGCCAAAAGAGGGGTCTTCTTTAAGAATTTTTTCTATTGTTTTATCAAGATCATCTTTTGGTCTGTTCATATTAGTCTGTCTCCTTCATTTTTACTTCTTTTAGCCTTTTCCTTGCAATTTCAAGTTCTCTAGCCGGAGTTTTTTGTTGCTTTTTTATAAAAACGTGTAAGAGAATGATAATTCTTCCTTTGCTAAACGTATATATAATTCGCAATATATCTGTCCCTGCTCTAATTCTTAGCTCCCAAAGCCCCGCTTCAAGATGCTTCGATAAAGGCTCTTTATGATAGGTCCTATTTTTAAGCTTCTCTAACCCTTTTAAGGCTTGTTCTGCTAAAGGATTATTAGATCTTTTCAGTTCTAACAAAAACTCCTCAATAGGGCTTTTGCCAAAGCCACCCCTATAATATAAGATCTTAAAATCCATAATTATTATATATCAATTTTGATATATCCGCAATATGATAAATCCGCGCAATTATAGTGTTTACACTGAGCAAACTATAGTGGTGAGTGAAATCGAACCACGAAGTGAGTCGAAGTGTAGCGGGGGCGGGAGTCGAACCCACTTCTGGAGATTATGAGCCTCCCGAGATACCGTTTCTCTACCCCGCGTCGTGAATGATAATTCTAGCAAAAAATAGGATCGATATCAATTTTGGGTAAGATAAGCTCTTTATGGACGAAAAAATTGCTTTTTGCTAGAATAGCGTTTGCTTGGCAGGGTAGCTCAGCTGGTTAGAGCGTGGCACTCATAACGCCAAGGTCCTGGGTTCGAATCCCAGCCCTGCCACAAAAAAGAAATTGCAAAGGCTGATATAATTTACGCTGCAAGTTAGAAAGCTTAGGTTGCAGGTCTTCGGCTCTGAGAACCCATCGGATTTGAGATCCTCAGGATCGAACAACCTCAGGCTCGATGAGTTCGATCCCTGCCACCGCCACTGTTTATCACTCTAGATGTTTGTCTGCTAACTGTGTGTTGACAGAATTAGATTTTCGCTGATATAATTTTAGTAGTAGCAACGCTCTTTTGAGGTAGCCGCAGACTGAAAGCTTGGCAGTAAGGGCAGCGATATTGCCAATTTTAAACCCCGATATTAAGCGGGGTTTTTTATTACTTAATCACGACTTAATTCAATGGCTAATCTAAAACAGATTGAAGAGTATCTTCGAGCTAAAAAACTGTCTTATGAAGTAATCGACTTGGGAGGGGAAGTATTTACGGTTAAGGGAGTTAAAGAAGCAGGGGTTTTGGAAGATGAAATTGTGAAGACTCTGATAATTCGTTCAGGTGACGGTTTTAAAGCATTGGCAGTGAGAGGAAAAGACAGAGTTGATTTTAAAAAGATAAGGAAGCTTTTTGGTAGTAAATCAGGTCTTGCTAGAGCCGATGAAGTAGAAAAAGTAGCTAAAGTTCCAGTCGGCGCGGTTTGCTCGATACTGCTTGATATCCCGTTAATATTTGATCGAAGAATTATGGATTTAAAGCGCGTACATATGGGATCCGGTGATTTAAAGCACGGCTTGGAAATGGATTTTGCCGATTTACTTAAAGCCGTTGGAGATTATCGCATAGAAGATTTAGTCTAAAAACTCCCATGAGATTTTGTGATCCTTGTTTAGAAAAGCCGATCAGTGATGATATGATTGGTGGGGAAATATGAAAAAACGAATACTTACCGGCGATAGACCGACGTTTGACAGTTTCCATTTAGGGAATTATGTCGGCTCGCTTAAAAACAGGGTTAAGCTGCAAAATGAATACGAAACCTTTATTGAAATTGTAGATCTTCACGCGCTAACTACCCATTTTGGCAAAACAGCCGATCTTGAAAAAAATATCCGAGGGTTGATGCTTGGGTATCTCTCGGTTGGTTTGGATCCCGCAAAAGTTACATTTTTTTTACAATCTAAGGTGCCGGAAATTCTGGAAATTGCCTATTTTTTAAGTATTCTAACCTCCAGATCTTTAATTGCCAGACAGCCGGCTCTTAAAGAAAAGCTTGATCAGGGGGAGCAGGATACAGTGGGGTTGTTTTACTATCCAATTTTGATGGCTGCCGATATTCTCGCGCCTAGAGCCAATCTAGTTCCTGTCGGACGCGATCAAAAATCCCATGTCGAGTATGCGCGCGATGTCGCCATTAAATTCAACAACACATACGGCGAAGTATTCCCGGTGCCGGAGCCATTAATAGGTGATGTGCCGACACTAGTTGGTACAGACGGGCAAAGTAAAATGGGCAAATCTTCAAACAATGCGATTTTTTTGACGGATTCTGTAGAGGAGGTTAAGAAAAAAGTTATGGGAATGTATACGGATCCAGCGAGAGTGCATGGGGACGAACCGGGTCGAACCGAAGGCAACCCTGTGTTCATATACTTAGATAGTTTCAAAGAGACAAAGGGACAAAGAGACAAAGTCGAAGAATATAAAGAGCGATACCGCAAAGGAACTATTAAGGATGTGGAGGTTAAGGAGTTTTTGATTGAAGTTTTGGAAGAGTTTTTAGCGCCGATTCGCAAAAAACGAGAAGAATATGAAAAGAAACCTGAACTTGTTGAGAAGATTTTGAAAGAGGGAACAGAAAAAGCTCGGAAAGAGGCGCGGGAAACATTAGCTGAAGTTAAGCGTGCGATGAAGCTTGATTACTTTTAAAATCCGCTAGCAATTTAAGTTTTCAGGTGCTAAAATAACCCTTCACAATGCCCAAAAACCCAGACGAAAAAACTAAAGACAATTTAGGTCCGCAAGACTCTCAAAAGAAAGGCTTTAGCGCCAAATCGCCAATTCCGCAAATGAAACTGCCCAAAATGGGCAAAAAAAGCGGGTGGCGAGGATTTGTAATTTACGCGATCTTGGGCTTACTTCTCTTTGCATTTTTCGCGGCAACTTCCAACCCTGCCGCAAGGCTGCAGCTGGCTGAGCCTATTTCCAGAGTTATTAATGATATTAAAAGTGAAAATATTAAAAGTGTTGAAATAGACGATGACAAATTGAATGTAGTTTTAAAGGATGACTCAACCTATATTTCCAGAAAAGAGGAAAATCAGTCTTTCTTTGATGCGCTTCAAGCTGCGCAAGTTAATCCCGCAAATGTAAACATTTCTATTAAGGACAATACTTTTAGTAAAGCCTGGGTATCAATTCTGACTACATTTTTGCCGCTGGCAATTATTATTATTTTCTTCTTTTTTATTTTTCGGCAGGCAAGGGAAGGAGCTTCCAGCGTTTTTTCTTTTGGACAGTCTCGCGCAAAACAGTTTACCGGTTCAAGAACAAAAGTTACATTTGCCGATGTTGCCGGTGTAGATGAAGCTAAGCAAGAACTTCAGGAAGTTGTTGACTTTTTAAAGCATCCGCAAAAGTACAAAGCAATTGGCGCCAGAACTCCAAAAGGGGTACTGCTCATTGGTCCGGCCGGGACCGGCAAAACCCTGTTGGCCAGAGCTGTAGCCGGTGAAGCGGGGGTACCGTTTTTCTCCGTTGCCGGCAGTGAATTTATGGAAATGTTAGTTGGAGTCGGGGCAGCGCGTGTCCGGGATTTATTTAGTAAAGCCAAAAGTGCTGCTCCGGCAATTATTTTTGTCGATGAAATTGAATCTATTGGTAGGATGCGCGGTATGGGTTTTTCCGGCGGACACGACGAGCGGGAGCAAACCTTGAACCAAATTTTGGTGGAAATGGATGGTTTTGCACCAAACGATAATGTGATGGTAATGGCGGCTACCA
>Ga0209210_1002465_pt1 | contig 13461 bp, 9 predicted proteins | sample RifGroA1_FD_183991 | JGI IMG/M metagenome (GOLD analysis project Ga0209210, IMG submission 183991) | Contaminated groundwater microbial communities from Rifle, Colorado, USA - Rifle Groundwater A1 (SPAdes) (version 2) | ecosystem: Environmental > Aquatic > Deep subsurface > Groundwater >...
AATGGCGGACGACATCCTGAAACGCCTGGGGTTGAAGGGTCAGCATATGGCGGATCGCTTGTCGCAAATGGACCAGGACGACTACCGGACTCTGAAGCGCCTCTGGAACGCCCACCGGTTCCGGAACAATCTGGTACACAGCCCCGACTTCGCGTTTGCTCCGGAAAAGATACAGAAAGTGATAGAAGATTACCGCGCGTTCTTTAAGGAAGTGGGAATTCTTTGAAAATCAAAAATCAAATATCAAAATGCAAAATGACAATGAAAAGTTTAAAAGTGAATTTAAGCGTCGGCTTTATGATTGGGTTTTGAAATTAATAAAATTAATTGACAAGCTGCCGATGGATTCTGTATCTCAAATAATGGGGAAACAGCTCCTTCGGAGCGGTACAAGCGTTTTAGCCAATTACATCGAAGCAACGTCCGCAAGCTCCAAGAAAGATTTTATCAACTTTTTCACTTATTCCTTGAAATCAGCCAATGAATCAAAAGTCTGGCTAACCCTGCTTAAAGATGTTGGCAAGGGGGAGAAGGGCGAATTAGTTTGGCTTTTGAGCGAATTGGTCGAAATAGCAAATATTTTTGCTTCAAGTATTATTACCTTGAAGGGGAAGAAATAATTTTTGCATTTTTAACTGTAACTTTGATTTTTGATATTTAATATTTAATTTTGTTATGCCCAGGGCCGGAAAAATACAAATAATAAAATACGCGCCGCCGCCACCCGAACTCCCGATCTACGGGCGGGTGGACCCGGCAGATGTTTCCTTTATCGGGAGGACCAATTATATTGCCGCACTCGAGGAGAAGAGGTTCATTTTTGGCATGAAGCGCGTGGACCGCCGGCGGCATCTCTATATCGTTGGGAAAAGCGGTGTCGGCAAGTCGAAGCTTCTGGAGCTTTTGGTTCGCCAGGATATCGCATACGGGCATGGGCTTTGCCTTATGGATCCGCACGGCGACGTGATCGAGGCGGTGCTTGAGTTCGTGCCGGAGAATCGCATCGATGACGTGGTGATCATCGACCCGACGGATATGAATCATCCGGTTTCGTTTAACCCTCTGGCGAACGTCGATCCGTTCTTCAAGCATCAGCTTACGCAAGGATTGATCGAGGTGATGGAAAAGCAGTTCGGCGCGAACTGGACGCCTCGCCTGGAGCACGTGTTCCGTTTCACCTGCCTCGCACTTTTGGACTATCCCCACGCTACGATGCGCGGGATGATATCGATGCTCACGGACAGGAATTACCGCCAAAAAGTGGTGGAGTATATAGAAGACGATATGGTGAAGCGCTTTTGGGCGATCGAGTTTGCCGATTGGTCGGAAAAGTTCGATACGGATGCCATTATCCCGTTAGTGAACAAGCTTGGGCAGTTCCTCTCGGACCCCTTGCTTCGGAATATTTTCGGACAAAAAGAAAATAAGATCAACCTTGAAGAATTGATGCGGCAAAAAAAGATCATATTCATCAATCTTTCGAAAGGGCGGCTCGGCGAAGAAAACTCGAGCTTCCTGGGTTCGATGCTCATCACGAAGATAAAGCAGGCGGGGATGTCGCGCGCGTCCTTGCCGGAAAAAGAACGGCACGATTTTTATCTTTATGTGGACGAGTTTCATAACCTCGTGACGGAAACATTCGAAAACATTTTGTCCGAGGCGCGCAAATACGGCTTGTGCCTTACGGTTGCGCACCAATATGTCGGCCAGATCATCCCGCGCGTGCAAGCGGCGGTTCTGGGGAACACGGGGAGCATCATCATCTTCCGGGTTGGCGGTGAGGACGCGGAGCGCCTGGAGCCGGAGATGGAGCCGCTCTTCAAGGTGAAGGATATGATAAATCTCGGGATGCAGGAGTTTTATATCAAGATGACGATCGACGGGGAAACCTACGACCCGTTCTCCGCGGAAACGCTCAAGGTGCTTCCTCCGCCCCACGAATCCTTCAAGGACAAGATCGAGGCCACTTCGCGGCGGAAATACGCGATATCCGCGGATGCCGCGAAAAAGCTTATCCAAGAAGAAGAGGCATCGATCTTCCGGAGTGCGCAGGAAAAGGCAATTATTACCGGGGGTAAGAAAGGAGGGGCAACGCAGGAAGGCGGTGGGGCCCCCGCGGGCGATGGAGGGACCGCCAAAGAGCCGGAACCGCTGATTTAGCAGGATCTAGGGACATTCCCGGGGGGCTTGCAATTCTTGATTATTCTTGGTATAATTACCGTGTTATGACGATATCAGGGTGGACGGCTATCATTTTCATCCTGGCCTTTCTTGTTATGATAGTGATCATTATCCGGCTCCGAACGAGAGTCCGTATTCTTCAGCATTTACTGTCGGAGATCGAGGGGGAAGGGGATAAAGAAGAAGAGCATTACGACAGGGCAGGAGGTTAATGAAGTGGTGGTGAATATTGAAAATCCGCGCGAGAGCTCGGATTTTTTGTCCCGATTTATCTAAATGATTAATGTTTTATTGTTGCATTTTTCAGGTATCGAAATATAATACGATTATACTTCATACTTTCTAATTCGCGCGAATTAGAAAGTATGATAAAATGAATATAGATGGTGGAGAGGGGCAAGAAAAAAGTAGTACAATAATAATACCTCAAAAGTCGCGTCATGAGAGAGCTAAATCAACTGGAAAAAGTTTTCAAGGGGCTTGCCAACAGACGAAGATTGGCGATCGTGCGCCTTTTGCATAAAAAGGGTGAGGTATCCGTTGCTGATATTGCCGGTCATATCGATCTTTCGTTCACCTCAACCTCGAAGCACCTGGGGATATTGCGTCAGCTGGATATTTTAGATCGTCGCCAGGAAAGCTTGACGGTGTATTACCGCTTGGCTGATACTATGCCGGCGCCGGTAAAGCTGGTTCTCCTCACCATTTCTAATTCGCGCGAATAAGAAAATATGAATCCCGAGACTAAAATCTGTCAAAACTGCAAAAACAGGTTTGTCATCGAATCAGAACCACAGCCCCAGTTTCGAAAAACTGGAGCTGGACTCCGCTTTGTTTTAAGCTGATTCTATGTATTCTGCCGAGACAAAGGTTTGCCAGAACTGTAAAGCTTCTTTCACAATAGACGCTTCGGATTTTCAGTTCTACGAGAAAATCAAAGTCCCGCCGCCGACATTTTGCTCACAGTGCCGGTTTCAGCGGCGGTTACTTTTTTGGAATCAAGTAAACCTATATAAGCGCCCCTGCGATTTATGTAAAAAATTTAATATCTCCGCTTATCCGCCGGAGGCGCCCTACACCGTCTATTGCCCTGCCTGCTGGTGGAGCGATCAATGGAGCCCCCGTGATTTTGGACAAGAATATGACTTTAGCCGTCCATTTTTCGAACAACTGAATGAATTATGGCATACCGTTCCCCTTATCGGACTTTCCAATGATTTACCGACAACAAAAAATGCTCCATACAATCACGATACCGGCCGTCTAAAAAACTGCTACCTTACCTTTAACGCACTTGAATGCGAGGACTCTGCCTATGGGTATTTTATCGGGCATAGCCAATCTATGTTCGATTCTTGCGCAATTGAACAATGTCAGTTCGGATACGACTCGATGCATTCATATAAAACAAACCGCTGTATCGGCGCGCGCCACCAGCTCGCGGAATCCATAGAGTGTTTGTTCTGCCGCGACTCGGTAAACTGCCAGAACTGTTTTGCTTCGGCGAATCTTAAGAATAAAAAGTACTACGCGTGGAATAAGCCGCTTTCTAAAGAAGAATACTACAAAGAAGTCGCGCAATATGACCTTGGTTCATATTCTACATATAAAGAGCTTCAGAAAAAAGCGGAAGCGCATTGGAAAACCCAGATCCCGAAATCGGAATATAGCGAATTTGTTACGAATTGCACCGGGCAGAACGTGTTTTTCTCGAAAAACGCCAAGGATTGCGTAGAAGTCTATAATGCCGAGGATTGCCGCTACCTTTACCGCCTGTTTGGGCCATCCAATAAGGATTGCTACGACATTTCAATGTTTGGCGTTAATCTTTCTCTGTCTTACGAGGGGATGGTTGTAGGTGAGAATGCTGCACTTCTCCGCTTTTGCGCAGAATCGGGAATAAATCTCTCGGATGCCGAGTATTGCAAACTTTCAACGGGCGGTTCTCACCACTTTGGGTGCGTTGGAATGAAAAAAGGAGATTATTTCATTTTAAATAAGCAGTATTCAAAAGAAGAATACGAGAAAATGACTGCGAGGATTCGTGCGCACATGGACGAAGTGCCGTATGTTTCGCAAAGAGCTAATAGCAAAGAGCAGATAGTATATAAATACGGTGAATTTTTCCCGCCGGAGCTTTCTCCGTTTGCCTATAACACCACGCTTGCGCAAAATTTCTTCCCTTTGAGCGAGGAGGAGGCAAGGAATAAGAGGTACCAATGGCGTGAGTCAGAAAAGGAGGAATACGAAACAACCATCCGCGCCCAGAACTTACCGGATCATATTAAAGATACGCCCGGCTTGATTCTCAAGGAAAGGATTTCCTGCGAGAAGTGTGGCAGGGCGTATCGGATTATCGAAATGGAGCTCCAATTCCATCGCCAGATGAACGTGCCCCTCCCGCGCGAGTGTCCCTTTTGCCGCATCAATGAAAAACTCAATCTCTGGGTGAAAAACATGGAAAGAAACAAGCGCACCTGCGCCGGATGCGGCATCGCGATGGAATCCCCCTATCGCGAGACAGAACGACCGGAGGTTTACTGTCGTAAATGTTATCTGAAGAGGATAGAGTAATCGCGAATATACAAATATAAAGTAATAATGCGAATATGAATAAAGAAACGCGCAAGTGCCAGAATTGTAAAACCGAGTTCATCATCGAGCCGGAAGACTTCCAATTCTACGAGAAAATGCAGGTTCCGCCGCCTACATGGTGCCCGGAATGCCGCTTGATTCGGCGGCTTATCTGGCGGAACGAAAGAACATTGTATAAGCGAAAATGCGACGCGCCGGGGCACGGAGAAGAAATTATCTCATACTTGGCTCCTGAAAAACCTTTTCCTGTCTACGATCAGAAATACTGGTGGTCGGATGCGTGGGATGCAATAGATTATGGGCAGAACTATGACTGGGATAAACCCTTTTTTGCACAATTTAAGGAACTGCTTAATCGGGTTCCGCACGCGAGCATGTCCACGAATTACAGCACGATGGTAAATAGTGAGTATTCCAATTGGTCTGGAAGCTGCAAGAATTGTTACCTCGTAACAGATGCGGATTTTGTGGAAGATTCGGCATATTGCTCAAGCGTGTATCGCTCCAAGGACTGCTACGACTGTTATATGGGCGAAGGCAACGAACTGTGCTACGACAATTTCAATATCAATAAATGCTATCGAGCTGTTGGAAGTGTAAATTGCCATGAATCCAACGACATCTTTTTCTCCAAAGGGCTCGTTGGTTGTTCGCACTGCTTCGGCTGTATTAATCTCAGGAAAAAATCGTATCACATTTTCAATCAGCCATATTCGAAGGAAAAGTATTCTGAGAAACTCAAAGAACTTTTTGACGGCTCGTGGAAATTGTTTGTTGGAGAAAGAAAGAAGGCCGAGGAGTTCTGGCTAAGATATCCCCACAAGCATTTGCGAGGGATCCATAATGTGAATTCGTTGGGGGATTATATTTATCACACTAAAAATACCGCATACGGATTTTTCGCTAAATACACGGAAGACAGTAAATTCGTGGCACTCATACACTCTCCGGCCGCGAAAGATTGCTTCGATTATACTGACTGGGGTGATAACGCGGAACGGCTTTATGAATGTATGGGCGTGGGCCTTGGTGCGTCCAATATCAAGTTCAGTAATCTGGTGTTTGGAGACATCAAAAACAGCGAATATAGTTATTTCTCGAATGGCTCCTCCGATCTTTTCGGCTGTGCCGGTTTGCATAAGAAACAATATTGCATTTTAAACAAGCAGTATACGAAAGAAGAATATTCCGCGATGATACCGAAAATCAAGAAGCATATGGACGAGATGCCTTATATCGACGCAAAAGGTAGAATATATAAGTATGGAGAGTTTATGCCGCCGGATTTGAGCGCTTTTGCCTATAACGAAGCCGCCGCGCATGAATTTTACCCGCTTACCAAAGAATTCGCCCGCGAGAAAGGTTTTGCTTGGCGAGACGAAATTTTGCGGGAGTATAAAATCACAAAAAAAACAGGGGATTTGCCGGAAAACATAAAGGACGTGCCGGATACAATTACGAATGAAATTATCGAGTGCGAGCACAAAGGGAAATGCAATCAATCTTGCACCACCGCGTTTCGCATTATTGCGCCCGAGTTCCAGTTTTTAAAAAAGATGGGTATCCCGCTCCCGCGGCTTTGCCCGAACTGCCGGCATTACGAGAAATTCAAATATCGGAATCCATTGAAATTTTGGCATCGTGCGTGCGCTTGCGAGGGCAAAACCAGCGACAAGCAGCAAGCGACAGGATACAAGTACGAGAATACGGCGAAACATTCCCATGGTGAGGGGAATTGCCCCAATGAATTTGAGACAACGTATTCGCCGGATTCAAAGGAAATCGTGTATTGTGAGGAATGTTATCAGAAAGAAACAACATGAGCGAAGAAAAAAGAGCTTGCCAAAACTGCAAAGTTTCTTTCGGGATAGACGCTCAGGATTTTCAGTTCTATGAGAAAATGCAGGTTCCGCCGCCGACATTTTGTCCCGCGTGCAGATTTCAGCGGCGGGCTATGTTCCGGAACGAGCGGACACTGTACAAACGAAACTGCGATCTTTGCGGGAAAGGCATTGTAACGGTTTTTGCGCCGGAGAAACCGCTTAAGGTTTATTGTTCTCCGTGCTGGTGGTCGGATAAATGGGATGACGGCGGGTTCTATCTTGACTACGATCCGAAGAAAAATATTTTTGAGCAGATGAGAGAACTCCAGAAGATGACGCCGAACATGGCGCTCATCACGGACTATTCAACACTGGTGAATTCCGATTATGTGAATCATGCCGGCAGCCTCAAGAATTGCTACCTTATATTCAACGCGGACTTCGACGAGAATTGCCACTATTCGACCTTTGTCGTGCGGGTAAAAGATTCGATGGATTGCCAGATGGTGGTTAATTCGGAGCTTCTCTACCAGTCCATTAATGTTATCGGGTATAACTGCGCCTTTTGCCATACTGCCGATCACTGCCAGGGTGTTTTATTTTCTCGGTATGTTATTGGGTGCAATAACTGTTTCGGTTGTGTTAATTTGCGCAACAAAAACTACCATATTTTTAACCAGCCCTATTCAAAGGAGGAGTACCAGCGAAAACTTAAGGAATTCCGGCTTGATACATGGTCGGGCCTCGAGCGGGCAAGAAAGATGGCGGATGAATTTTGGATGTCTCATCCCTATCGTTTTGTCGAGAGTTCTCTCCAGAACATAAATTCCACGGGAGATTATGTATTCAATGCCAAAAACGCCCTTGACTGTTATCAAGTGAACGAAGTTGAAGATGTGCGTTACTGCCAATTCATTACCATGGGCCCTGCGAAGGATCTGTATGACCTCTCGGAATGGGGCAATGGCGTTGAGCGCGTGGTTGACTCCATAACGGTGGGCGAGGGCGTTAGTAATGTAAAATATTGCGCGGGCGCTTGGCAGAATAACACAATGAATGTTGAGTATGGAATAGTTAATATGTCGTGCCGCAACACGTTTGCGTGTATCAATGCAAAAAAGAAAGAGTATTGCATCTTGAACAAGCAATACGCTCCCGAGGAATATGCAAAACTTCGAGACGAAATTATAAAGAGCATGAACGAGAGGCCATATATAGACGCAAAGGGCCGTATTTGGAAATATGGAGATTTTTTGCCGTATGATCTAAGCCCTTTTTCCTACAACGAAACCCATGCGGCGCAATATTGGCCGCTTACCAAAGAACAAATAGAGGAACGCGGTTGGCGCTGGCGGGAGCCCACGCCGGGGAAGTACACGATTACTATGCCCGCGGACAAGATGCCCGACAACATCCACGACGTCAAGGACTCTATCTTGGACGATATCCTCGGTTGTGGCGCATGCGGAAAGGCATTCCGTATTATCCGCGCGGAGCTTGATCTTTTGCGGCACTGGGAGTTTCCTATCCCGCGCCTTTGTCCCGATTGCCGGCACATGGAACGGATGGCACGCATAAATCCGCCTAGGCTGTGGGACAGGAAGTGCGCCAAATGCGGAATCGATATAAAAACAAGTTACGCTCCGGAGTGCCCAGAAGTTGTCTACTGCGGATCGTGCTACAGTAATGAAATAGCATAAATTAGTAATTAGGTATTAGGTAATAGCCATTAGCACAATGCAATCAGAAACCCGAAATTGTCAGAACCCCGACGTTCTAGTCGGGGCCCCGACCGCAAGCGTCGGGGCTGTACGATGAACAATGAATATGAACTCTGAAACCAAAACTTGCCAGAACTGTAAGCAAAAATTCCGTATCGAGCCGGAAGACTTCAATTTCTACGAGAAAATAAAAGTACCGCCTCCGACGTGGTGCCCGGAGTGCAGGATAACAAGGCGTCTTTCTTGGCGGAATATGTGGCATCTTTATAAGAAATTAGACGCGAGGACTGGAGAACAAATATTTTCCGCATTTCCTCCGGAATCTCCGGTGAAGATATATGACAGGGATTATTGGTGGTCTGACGCGTGGGATCCCATAGCGTATGGACGAGAAATAGATTGGTCGCGTCCTTTCTTCGGTCAATTTTATGAGTTGTTTCTTGAGGTGCCTTTCCCATCCCACTCGATGCAGGGTGCCGTAAATTGTGAATATTGCACGAACGCATCATATATAAAAAACTGTTACTTTACCCGCGCAGTGGCGCACACGGAGGACTGCGCATACGTGATTTGGGACACTGCTTCAAAAAACTGCATGGATAGCCACATGACCGACCACTGTGAATTCAGTTACGGCAATGTGAATGCGGCACGTTGCTACAAAACATTTTTTTCCGTGAATTGCGAGGATTGCCAAGAGGTAATCCTTTCCAAAGATTGTGTGGGTTGCACGAACTGTGTGGGGTGCGTTGGGCTGCGGCGTAAGTCCTACTGTATTTTCAATATTCCATACAGCAAAGAGGAATATGTTGAAAAACTTGTGGAACTGGATCTTAGTTCACGGCGCGCGTTTGAAGAGTGCCGCCGCCGCGCGTGCGAGGTATGGATGAAGTTTCCCGTGAAATTTATGCACGGACTCCAAAACGTAAGCGTGAGCGGCGATTATATCTACAATTCAAAAAATACCAAACATTCTTATAGAGTGAGCGGGACAGAAGATTCGAAATATTGCTATAATTTACTCTCCGGTCCAGTGAGGGATTGTTACGATTATGCAAATTGGGGTGACGGATCGGAGCTAGTCTATGAGAGTCTCGTGTGCGGGGATCAAACGTACAATGTCAGGTTTTCGTGGAATTGCTTCGGGGGGTGTAAAAATGTTCAGTATTCCATGTTTTGTCCTGGTTCAACCGATATTTTCGGCTGTGTTGGTGCGCATAAAAAACAATACTGCATACTGAATAAACAATATTCAAAGGAAGAGTACGAAGCACTCGTTCCGAAAATTATCCGGCATATGAACGACGTGCCATACATGGATAAAAAGGGGCGCGCCTACTGCTACGGCGAGTTCTTTCCGTCCGAATTTTCGCCATTTCCTTACAATACTTCAGAAGCCCACGAGCTTTTCCCGAAAACCGAAGTAGAGGTGAAGGCCGCAGGGCTTCTCTGGCTGGAAGATGAAAAAAGGAACTATGCGCCTACGACGCGCGCAGAAGATTTGCCTGATCGAGTTAAAGATGCAGATGATGAAATTTTGAAGGAAGTTATCACCTGTGCTCATGGGGGCAATTGTGAGGAGGAATGTACGAGCGCGTTTCGCATCATCGCCCGCGAGCTCGCTTTTTTAAAGCAATTCAATATCCCGTTGCCGCAGCTTTGCCCGAACTGTCGCCATTATAGTCGGCTCGCGCAGAGGAATCGCCCACATTTTTTCAAACGTAAATGCCAGTGTTCCGGTAAAAATTCTGAGAATAAAGCATATGAGAACGCAACACAACATTTGCATAGAGAAGAGAAATGCCCCAACGAATTCGAAACCTCATATGCCCCAGACAGTCCGGAAATTGTCTATTGTGAACAATGTTATCAAAGCGAGGTGATATGAACACGGAAACAAAACAGTGTGAAAGTTGTAAGCGAAAGCTCACTATCGAACCGGAAGATTCGGTTTTCTACGAGCGGTTCGGTATTCCCGCGCCGGATGAATGCCCTCGGTGCATTTGGAGGCGCCTTTTGGCGTTCTGGGTATTCGGCAAGTTCCGGAAAACGAAGTCCGCCCTTTCGGGAAAAACGATAATCACTACATTCGGAGAAGAAATAAAATTCCCGCTCTATGATCGGACCGAATGGGTTTCGGACTCATGGGACCCGATGCAATATGGAAAAGAATACGATCTTAGCCGCCCATTCTTTGAACAATTCAAGGAACTACAGGATCGTGTTCCGCATCCCCAGCAATCCGGTACGAATAATTTTAGTTCCGATTGGTGTGACGACGTATGGAATTCCAAAAATTGCTATCTCACCCGTTCGCTTCTGGATTGCGAAGATCTGTATTATGGCTACCGCAATATTCGGTGCAAAAACTCCGTTGACCTTGTGTTCTGTTTCGATATGGACTTGTCGTATGACTGTACCTACTGTTTCAAGTGCTATAACGTGCGCCACTCGTTCGACGCGCGGGACAGCATCGAGAGCGCGTTTCTTTATGATTGCCGGAATGTTCAGAACTGTTTTATGTGCTGGAACCTTCGGAATAAGCAATACCACATATTGAACAAGCCGTACTCAAAAGAAGCGTATTTCGAAGAATTAAAAAAATATAATTTGCGCTCGCGGAAAAGCGTTGAGGCCATTAAAAAAGAATTTCCGAAAACTCTCGCGCGAGAGGCGGTCTATCGGTCAAGCTATAACGTAAAAACAACGAGTTCCACGGGCAACTTTCTTGAAGAATGCAAAAATTGTTACGACTGCTACTTTATTGAATATTCCGAAAACAACCGTCATATGTTTCGGGGAGGATATATAAAAGATTCTATCCACGGAGTCGGCACTATTGTCGAAAAAGCGCTTTATTCTGTCGTTGATAATAAAAATTACGACACCATTGCCACTCTGCACTGCGACAGTTGCCGTTACTCCGCGTATCTCGACTATTGCGAGGAAAGCGAATACTGCTTCGGTTGCGTGAGTCTCCGGAAAAAAAAGTACTGCATTTTGAACAAACAATACTCGGAAGCCGAATATAAAACGCTTTTGCCGAAGATCAAAGAATCTATGATAAAAACGGGAGAGTGGGGAAAGTTTTTCCCTTATTCTATGGCATACGGCGGCTACAATTTTTCCATAGCGAATACCTATTTTCCTTCCACAAAAGAAGAGCTGGAGGCAATGGGAGGGATTTGGGTGGACCGGAGCGAAGCATCGTCCGACGGCGCCTCGGGAGATATCTTACCCGATGTGATCGATGATGCATCTGAGGATATATCCCGAAAACAAATTGTATGCCCGAGGACCGGCTGGCGCTTCAATATTGCTCCCGGCGAATTCCAGTTTTACAAAGCGCAGGGGATCCCATTGCCGCAGGATCATTTTGACGTGCGTATTCTTAATCTCTTCAAGCCACTCGCCGCAATTGAGCTTTTTTCGGGCAGATGTTTCTTTTGCAAAAAAGATACAACGCATTATTATCCCCACGAATGGGAATATCAAAAGATAGCGTGCGCCGAGTGTTATCAACGAGAAGTATCGTAAAATTAGAACTTAGAATTTAGCCATTAGCAACACGTAGCAACATGCAGCCAGAAACAAAAACATGTAGAAGTTGTAAGGTCTCTTTTGTTATAGACGCTTCGGATTTCGGTTTCTATGAAAAAATGGGTGTGCCGGCGCCTGCGTTGTGCCCTGTGTGCCGTTTTCGAAGACGGTCGGTATTCCGGAACGAGCGCACGCTCTATAAGCGTATTTGCGGTCTTTGTAACCGCTCGATTATCTCGATGTACCACCCGAAATCGCCGTATGTGGTTTACTGCAACGATTGTTGGATTTCCGACAAATGGGATCCGTTTTCATACGGAATGGCATACGACCCGGGGAGGCCGTTCTTTGAACAGTTGGATGAGCTGGTGCTTAAGGTTCCAAAATCCACGACGTCTGCGAGCTATGCGATGGGGCCCAATATAAACAGCGAATATACCAACTTTGCGGGATCGAACAAGGATTGTTATCTTATCATGAATTCCGGGCCAAATAACGAGAATTGCGCCTATTCGCGTGGGCTTATGAATTGCCGTGATAGTTTTGACGCATACTACGGAGAAAAGGCGGAGCGGACATATGAAGGCGTAAACGTCGAGAAATGTTCAGGGGTTGTGTGGGTGGACAATGCTGTTGAGTGCGTCGATTCGTGGTTTCTTTTGAACTGTTCAGGATGCACGAATTGTTTTGGTTGCGTGAATCTGCGCCATAAATCGTACCATTTTTTTAACGAACCGCTCGATAAAGAGGAATGGAGAAAGCGGGTTTCGGAGATCGCCGGCAGTTATTCAAAGATCGAGGAAATGAAAAAACGTTTTGCGGAGTATTCTTTAAAATTTCCCTGCAAGGAAAATACCAATTTCAAATCTATCGCGTCCACCGGCAATTATGTTTTTGAGTCAAAAAACACAAGGGACTCGTTCGAGGCGTTGCAGTGCGAAGACGTGCGGTACGCGTTTTGGACAAAATATCTTAAAGATTCCTATGATGTGCTGGGACACGGTAGAACTTCGGAATTGCTATTGGAGTGCGTAGCGGTTGGCGCCGGCTCTTCGCGCATCATCGGGGGCTGGTGGGTGGAATCATCGCACGATGTCGAATATTCGTTCGCAACGCGGTCAAGCGCATATTGTTTCGGATGCGACACGGTAAAGGGCGCCGAATACGTGATTTTGAATAAAAAATACTCTCCCGAAGAATATAAAAAGATTCGGGAACATATCGTGAACGAATTGAAGCAAAAAGAACTGTACGGAGGATTTTTCCCCGCCGAGCTCGGATTCTTTGGTTATAACGAGGGGGTGGGACAGGACAACGTGCCTCTTTCCAGGGATGAGGCTTTGCGGCTCGGCTTCCGCTGGCAAGACGATATTCCCGTGACCAAGGGGCAAGAGACAATACAGTCCGAAAATATTCCGGACCATATCAAGGACGTGCAGGATTCGATTTTGAACGAGATCTTGCGCTGTATCGCGTGCGGCAGGAATTACCGCTTGATCCGCGCGGAGATTGAGATATACCGCCGCATGCTGATTCCCGTGCCGCGGGAGTGCTTTAACTGCCGGCACGAGGCGCGGATCCGCCGCCGTGGCCCCATTACG
>Ga0209210_1002466_pt1 | contig 13460 bp, 11 predicted proteins | sample RifGroA1_FD_183991 | JGI IMG/M metagenome (GOLD analysis project Ga0209210, IMG submission 183991) | Contaminated groundwater microbial communities from Rifle, Colorado, USA - Rifle Groundwater A1 (SPAdes) (version 2) | ecosystem: Environmental > Aquatic > Deep subsurface > Groundwater >...
AAAACCGAATAGGCTTGCCCGCCGTAGCCTTTGCGAAGGCGGGGGACTGGTTTCTTTGTTTTCATCACAATTTCAATCGCCCTAATGAGTCGTCTCGGATTGTTTTTATCGATAGTCTTGGCTCTTCTGGGATCAAGTTTCTTTAGTTTTTCAAATAATTGTTCGGTAGCTAATTTTTCAAGACCTGATCTTAATCGCCAATCGGGCTTAACGGCGGGGATAACAATATTATCAACCACCGCTTGGATGTAAAAACCGGTACCGCCGCAGAGTATTGGCGTTTTGTCCTTTCTTAGTATCTGGGCGATGGCCTTTTGCGCCAATTTGCGGTACTTTACGACGTCAAACCTTTTTTGGGGTACAGCTACGTCAAGCAGGTGGTGAATGACGCCTTTTCTCTCTTTTTTACTTATTTTGCCGCTACCCAAGTCCATTTCCCGATAAACTTGGCGCGAATCAGCCGAAATAACCTCACCGTTGAATTTTTGGGCAAGGTTGACTGCCATGGCCGATTTTCCCGAAGCCGTCGGCCCTAAAATAACCACCAATTTTTTAGACATGCTTAGTAAGTTTGCTTAAAACTTTTTTCCGGCGAATTTTCTCTTCTCGCGGAACGTCGTCTTCCATTTGAAAAGAGGCGGTACCGGTTCTCGGAGAATATTTTGAAATATAAGCGATATCGAATCCGATTATTTTGAATAATTTTACGGTATTTTCAAATTGTTTTTTAGTTTCGCCTGGGAAACCGACAATAACATCGGTTGATAAGTTGATATCGGGCATTTTATCTCTGATTTTTTTGACAAGCGCCTTATATTGCTTAACAGTATAATTTCTCCGCATTTTTTTAAGAATTGCGTCGTCGCCCGATTGGACCGGTAAATTAAGGCGTCTCCCGAACTTTTTACATTCAGCTAAGGTACTAATTAATTCGTCGGAGAAATTTTTAGGGTGCGGGGACATGAAAAAGAATTTAAAATTACCCGGGATATCGTTAACCAATTTAACTAATTCGGCAAAATTAACCGTGCCAGAACTATAATCGTTGACGTTCTGCCCCAAGAGCCAGATTTCTTTTAAGCCTTTTTTGACAGCACTTTTAATCTCTTTAATAATTTCTTGATGGGGTCGACAGATTAAATGGCCTCGGGTGTAAGGTACTACGCAGTAAGCACAAAAGTTATTACAACCATTAGAAATCGGAATAAGGGCCGAAGGGCAACCGCGCTGAGGCATTTTTCTAATTTCATCAAAAATTTTACTGAATTTCGCTATGTCTTTCTTTAAAATACAGCCGGTTAAGACTTTTTTAGCTTTAATACCTCTAAGCTTCATCGGCATGCCGAAAACCCGATCAACCGCTGATTGCCTGACCGAACACATGTTGACCACGATCAAATCGGCTTCCTTGGCGTTGGCAGCCGGTTGATAGCCGCGTTTTTCTAAAGTGGCGGCGATTCTTTCTGAGTCGGCTTTGTTCATTTGGCAGCCGTAGGTAATAATATGATACTTTGGCATACTCATTATTCTATAATAGAAAAACGACCCTGGAAAGGTCGTTTTTCCCCGCGTTTTTTATCTTAGGGAGTTAACTGCGGCGCTAGGCTTTTGATCTGTTCTCTGATTTGGGAGGAAGTTCCCGTTTCCAGAGACTTGCAAGCGCCTTCGGAAGCTATTTCCGCGCCGGCTAATTTAGCGAAGCAGGAGTTGCTGTAGGTTTCGCCGTTTTTGCCGCAGACCGGATCCCACAAGGCGACGCAGGCCTGCGTGTTTTGCGGGACAACACTGGTTTCGGCCGGCACGACGCAATTAAAGGCAGCAATGCAGCCCTTGTCATCTTTTTTGATGAGGATCCGTCCGTTCGGGCAGAAGGTCGAGGCGGGCTTGGCTATTTGCGGACACACCACGTTTTCGTTCGTATTTCCAGCCGCCGTGCTTTCTTTCACCTGTCCAACAACATTATCTCTTATCTGGAGAAGCTTCTGGATTATTTGCGGGCTATTTTGGAGTTCGGTTTTTAAGCTATCCAAAATTTCCATTTGTCTTTCTTTCACTCCGCCTATTTTTTCAACATAGTCTTGGAATTTCGTCTGTTCTCCTGAAGACATATTTTTCACATCGCCTTGCAGTCTGTTTAAGGCGTTCTCCTGAGCCTTCTGAAGAGCTTCTTTGGCCGCTTCGGGCACTTTTCCTTCTAATTCCTTGAGGATCTCTAGGTTCTTAAAGTCCTTAAATTCGCTCCCTTTTACCGCTTCAAGATTTTTTTCCAATCTTTGCTGGATATTCTCCTTATTTTCTAGCTTGGTCATGACTTCGCCGAATTTTTCAAGGTGTTGTTCTCTGGCCTCGCGTATTCTTGCCATAGTGGTTGTCGGAACCTGGGTTTCCAGTTTTTCGAGGATTCTCAGTTGAAGGGTTTGTTGCTGGATGAATTTATCCAAGAATTTCTCCGTCTCATTATTCCCCTCAGCCTTTTCTTTTATTTTATCGACCGCATTCTTTACGTTCTGAACCTCTTGCTGAAAATTCTCGGTAGCCTTTTTAAGGATTTCGGGATCCCGGGTTTTTTCGCTCAGTTTTTTTAGTTCGATTAGCTTTTCATTGGCGAATTTTTCTCGAAGCTCGGCTTTCTTCACCGAGTTAAACGTGACAGCGCTTTGAATGGTTCTGCCCAGATTTTTGAAAAAATAAAAGGGATTGTCGGGCAAGATGGTTGGCTCTTGAACGCCTAGGTCCGCCGCTGTAACGTTTTCATCCAGGGCTACGGCTTCGGTGCTATTTTCCGTTTCTTGGGCTAAAACGATGCCGAAAGCGAATAACAAACAAAAACTTATTATGAGAGAGTTTAATATTTTCATATATTGTTAATTATTATTAGTTGTTTATGATTTCGGGTCGACCTTTCCGGGTAGTAGAAATTTGACAAACAATTATTTTTACGAAGTAAGTCAAATTTTCACTACCCGGTTTAATGTATTTTTTCTTTTTTTTCTTTTAAGAAGAACCTCCATTGTTCCAAAAATTCCACAAACAATTGGAAGGGCATGTCGAGCAGGGAATTGAAGATAACCGCGGCCGCATTGTACTTGCTCCATTGGTTAGACAGCCAGCGGCCGACCTGGATAATAGGCAAAGAGAAAAGGTCGATGAGGCTGTGCAGGAACGTTTCTTTTTCTTTTTCAACTACCAACTCTTTCGCCCTTTGGCGGATTTTCACGCCAGCGAAAGAAATCATGGAAACAAAGGCAAGGAAAATGAAAATAGAAAGAACGCTGAGGTTCATACTTCGGAGTCCCCAGACGATTAAGCCGTAAGAAGCGACAAAACTGGCCAGATAGAAAACAACCATAAAGAAGTTTAAAACCAAACCTCGGCGGGGCGATGGTTTGATTTCGTAAATATCTTTTTTTTCTTTGCCGTAAACTATCTTCATCGCCTCCATAATCACCAGGTCTTCATTGTGCTTTGAGGGCGGGCGGATACTCAGCACTAAGAAGAACATTAAAATGGGCGGGGCCATAATACTTAATGCCGAGTTGAAATAATCTAATTGCCCGGTGACGTATTTATCAAAAGGAACTTCGATGGCCAGCGCCACCAAAACCTTGGTGATAAAAATAGAAAGAGTGCTGTAGATGGCCGCCCGGCTCATTTTTGCCCGGACTTTCTTTAATCTAAGGCCGTAAGCCTCTCTGATTTTACTTTCAAGCATCTCCGGATTTTTGAGAATTTCGTAAGCCTGATCAGGATTTTGAGAAACAATATCTCCCAAAATCAGGTAAGGCGTGTCGTATCTCTCGCAGACGGCGTAGAATTTTTCTGAGAGCGGATGTTTTAACGCATCTTCAATCTTTTCCCTGATCTGATAAATATTCAAAGAGATTTCGTTGAGGGTGGGCTGGGGCAGATTCTCCCAGTCAGGATACCATCGTTTTAAAAGATAGTAGGTGATGATAGGCTCGTCAAGTTTAAAAAGCGCTTTTTGGACGGCAATATAAAGCTGGGTGTCTTCTTCGCTGATGCTGTGGACGCCCGCTCTTTTTTTCACCTGGATGCTTTCTTTCATTACCTCCGCCATAAAATCAATCAAAGCGCTTTCTTTCGGGGAAGGGGAGAGTGTGGTCTCGATTTCGCAAGCCGTAACTCCCAAGAGCCAATCGTAAAGATACATCTTCGATTTATCTTTTGCAGGCGTCGGAGAATTCTCTAAAATGAAAATGTATTTGTCAATCACTTTCTGTGCTTCATCGATTTTCGATTCGGGGATGGTTTCGTTGGGGAAGTGTCCCCCGCGGATTAGCTCATAGATGAAGGGTTCGGCGATCTTCTCATCCGTCTTAAGATTCTTTTTTAAAAACAGCCTTCTTTTCAGAATCCTTTCAACCGCCGTTTTCCTTAAAAGATGCTCCTCTCTCCAATCAATCACGCCTCTCATTTTTTCATAGAAAGAAGCGACGCGGCTGGCCACCTCGTCTACGCTGATGGTGCCTACTTCTCCTTTCGTCTGAAGGCTCCGCGACCAATCTTGATAGCGATTAATTAAGCGTTGAGCTGATGGGTTGAGTTCCCGCATGTGTTTTTTATAAAATTATCTAAAGTAACAGTGCCCAGGTCTCCTTTGCCTCTTTCTCTGACGCCAACGGCGTTGCTGGCGATTTCTTTGTCGCCCACGACCAAAATGTAGGGTATTTTTTGCATTTCAGCCTCCCTGATTTTCTTGCCGAGGGTTTCTTGCGCGTCATTGATTTCAACCCTGAAATCTTTTAATTCGTTTTTGACTTTTTGGGCATATTCAAGATGTCTGTCGGCGATGGGTATGATGTGAATTTGGACGGGGGACAGCCAGAAGGGCAAAGCCCCCGCGTAGTGCTCCAACAAAAAGGCCATGGTTCTTTCGATGGCGCCGATGGACGAACGGTGAATGACAATCGGCTCTTTTTTCTGGCCGTCTTTGTCGATATATGTAAGATTAAAGCGCTTAGGCATCACGAAATCATATTGGATGGTGAAAGCGGTATCCTCCTTGCCGGCAAAGTTCTTCATCTGCACGTCAATTTTCGGTCCGTAAAAAGCTGCTTCTTTTTCTGTCTCAAAGAAAGGCGATTTTCTTTCGACTAAAACTTGCCTTAAAGCGTTTTCGGCGAAAGACCACGCCGCATCGTCTTTGTAATATTTTTTAGAATCTTTTCTGTCGCCCAAAGACAGGCGGTATCGGTAATCAACGCCAACCTTCAATCCCAATTCTTGAGACATATATTCGATCAGTTCAAATACTTTCTTAATCTCACTGAGAGCTTCGTCCTTTTGGCAGATGATATGCGCGTCGGCCAAGCAAAAAGATCTTACCCTGATAAGGCCCGTTAATTCTCCCGATTTTTCATATCTGAACTGTTTGGCCAGTTCCGCGATTCTGAAAGGCAGTTCTTTGTATGATCTGGGTTGCGAAGCATAAAGCTGGAAGTGGTGGGGGCAGGTCATCGGCCTCAAAATAAACTCTTCCTCGTCGATTTTCATCACCGGATACATGGAATCTTTATAGTAAGGGTAATGCCCCGATGTTTTATATAATTCCACTTTGGCCAGCTCCGGCGTATAAACGTGCTGATAGCCTCTTTTTATTTCTTCGTTAATGACGAATTTTTCAAGTTCCCGTCTGATAATCGAGCCTTTTTCGGTAAAGAGGGGCAACCCTTTGCCCACTAAATCCGAGAAAACAAAAAGGCCGAGTTTCTGGCCCAAGACACGATGGTCTCTTTTTTCGGCTTCTTGTTGCAATAGTAAATAGTCGTCAAGTTCCTTTTTAGTTTCAAAAGCTAAGCCGTAGATCCTGGTCAGCATCTGATTTTTTTCCGAACCGCGCCAATAGGCTCCCGCCACTTTGGTTAATTTGAAACCGTCAATCGGTATTTCTTTGGTTGATTTGACGTGAGGCCCGGCGCACAAGTCCAAAAATTCACCGGTTGTGTAGGTGGTGGCGGTTTTACCGGGCAGCTCCTTGATCAGCTCTAATTTATAAGATTGGCCCTTGAACAGCTTTTTGGCCATAATTTTGGAGACTGATTTTTTGGCGAAGGCGAGATTTTGTTTGATGAGCTCGCGCATCTTGGCCTCAATTTTAGGCAAATCCGCCTCCGCCAAGGCTTCGGCGGCCACGTCGTAATAAAACCCGTTTTCGATAGCTGGCCCAATGCCAAATTTAGCTCCGGGATAGAGCTCTTTGACCGCAGACGCTAAGATATGAGACAGGGAATGCCGGATTGTTTCCATATCATTAATTTATCATTTTTCAACGATTTCTTCAATCTCGTTGCAGATGATTTTAGGGGTGCCGTCCCGGGCATCCACTCTGCCCGAAACAAAGACAACCTTGTTTTCCTGGAAGAGGGCGTGGTTGCGAGCAATGACCGAGGGGAAGACCACGATTTCAATTTGTTGCGTTTCGTCCTCAAGCTTTAAAAAGAGCATGGGTTTGCCGGTTTTCGTAATAATCTTTTTGATACTCGAAACCACCCCGCCCACTCTGACGAGTTTCCCGACGGCAAGCTGGGGGATATTGGCGATGGCCACGCACCGGCTTTTTAAAACATTCCGGAAAGCCTTTAAGGGATGGCCGCTGACATATAGCCCCAAAAGCTCCTTTTCCCAACTTAACTTGTCGTGGGAAGTCGCTGGCGCGGTTTGGGCTAAAGCTAACGCGGACGTAAAACCTCCCATTCCGTCAAAGAGCCCTTTTTGGCCGTTGCCTTTATTTTTCTGCGTTTCTCTGGCATGCTCTAAAAGTTTCTCTAAATTGTTTAATAGTTTGTTTCTTTCTTCCAGGCTGTCAAAAACCCCGGCCCTGATCATGCTCTCCATCGATTTTTTATTTAAATTGCGCGAAGCGTTGCGTGAAGGGTCGCGTGAAGCGACCCGGGAAACAAAGTCCTGGATTGACTGGAAGTTTCCTGAAGCTTTTCTTTCTTCAAGAATAGCTTCCACCGCGTTGATGCCGACGTTTTTAATGGCCAAAAGCCCGAACCTGATCTGGTTTTTTTTAGGCACGACGCCGAAGTTCATGAAGCTTTCGTTGACGTCCGGAGGTAAGACTTCAATGCCCATTTTTTTGCATTCTTCGATTAAAACTGCGATCCGTTCCATATCCGCCTTTTCTGAAGTTAAAACAGCTGCCATGAACTCCACGGGGAAATTCGCTTTCAGCCAGGCCGTTTGGTAAGAAATCGTGGCGTAAGCCGCGCTGTGGCTTCTGTTGAATCCGTAGCTTGCAAAAGGCAACATCCATTCCCAGAGCTGTTTGGCAATTTTTTTATCAATGCCGTTTTTGACCATACCCTGAACCATTTTTTCTTCCTGAGCTTCAAGCAATTCCTTGATTTTCTTGCCGACCGCTTTTCTTAAAATATCCGCTTCAGACAGCGTAAATCCCGCGAGTTCCCTCGCGATTTGCATTAACTGTTCCTGATAAATGCAAATACCGTAAGTGTTTTTCAAAATCGGTTCCAGCTTAGGGTGGAGGTATTCAACTTTCTTTTTGCCATGCTTGCGGGCGATGTAATCGGGGATCAGTTCCATGGGGCCTGGGCGGTAAAGCGCGATCATGGCGATAATGTCTTCAAATTCGGATGGCTTTAATTGTTTTAAATATCTCCTCATACCATCACTTTCCAGTTGGAATATACCAATCGTGTCAGCTTGCTGCAAAAGCTTGTAAACTTTTTTATCGCCCTCGGGCAGATTTTCAATGTCGATTGATTGGCCTTGCACTTTGTAAATGCGAGCTAAAGCATCTTCGATGATGGTCAGGTTTTTTAAACCCAGAAAGTCCATTTTTAAAAGACCCAGATCTTCAATGGCGTGCATTTCGTATTGAGTGACGACATTTTGTTCGTTCTGAGTGGGATGCTGCAAGGGCACTAGGTTGTCGAGTGCGTCTTTGGCAATCACGACTCCGCAGGCGTGAGTTGAAGCATGCCGGGCGACTCCTTCTAATTTTTTCCCGATATCAATCAATCTTTTAGCCTGTTCATCTGTATTATAAAGGTCTTTGAATTCTTTGATTTTCGACAAAGCGTCGCTGAGCGTGAAAGAGAACGGGATCATTTTTGCCATTTGGTCGCAAAACAGGTAAGTGTATCCCAAAGCCCTGCCCACATCTCTGATCACCGCCCTCGCCGCCATGGTTCCGAAAGTAATGATTTGGGCCACCTTGTCGCGGCCGTATTTCTGGGCGACATATTCAATAACCTCGTCCCTTCTTCGGTCCGCAAAATCAAGGTCAATATCGGGGAGCGAGATACGCTCGGGGTTTAAAAATCTCTCAAAAAATAAATTGTGCTTTAACGGGTCGACGTTGGTAATTCTCAAGCAGTACGAAACCAAAGAGCCTGCAGCCGATCCCCGGCCCGGGCCCACGACAATCCGCTGGTCTTTTGCCCAATTGACGAAATCCTGGACGATTAAAAAGTAGGGCGCAAAGCCGGTCTGTTTAATGACTCCGAGTTCAAATTCCAATCTTTCCAAAACTTCTTTGCTCGGTTTTTCATAGCGCCTGGGCAGTCTTTCTAAGCATAATTCTCTCAAATAGTCGTCGGGATCTTTGTCTTCCGGCAGAGGAAAGAAGGGGAGTTTCATTTTACCCAATTCAAATTCAAAATTACAGCTGTCAACGATTTTTTGCGTGTTTTGGAGCGCTTCCGGGATGTCTTTGAATTCTTCTGCCATTTTTTGAGGAGTCTTCAGAGAAAAGTCGTCCATTTTCATGCTCAATCTTTCGGGGTCATTGAGGTCAGCGCCGGTATTAATGAGCATTAAAATATCCTGCGCTTCGGCATCGTCTGTCCTTAAATAGTGGCTGTCGTTGGTGCAAACAAGCGGTATCCCGGTTTTTTTTGACATTTCGCGTAAGGCCTTATTCACTTTTTCTTGTTCCGGGATGTGGGCATGATGTTGGAGCTCTAAATAAAAATTACCCTTGCCGAAAAATTCCTGGTACCTCAAAGCCGTTTCTTCGGCCCGCTTGGTTTCATTCGCTAAAATTAATCTGGGGATTCTCCCTTGGACGCAGGCGGAAAGCCCGATGAGGCCCTCGGCATGTTTTTGCAATAATTCTTCGTCAATTCTCGGCCGATAATAAAAGCCCTCAAGGTGGGCTTTGGTGATAAGTTTGACCAAGTTTTTATAGCCTTGTTCGTTTTTAACCAAAAGGACTAGGTGATATCTCTTGTCGTCGATATTCGGCCTCATTTGCGTCATGCCTTCAAAGGCCAGATAGACTTCACATCCGATAATGGGTTTTATCCCTTTAGCTTTGGCTTTTTTGAAAAACTCCACAGCGCCGTATAAAACGCCGTGGTCGGTGACAGCCACCGAGTCCATGCCCGATTCTTTAACGTAATCTAAAAGCTCGTCGATTTTAGGGAGGCCGTCGAGCAAACTATAATGAGAGTGCACGTGTAAGTGCGTGAATTTCATATTATAATAGTATAATATGAAGCACCCGACACTTCAAGAAGAAAAAAAATTATGGAAAAGGGGTTATAAGAAAGTGGCGGGAATTGATGAAGCTGGGAGAGGACCACTTTGCGGGCCAGTGGTGGCTGGCGCCGTAATAATTAGGAGGTCGGACCTCCGAAAATTAAATATCTGGAGGTCCGACCTCCATTATATCAAAGATTCCAAACAACTTTCAGCAAAGAAACGAGAAGAGTTTTACAAGATTTTAACTAACCATCCGGATATCGAATGGGGGATTGGCCTCGTCTCAGAAAAGATCATCGATAAAATTAATATTTTAGAAGCGACAAAATTAGCCATGCAAAAAGCAGTCCAGAAATTAACTAGGCCCAATTTCCTGATTTTAGATGGAAATTTCAGCATTAAATCAAATGTCCCGCAAAAATCAATTATCAAAGCCGATGAAAAAGTGTTTTCTTGTTCTTGCGCTTCGATTATCGCTAAAGTCACTCGGGATAAGCTGATGCAGAAGTACGACCAGAAATATCCTTATTACGGGTTGGCCAGCAATAAGGGTTACGGGACCAAGTTCCATCGGGAGATGCTCAAGAAACACGGACCTTCCAAAATTCATCGCCAAACCTTTACTTGGGTTTGATAGTTTGCTATAGTGAACAGGATGTTCAATATATCGGGCGGGGTACCGCCCGCTATAGTCAAAACAGTTTACTAATATGCCTTTACCCAAGTGGCGACATACTAAGTCAAGAAGGAACAAGCGCCGAATGCATCTCTTTATCAAGGTGCCGGCTTTAGCAGTATGCCCGAAATGCGGCAAACCGATTTTGCCCCACCACGCGTGTAAGTCCTGCGGTTATTATAAAGGAGAAGAGGTCATCGACGTTTTAAAGAAGCTGACCAAAAAAGAAAGAAAGCAGAAGGAAAAAGAAATGGCGGCCAAAGAAGAGCAAGAAAAGAAAGCTCCATAAAATTTATGGCTTCGCGTCATTTGTCACGTTCTATTGTGATGCAATCCCTCTACGAGTGGGATTTTTCTGGTAAAAAAGAAGACGCTTTGGACAAGATCGTGGAAAAAAACATCAAAGAGTACGGGCCGGGTTTGGAGAACACGGATTTTGTCTGGCAGCTGATCAGGGGCGTGGGTTCCCACCTTCCCCAGATAGACAAGATTATCGAAAAAGCCGCTCCGGAGTGGCCGATAGAGCAGATTACCATTGTCGACAGGAACGTTCTGAGGATCGGCCTTTTTGAGCTTCTATATAGTAATAAGGAAGAAGTGCCTCCGAAAGTTGCCATCAACGAGGCGATTGAATTGGCCAAAACCTTCGGCGGAGAAAGCTCCGGCAAGTTCATCAACGGAGTTTTAGGCACCGTTTTTAAAGAGATAGAGAACAAAAAATAATATGCACGATTTTTCAAAACTAGAAAAAGCGCTGAAAATCAAGTTCAAAAAAAAGGACTTGCTGATTCAGGCGTTTATCCACCGTTCTTTTTTAAACGAAAATCCCGATTTTCATCTTTCCCAAAATGAGCGACTCGAATTTTTGGGCGATGCGGTTTTAGAGTTGGTGGTGACCGAGTACCTCTTCGCGGAGTATCCCGAAAAGCCCGAAGGCGAACTGACCGGCTGGCGGGCGGCGCTGGTAAACGCTAGGATGTTAGCTCAGATTTCTCAGGAGGTGGGTTTCAATAACTTCCTTTTACTAAGCAAGGGTGAGCAAAAAGAGCTGGGCAAGGCTCGGCAGTATATTTTAGCTAACACGTTTGAGGCTTTTATCGGCAGCCTCTATTTGGACAAGGGCTACGAAGCTTGCTCCAAGTTCATTAATAAATATTTGCTCAAAGAGCTGCCGCGCATTCTTAAAGGGAACCTTTTTAAGGATGCCAAGTCCCTTTTTCAGGAACAGGCCCAGGAAATCGCGGGAGTGACCCCCACCTATAGAATTATGAAAGATTGGGGACCAGATCATGCCAAGCATTTCATCATCGGCGTTTTCCTTAGAGACGAACTGGTGGCCGAGGGCGGAGGTTCTTCGAAGCAGGAAGCGGAAGTGCAGGCCGCCCAGAAGGCCCTTGAAATTAAAAAATGGTAGGTGTATAATAGGTGATATGCCCGGTAGTGAAAATTCGACAACTCTTGAGTTGTAAATAAGACTACAGGGTATAGAATATAACAAACGTCATAATAATTAAAAACGATAGTTAGTTTGACCGAGTTAAACAACTGTCGAATTTCTACTACCGGGTATGTTAGTTTTTCGCTTATTTCGCGTCGGTAAAAATAACCAGCCTTCTTTCAAGATCGTGGTGACTGACAAAAGAAATCCGTCGAAAGGCGGTCGTTTTGTGGAACAGGTAGGAACTTATAATCCCGTGACCAAAGAGAAGACTTTGAACAAGGAAAGGGTTCAATATTGGCTTTCCCAGGGCGTTCAGCCCTCACCTACGCTTCATAACCTCTTTATTAAAGACGGGATTTTAGAAGGCAAGAAGATCCCGGTGCAAAAGAAGTCCAAGAAAGCTCCCGCCTCCACTCCCGCGGAAGCTCCGGCGGGCAAGCCGGTGGCTGCTCCAGTCGCAGCTCCCGCTGCTCCAGCTGCTGAAGCTCCGAAACCCGCAGAAAAAATGATCGAGGTCGGGCCTCAATCATCGGAAGGTACGAAAACCGAGTAGGGCCTGTAGTTCAGTTGGCTAGAACGCCTCATTTGCAACCCCGCACTAAAAATTTTGTGTGGCTATGGGCCGATAGCTCAATTGGTAGAGCGCCACATTTGCAATGTGGAGGTCTGGGGTTCGAGTCCCCATCGGTCCACAAAATTTTAGTACGGGGCACAGTGAGGAGGCATGCCCCGCACCGAGTTTGCTCTGGTGCTGGGGTCGCCGGTTCGAGTCCGGCCGGGTCCACAAAAATTGCCCCTCTCCGGGCCGTTTTTATTTTCAAGCCATCAGGGCTTGACTTTTTTCGGGGAATTGTTAGTAAGAAGTCACATAGGAAATTACAATTATTTATATAGGAGGCAACAAAATGAAAGAAAGGGTCGTTGTCGTCGGAGAGTATGGGGGTGTGGCTCAGTGGTTGAAACATAAAATAGAGGAAGTCTGGGTTGCGGGTGAGGTTGAACTCGTAGAAACCTATAATGATGCCCTAGAGAGATTAAATAAAGAAAAGATAGACGTTTTGATTTTTCTTTCAGACGAGATGCTTTCTCAAGCCAAGGAAATCAAGAAAAAATCAAAAGACCTAAAAGTTGTCGTATTCGTTGATCGAGAAAAGGAAGTTATCTCAGCAGAAACAGGATGGCCCTATGTAGAAGAAGCTCATTTACTCAAAGCAGTCATTCTTTAAGAAGAAAGAATAATTGTAGTAAGAGCGGGTGGCGACAGTAACTAGCACCCGCTTTTCTTTTTTTAGCCCCAATAAGCAGGTTCCAACGTCAGCTATGTCCTATAAAAGATAGTAATCCCTTGGCCCGTTATCATCATGTTTTTCAACTCTTGCCAAACCCTCAATTCCTGTATAATCTGGTTCCAATCAAATCCCACGGAGTCCACAAAGTTATCCACAGGGGGTGGCTTTTTTGTTTGCTCTGGTGCTGTATAATACACTAATCTCCAAACCCGGTAGTGAATTTTGGACAAACTGCGTTTAATTGTTCGCCGAAGCGAACAGTCCAAAATCTACTACCGGGAAAGGTCGAAAAACTTAATTTATCAATAAAATTGCTAAAAATATGATTTTAGATTGGTATTCAGTCACCATTGACGCCTTGCAAAATCTTTGGCAAGGATTCGTGGAATTCGTGCCAGCCTTGATCGGTGCCATCGTCGTATTTGGCATCGGTTGGTTTATCTCGGTTTTCTTAGGCAAAATAGTTGCCGAAATCTTAAAGAAAATAAGATTTAACCAGATATTCGAAAAAGGGAACTGGGACGAAGCTTTAGCTAAGGCCGACATCAAAGTGGACGCCTCAGCTTTCATCGGCGCCATT
>Ga0209210_1002467_pt1 | contig 13458 bp, 17 predicted proteins | sample RifGroA1_FD_183991 | JGI IMG/M metagenome (GOLD analysis project Ga0209210, IMG submission 183991) | Contaminated groundwater microbial communities from Rifle, Colorado, USA - Rifle Groundwater A1 (SPAdes) (version 2) | ecosystem: Environmental > Aquatic > Deep subsurface > Groundwater >...
CCCACCAGAAGAACAGAAAGTTTTCCGATAACGAACTGAGAACATTCAATAGCCTCCCTATCCGCATTCTTGACTTCGGAGACAGGTATGCAATACTGGATATATGAGGAAAGGTTTCCACTTTCGCGCCTCCTTCGCCGAAGTTGCTACGAAGGCCGAGCAGGGCTTCAGCGGACAAGTCGGAGGAGTTGGTTTAGTGCTTCTTGTGGCATTTGTGGCTATCGTATCGGTCTTCGGGTATAAATTCGGAAAGGAATTCATACGTTCTTCACGCGTATCAACGCTCCAAAAGATGATTCCCGGAACGCAATCTGCAGCCCCGCTTTTCCAGGGTACATTAACGCGGATTTCGGAGGATCTCGGGCTATTTACGACTACTGATTCAGAAGGAATTGAGGGATATACGCCGGTGAACGTGTATTACCAGGCAGGTATTTTTACAAAAGGATCCTACAAAGGGTATGAACGGATTATTGCACTCCGCGAGCCGGTGGGCCCCGGATCACCGGTGGCGTTTATTGTCGCTACCAAAGACAGAAAAACATACATACTGGATGACCCGACAGGAGCAACAAAGCGGTTTCCCGAAACAGACTGGCAGAATCCATTCCAGTACATTGATAAAACAAAGATTTCTAAAGTTGATGAATTAGTGTCCGAACAGCCGGAAACAATCCCTTTGGACAGTTCGTTTGCACTGTATAAAGACAGCATCCTTATCCAGAATGCTCCTTCAGGGACGTACAGCCCGGAGGGGTATGAGGTCTACGAGAACCGGATCCGTACGGATTTTTCTTCCTATGAAAAACTTCCGTTGGATGTTTCTTTGCTGACATTATACGGTGTTATAAACCCGCCCTCGGAAATTCCTGAAGAGTGGGAGGAGGACGCCCGGGTTCAAGCACAACTTCGGGAAAAATACGTAAAAGGAACAACGGAAGTGGTCGTACTTGACAGTACGGGACTACCGTACAGCTATACACTCACCAGACCCCGTGAAATTTCTGACTATGAGGATAAATATAAAAAATATGTTGACGCCTCCGTAAAATTCGAAAAAGAGCGAATCCGTTTTGAAAATAAAGAAATAAAAGAATTGCCGGATTATCCCATGATGCCCAGTCTCCCGAATCTCCGGTTTACAAAAAAGGATGTGAAAGGAGCGGGCGAACTGTTTACTGACTATGACATCGCCGTTCCCTATATCTGCGGAATAGATGTGGATACCCCGATTATTCAAAACATTGCAGATGATGAACTCATTTTATTCGGAACTGCATTCGGTCATGAGCTCTTTACCCTGAAAAATGTTGAGCATCCGTTCTATAAGCTTGCATATAGAAATAAAATGCTCATGAGCAAGGAAGAATTTGAAGCGGTGAATACAGACATGAAAAAATTATCCTTTGAAGAATATGTGGCAAAACATCCGCTGTTATTCTTGAAAGATTTTTGGGGCAGATGGACCGCAACGGGCGAGTATGATTATAAAATGATCGGCGGGTGCGGGAAACCGGTTCTCTACCTCTACCCGGAAAAACCGACCGATGTTTCTGTTTCGTTTGCCAAACCGATGGAGATTACCTACTCAATCCCGACGTATCAGGCTGACTGGTATGTACGGGCATATCCTGATGGTACGCTGACGGATCTTTTACCTGAAAATACGGATTGTACTGCCATTGATGCTACTAAACACGGTTCCGAATACGCACAAACAGCGTGTGAAACCAACCAGTACCCGTATCTCTACTGGGCAGGGAACAGAATCGGGATGAAGTATCCCATCAATCCCCATATCGGATGGATTGTATCGAATCAAGAATTACCGATGTTTCTGGATACTACCCTTGATACCATCGGATTCACCGAAAAAGAAAAAGAAGACTTTCTTTCGTACTGGGTTCCGGTTCTTCTTGAAAAAGACGCAGCGTGGTATCACGTGCGGTTTTTGCAAACCAGCGATATGAATATGTTTATCCCGATGGAAATCCACCCAACACCGGACCGCTACTACCGGCTGTTTTTAGATTGGATGCCGCTGTCTGACAAACCGGCAATTCCTGTTGCTCCCCAGCAATTGGACACGATTGTGCGGAAAGGCTTCACGGTGGTAGAGTGGGGAGGATTGAAGCAGTAAGGATTATCTATGGAGAAAAATGCAGTGACAAAACCGGATTCGTCAGAAATACCTTCTGAACAACCGGCATCATCATCTAAAAATACGTGCTGCATTTTCGCTCTCATCGCCCTCATTATTTTGGCGTTGTTTTTTATAGGCGCTGTCATATCAGGAATAATTCTTTGGAAAACATACGGATCGGCTCTCACCGGAAAATTGACAAATTCGATAGCATCAACGATCACAAACCAGGTAACGGATGAAATAATACCCTCCACTACGCCTTTCACCCGCCGGAATTCTCCGACACCGACTCCAATCGGGTCGGTGCCGACCCCGATAGACCGGCTGCCGCCTGACGGAGAACAACAAGTGCTTAGCGGAAGCGGTCAAATACTGCCGGAATCCAATATCCGGAATATTACCAGAGCGGATTTAGTCGGACTGACGCCGTGGGAGTTAAAAGTTTCGCGTAATGAAATTTACGCGCGGCACGGCCGGCCGTTTGTCCATCAGGATTTAGCCTGTTATTTTGCCAAAACCAGCTGGTATGTGAAAGATCCAAATTATACGGACTCCCGTTTATCACAGCTTGAACAGCGAAATGCAGTCTTTATCCTCAACTACGAAAAGGAAATCGGAAGTCCGGTCTGGGGCGTTGACACCGGATGCAGATAGGAAGGTTATAGTATTGCATGCTGCTGTAGTATTCGTTACAATACCTTTTATATGAAAAGCAACATTGTGAAAGATCCGGATATTCTTGAAGGAACACCGGTCGTTCTTGGAACCCGCATACCGGTTTCCCGTATTCTTTTTCTTTTTAAACAGGGATACACAATTGATGAAATATCTCTGGAATACCCCCAGCTTTCAGAAAAAATTGTCGCTTCCGTGCTAGAAGAGATAGCTGAGAATTATGGCTCCAAAACGGCGTAGATATAGGTTTAAGCTTCTTTTGGATGAAAATTTTCCTTCAAGAAAAAAACTTGTTCGGTTAAATAACCGATATGACGTAAAACATATTACGGAAGATGTAGGTTTATCAGGTATTTCAGATGCGAAGGTATGCGCTTATGCAAAAAAAGAGCAACGGATCCTCGTTACATTTAACGTGAAACATTTCAGAAATCAGCACTTTATTACAAGTAGTTTTGGTATCATTGGCGTTTCAACAAATTTCACCAATGACCAGATTGACAAAAAGCTTTCTTCGTTTCTTTCTAAAAAAACGCCAAATATATTACGAAGGAGATATCACTATATACGCTCAGATTAATCAACTATTATTCATTGTTTTATGGTAAAAATTACAAACGATCCTATTATTTCCGTTCACAAACTCACAAAAAAGTACAATGGGTTTACGGCAGTTGACTCCATTTCATTCACGGTGAAAAAAGGCGAGATTTTTGCATTTTAGGCCTCAATCGTAAGCTACCTTTTCTCCAAAATTGAGCTGTAACCGTCGTCTTGCATTATTTTAGATCGAATAGTACAATACAATCACTCTGCCCCAAGTAAAAGGGCATTTTTTTTTGGGAAATTGAGATGGATTGAAAGGAGAATATATGAAAACAGAATGTGTTTATCAACCAATGGACACTTCGAGATTAGGAGGACCCGCCGTTCCCTCCAAATTCATTAGAGAAGCGACAGCAGATATTGTTAATTATCAGAAGGATACTGAAAAAATTACACCCCAACAATTTGAAATATTACAGAATTTATGTTATTCAGCCCGCGTAGCTGGGACTACTGATTTTTTAGAATTGGAGCACGTGTATGATGAAACAGGATTATCTGGTTTACCTCTCTGTGAGACCTGTGAGCATCATCAATCAGTTTTATAAATTGCACTTAAAATACCACAATCGTGTCCTGCCACATGGGTTCTTCTTTAGTGTTATATGCAGGGATACCGTACTGGCCGATACTCACCCAGTAAAAGCGGTCAGGCGATTTTGAATCTTCCATGAAAAATGCCATGCCGTTTGATTCTTTATATTTTTCCGGGCACTTTTCGCCGAACGTGAACGAGGGTTCGGTACTGCCCGTGGGAACCGGATATCCGATTGTCGCACGGGTTATTGTAGGAGACGGTTTTTTCGGGTCAATTTTTACATAACAGTCAGCCGGAGAAATTCCTGCAAGAAATTTTTTGCTGATTGCTTGAGCAAGCGTGTCGGTTGGGCTTTTGTCAAACCGCTCGATAAATTGTCCATTTTCCGGTTTTCCGCTGGATATATACACATACACAGTCGAACCGCTTTCCAGGACTTTTACGGAACCGGTGCTGTCGGCCGGAGCCTTATTTGCGTAGTAAAATGCAACCCCCATTTTATTTGAAGTAAAAGTGTTGCCGTCAGGATTGGGGATGATCGTTGGTTTCACGGTCAAGGTTACGGTGGCAGCAGGGGAAGGTGATACAACCGGTGAGGTTGATGGAATGATATTCGTAGTCGGCATCGGAAGTTCGGTGGGTGTCGGGAGTGTTGTTGTTTGTAATTTTTCAGTTTGCCCCGTGAGGAGGATATAGCCCAGAAGCCCGATGATGATAAGTGTTAAAACAAAGACGACGAGAATAAGCAGGGTATTGCTTTTCTTTATCGGCTGTACGGGAGGGGTGGTCTGGATTTGGGCCACAGGCCGATCAGCCTGTGGCTGAGGTTGAGTGGGTTGGGTTTGATTGTCCATACCGGGTAGTGAAGTTTCGACCTTTGCCTTTCGCACTTTTTTCGGAACTTCAAAACTCCTTTATAAAACTATTCTTTCTCTACCTACGTAGTCCTATCGACACAGGCAAAGTAAAAAAAGTGTGTCGAAACTCTACTACCCGGCATATGTTTTTAGTGTACCACATTTTTCAAAGATGCAAGAATGTATTATTTTGCATAGTCGGTTGTGTTGTCGTAGAATTTGCATAAATGAACGACACATTACTAATCAATCAGGTATTGATTCCAAATGCTCTTTCCGTAGCACATAGGCTCTTAGGTAATAGTGCTATATTTCAAAATATTAAGATCGTCTCAGATAAGGTAAATAAAAAAATAATAAGTAACTTAAAAGCTCAAGAGTATTTTGGAGCTAGCCTTAAAAAATTAGCATTTGTACATTACAACAGAAATATAATATTAAGCACACGATTAACTTTTAACTCAGTTGGAGTAGTAGAAAATTACTTTAATTCGATGGTATTGATGTCAAGGGGGTGTTTTGATAGTTTAGCATGCACAGTTAATTTAGTTTATGGAGATAAACTGAAAGAAGTTAATGTGAGGCCTCTTGATCCTGAATTCTTAAAGACTGTCCATAATGAAGAAATCCAAGCAATATTTAAAAGAGACATTAGTGTCTGGAATGAAATTGATGAGTATCGAAATCTTATTATTCATAGATCAGCCGTTATCATTCTACCGTCAGGAAAAGGTGTTACTTCTGGTAACAATCCTTCAATTGAATATTTTGCTGTTGTTAAAAAACCATCTGAATTTATTTCGAGCATCCCTGCTAAAGCTGCCGATAAATATTTATGTAAGCTCAATGAGAAGGTAAGTGAGATTGTGCAATTGACAGAAAAGACCTTTTTAGATATTTCAAACTTATTCGATTAAAACGATAAAGTTCAATTTATTAAAGTCTAAGATTATAAGAATCAGTTTAAATTTCTGCGGATAGTCAGTGCTGGCCTAAGCTCCTTTTTCATTTCTTCCACTTTCTGCCAAATGATAAGAATATACACTACACGCCCTAAGTGTAATTCAATCGATTGAATTACAGTAAGGCAGAGAAGATTATGACAACAGCGGTATATTTTGCAAGTCCATTTAAAATATTCGTATATTCGTACAGATTCGTTACCTGCCTTGCCGGCCCGCTTCGCCGAACCCGTCTCGACGAGGTCGACCCGAGGCGGATCGAGGCGAGCAGGCAGGCGAATTGATACGAATGATGCGAATGAAATCCGTTCTTAATTCGTATAATTAGTATGCTTTCGTATATTAGTATTGCGAATTTACCCGATATCTTTTTTCATCTCCAGATACTGCCTTTTGGTAATCTCTCCTTTGGCGTAACGCTTTTTTAAAATATCAAGCGCAGTTTCTTCTTTACCGGATTCGTCTTTTTCTTCATCCGATGATTTCCTGAAAAGGGAAACAAAAAGGATGATGATTCCGATGAAAAAAAGAATGGAAAAAAGGCTTGGGGTACCCCAAAAGCCATAGCTTCCCCCTGTATAGAAATGATGCGGACTCCAAAACATACACAATCCCTCCTTTCATGTTCCATTATACAAAACACATGCAACTTTTTTTGGGTGTTGACGGAAAAATCATTGAAAGAGTATTTAACGGTAACAGTAAGCATGTTCTAAAGTTCAAAAGAAATTGTATAGTGAAGTGGTGATGAGAATTGTTATTTCCCGTATTTCCAATATATATGTTCTTCTTTCTCGAGCTCCTGAGTATACGTATTAAGTTCTTCAAGGGCATCAGGGAACTCTTCTAGAAGTTGTGCAATTTTTGCCTTTTTTGCTTGTTTTCCTCCCGGATATATTTCAGAAGGCGTATTGAGCTCCTCTAGTATTCCCCGTGGTAATCTTGATCTAAGACTTTCCTTAGTATCACGATAACGAATATCGGGATAAGCAGGTGTATTATCATCATCTTGCTCGGGATCAGGTTTTTTTGGAGCAAAAAGTCCTTTGATAGCCTCAAAAATTTCAGGCATAGAGTTTGAACATGCCAACCGATACTGTATATAATATACCACAACAGTCAATGTATGTGCTAAATAGACATTAGACCGTGATGTGTTTTTATGAAATTTCACAATTGAACCGGAGCAGCAATTGAGTTATTGTAATCTACAAAACACTTGCTATACTTTTTTCATGAGTCCCAGTTATGTGGAGACATCGAATAATTATTTTGATGGAGGATACCCAAGGAGGGGACGTCCGTGGCCTCCATTAGATATTACACCGGTCGCATCTCCATTACCATCAGTGAGCAGTAAACCATCCCTAGAAGTGTACTACTCTCATGATCCGAGGTCCGGTCAGGTAACGCACGCTGAAACCCGCCCCGCTCCTCCGGAAGAAGGGAAATAGTCGAGTAGCGTAAAGATATTGACGCAGAGCCTTATCTAGTGATATACTGCGATTATATGGTTTGGCAAAGGACTGAGGAATTACCGGAGGAAATAGTAAAAACAACACGCGATAATAGATGATGTTGTCTGTAGTTTGAATCCGGAAAAAAGTTCCTGAAATGATGGCTTCTCATTTATGCAAAATAATACTGAGGTAATTACATGGGGGGATTTGGTACCAGGTCAGGTAGTCAGGAGACCGGGGGAAGAAGATGCATTTGAAGTTACAGAAGAAAGAGGCGGTTATAAATTTGGTGTAAAACTTCCTGAACGCACCACTGTTATTTTTCCGGCCGGACCCGGTGATTTGGGTCTTTATGAGAAGGTAAGTGAACCACTCAGTGTCAGTATATAAAACATCCTCCAAAAACTTCGTGCTGTCGCCATCGGATAATCTTTTCTTTAAGAGGCAAAGGAACTGGCAGAGCAATAAATACGCGGTGTTTCATACGATTATTAGATTGTAACAGAATTGAATCCTGTATCGTGTTAACATGTTAACACGATACAAAGAGACTGGAAGGTTATGAGTTATTCCATATTCTCGGGAGCATTCTGGAGTGCCGGAAGAGTATCCGGCGGTATTCTGATAGTATCCGTTGCTTCAATAATGCTGTATATCGGATCCCCCGAGGGAAGCAATATATTGGTACGTGTAAAGAGTTTTTTGATCTTTGTCGGAATATTGGCGGTTCTTGCGACAATTAATGTATTGTTTAGATTTGGATCCTGTAGCCAGTCAATGGTACGGAATTCATACCGTCCGAATGCTTTTACATGGACGAATCCTTCCGGAGTTATGGGATAGCGGATAGCCTGTTTTTGGAAAAGTGCAGGATCGTACTTGCTATAAAACAAAAAGTAGATATACGGTGAATCTCCCGGACCCTCCATGACGATTTTTTTATCCATGAATTGTTTTTGGGAAAGCAAGGTGTTTAATCGCTCATACACCACGCCCCAATGTTGGCTTTCTTCGTACGGAAAATGGACATAGTACCTGTCCAGATACAAACCACCAGTAAAACAGTATAAAACGATAATTGCAGCAAAAACCCCGTATCGTACAAACCCCCGGAAAGTCCGGATAACCCAAAGCGCCCCATACGCCGTGACCAGAGGAAGGATGGGAAATATGGCAAACATCCGGTTGGTGTGCGGAGCGTCTTTGGTGATGCTCGGAGCCAGGGGAGCGATAAAAAACCACCACAGGACCAGATAGACCGACGCGTTCTTTTTCCTGGAGATAAGGTATATGAGCCCAAGAAGGAGAAACGGCGCATCGATAAGATACATGTTGCCGAAGTTCAGGATGTTGTGGGCATGGTTTCCGCCGCCGCGGATAAACAGAAAATCCGGAGAAAACGCATTGGCATAATTCTCCCCAAAACGCCCCAGTCCGTAGACAGCCTTATTGTGAAACAAGTGTGCAATCTTCCCTCCGACACCCGCATGCTCGTTTCTGGGAATTTCTATCTCGGTATTTACGATGGACGGATCGCTGAAGATCCCGATACCGGAAACTTTTACGACATTGGCTCCTGTTGTTTTCCACCAGATACTACTGCTTAATAGAATAAAAATAATAACAGCAGTTTTGCCAAAACGTTGGTTCACTATTTTTTTTCTGTAGATGACAAAAAGACCAAGAGCAAGAAAAGTCGTAAAGATATAATCGCCGGCATAGGTGCCGAAACTTAATGCCAAAAGCACAGCCGACGGGGTCATAAGCCAGTGTCGTTTTTTAAAACTGTAAAGAAAAAAAAGGACGCTTGCCGTTACCAATAAAACCGCAGTATTGGATTCGGATTCTACGCGGGACAAGTGGATGCTCCAGGGAGATATGGCTGTGAACAGCATGGCAACAAGGGCTAGGATTTTATCATTAAACAATTCTTTGACTAAAAAATAGACTAGGATGACCAATAGTATGCCGGCGAGAGCAGACGGGATGCGCACCGCAAACGGTGTTAAGCCAAAGAGTGCTACTGACAAGACCGTTTCATAGACATACACCGGCAGTTTCCAATCACCGAATGACTGAAACGAAATCGGAAAGACTTTTGAGTATTCGTCTTTTCCGGTGACAAGCAGGGAATATGCGGTGCACCCGATAGACGCTTCGTCGCGGTTTACTCCCGGAGGGACCTCTTCTAAATGATACAGGCGAAGGAAAGAGGCAAGGAATACAATCAGAAAGAATACTATGGGAATAATTTTTTTCAAGGTGGCCTGATTATATCCGAGCGTGCGATTTTTGTGAAGAAACAGACGGAAGCATGTATAATAGTCTCGTATGATTACAATTGTCCGCGACAAACTGTTGCTTTCAGCACTGCAAGAGATGGCAGAGAAGGGATTTGGTAATCTCGTCAAGTGTGTTGTGGATATCGAAAAAAGGATTCTTGTCCTCGGCGGAGATCTGCATGCGGATGAGGAAGCAGAACTGCTGAAACAGGGTTCAAAACAGGAGGACCTTTGGGGTATTAATATTTATCCGGAATTACCGTATCCTGAAAGAGTTGAGTTTGATTCGATGATTAACGTCCGACCGCAGGAAGGGAACACAACCCGAGGTATTGAAGATCCGAAGAGACAGAAAAAGGTTATGGAAATAGTCAAAGCTCTCATTTCTGAGTAATACATGTACCATACAACTCTTTCTTATGAAAAATGGCAGTCGCTCCTGCTGGTGGAGCAGTTAGCCAACGTCGGAAGTGAGGTTGAGAGAGCAATGATCTGGCGGGCAAAAAACCAGAAATACATGAAGCTTGCCCTGTTTCGCGCATTAGAGCTTATTGATTTGACACTAAAAGATACGAAAAACAGAGAAGGATTAAGGGAAATAACCAGAATCCGTGAGTTTATTGTTGATTATTTTTTGGGCTCCAATCAATACGGCTCGTCGGATGCATTCTGGAAACGCTATTTCATGGCATATACCGTGGCTTCCGGAAAAAACCGAAAGTTGCGAATTCTTTGATAGATGGTATACCATATATCGTACGATGAAGTACCCCTCTGTATTTCTGGCTATTGCAGTCACATGGGTCGTGGTTGATGTCTTGGCGATTGTGTTCCGGCAGGCAGATATTTCGTTCGGTCTCTATATTTCGAGGAATAAATGATTAAACGGTTGACATTGGTTTTTTCTTACGGTTTCACATTCCTTTTTCAGGTAGGAGTTGGTGCGTCCCACCGAGCGATGGATACGCTCTACCAGGCAATCAGTGATCTTGGAGGTATTTATGTCAAACTCATCCAATTTATCTGTCTTCGAACGGATATTTTTGCAAAAAATGAGAAAATCCGATTTTTAAGCTTCTACGACACTGTTCCTCTTGAACAACTTAATGTATGGAGCGTTCTTATTCATGAATTGCCTACATAGGGTTTAGAGTGGATAAATGAAGTTTCTTTCAATATTTTGCTTATTCAGGAAAGCCTGGTACAATCGTACTTCATGGTTTCTCAGTCTGAATTCACTCGTCAATACCGGGAATCAATACTACCCAAAAAGATACTTATGTATCACATGGTTTGAAATACTATTTTGACCTATGAAAGAAAAATAGTTTGTTGGTATATAATCGTCTTATGGTAAACAAGACCATGACCCTTCATCAATACGCCGAACAATTGCGGGAACAAAACAAACCTCATGAAGCGCTCAGGATATACGAAGACGTAATTCTCGCGTATCAAGAACAAGGAGATTATGCCGGGTTGGTTGAAGCTCTCATGGGGCGGGGTTTGACATATAAACACCTCTATGGATTAACGCATGATGTGTCATTTGCTACTATTGCCAGACACACCGTCCTATCAAGTTTAGAAATTGCTCAAACCCACAATCTCAAGGATAAGATCTATCGTTGTTACTTTCATTTGGGTGAAATGGAGATTCTATTTCAAAACTATGCCAGAGCTATAGAATGTTACACAACAGCCCTGTCACAGTATCCGAACGATGCAGCCGAAAAAGGGGATTTTCAATACCATCTCGGTTCGGCACAGTATAGGAGCGGCAACCGCGAGGAAGGAAAGAGAAATCTGATCGAGGGAATGAAAAAAATCGAAGAACATGAAAGCTCGACCGATTCCTTCCTCTTTCATGTCTGGCAGTCTGGTGGATACATGACTATGGCAGAGCTTTTGTGGCACGATGTTCCTATCGAAGCCAAAAAGTATTTACATCGCGCCGAGCAAATCATTAACGCTGATAATCGCCTAATCATCCGCAAACGGCAACTCCAGCAGCTAAAAGAAAAACTACCCACAACGGATTGAATCTATTTAGACTGTTGTAACGAGCTTTTTTGGTATTCAGTTTCATCATTGCTTACATTGGATTTAGAGTGGATAAATAATGCTCCAAAATTATTTCAGGCTCGTTTTCATATTAGCGTGTTAACATGTTAACACGCTAATACATACAATATTTTGACGCAAATACGTGTTCAATAAATACGCATTTGGTGATTTACCTGCCTGCGCTCCCTCGGCCAGATCCTATGGCGGCGTGCGACCGGCAGACAGGGGTATACATCTCCTCTTCACATGGTGAAACAATCAGAGTCCGTGGTACAATTCCTTTTATGAGTGCCAATCGCGTGTTTGTGTTTGACATGGATGGTGTGTTGGTGGCCAGTGAAAAGGAGTGGGTGATGACAGAGCCGCGTATGCTTGAAGATATGTTTGGTGAAAATATTTCCCGCGCAATCGGTGACACGGTTGGTATATCAATAGGGCAGATATACGAGAAAGCCATAAGGCTCGGGGCAACGATGGATAAACAAGAGTTTGACCGTCTGTATAATGAAAAGGCGATTCGTGGGGAAACCTCCATCACCCGGGAAACCTCCATCACCCGGCGGGTGATATAGGTATACACCTGCTCTTTAAGGGAAACCTCCATCACCCGGCGGGTGATATAGGTATACACCTGCTCTTTAGAAAAAAATCAGATTCCATGGTAGAATTCCCTTATGAATTTGAAGATCGGAATAGTTGGACTAGTGGGGGATATTGGGTGTGACCCAAAGACGTTGGGTTTATCAATTCTTAAATGCTTTAGCTCTTTCAATAAGTTGATCGGTTAGTAGCCAACCCTCAGCGATAAATTCCATATCAAGCATACTTCTGACGACTCTTTGAGCATCTTGGTCTCCTTCCTCGGCAAGGACAACTGCTGCTTCCGTAAGAGCACAAGCAATCCAATCACCGCATCTTTCTTGGTTTTTATTATCGTTAGATATTCCAAGATGTACAGCAATCATGCGACCAATCCCATCATAAAGATACCACTGAAAAACACTGAGGGGGTCACCCTCTTTTATTTTTTTAGGACTTCGGTATGTTGTCCCTGTTTCGATATTACCAATTTCAATAGTTTTAAGTAGACTGCGTATCCATGGTTGAGGTCTATCTGTTGCTTCAAGCGGATTTGGAATGTCATTAAGCCCCTGTTCCTTTAAAAGTCTTCGTGTATTTCTGATACCAGCGAAATCTGTATCGTCATCATCTGGATTTGACATAAGGACATTTGCCCTTTCGATACAATGGGAAAGGGTCGCTAGCTCAAGATGTAAATTAATCGATGGCGAGCCTTCAGCAACAGTAGAAAAGCTTTTTTAAGGTCATCGTCGGTTAAACGGCGAGCAATTGCCCCAAATGTTTTATTTTCCATTTGACTCATAAAGCGATTATATCAAAGTGGGGCTCTTAGGCGATACTAACAGTATTTCTCATCACCCGCCGGGTGATATAGGTATACACAATTGCTAATTAGAGATGTTCGCCGGTATGCCATGTAAAGGCTTTTTTAGTAGGTTCTATGTGTTCGTCTGCAAGTTTTTCCGTTAGATCAGTGATTATTTGTGCTACTGCTTCTTTTAGTTGAGGCGTTGCTTCCGCAATCTGCCATAATCCATGGGTATACATATCACCGGGGTTTAACGATTCAGCCGCACTGACAACACCATGAAGTTCACGTTCTTTATCACGGTAAAGAAGATCGGTCAATGCGACGATGGTTGCTGCCGGAATACTTATAGAAGTTCTATAATCGATTGCAACCCCACCTGATACAATGTGGGGATGAAAAAACAAAAGAAACTGACTGCCTTTGAGCGTGATCAGATTGCTCTTTACCATACCCAAAGAGTCTCAAATTCAGA
>Ga0209210_1002469_pt1 | contig 13443 bp, 25 predicted proteins | sample RifGroA1_FD_183991 | JGI IMG/M metagenome (GOLD analysis project Ga0209210, IMG submission 183991) | Contaminated groundwater microbial communities from Rifle, Colorado, USA - Rifle Groundwater A1 (SPAdes) (version 2) | ecosystem: Environmental > Aquatic > Deep subsurface > Groundwater >...
TAGACCCAACATCGCCCTAAACAAAACAGTTTTGCCTGCACCATTTGGCCCGAGTATTGCAAGCGTGCTATCTCTTTTAACGTCAAAACTCAGGTCGTCCAAAATTAAATGACTATTAAATTTAACCTTCAGGCCTGACACAGAAAGAAGAATACTTTCATTCATGTTAAGAAAACAAAAAACCAAAAACTCGTAGCCAGGTTGGCTGCTCGACCAGTAGTACCTCCCCGGTGAGTGCTGAAATTGAAGTCCGAACAGGCACGTTTAGTTTAAATAGATTTAGAAGGTTAATAGTTTTTTCTCCGGATATATCGTAGGCCAGCTCCCCTTGCCCTCCTTCGATTAACTGCATCGTTTCTCCGTCTTTTTGCTTTGAAATTACCCTCGAGCGTACCGCCACCTCGAATGCTTCCTTGGGAAGAAATGGGAGTATTCTGTGTCCAGTGTCTGTCACAACTGATAGCTCCGCCCTCGTCGGGTCTATTTTTATCGGATAATCGGTTAGGGCAAGAGTTCCTTCTTCCTCTATCAAAAATTTCTCCCCCAATATCCCGATTTTAACGCGTCTTGCCTGAGGTCTTTCCTCTATCTCGATTATCTCCCCTCCTACCTGGGAAACGTCTAGGCTTTTTTCTTGGCTGCCATCTTTAACATTTAGGGTAAACCTGTCCCCCTCCCTAAGAAGAGATACTAATGAATTGGCTCCTGGAGTGCCTTGGGGAAGGGTCTTTACTGTAATTTCTGAGGATTTTGGTATTCCCAGCGAGGTCTCGCTTGCAAGAACGTTCCAGACAACTTCACCTTTTTGGTCAATAACGATAAGACTCGCATTTACCGAAGCCGGAAAGATGAAAAATAAAGCAAACAGGGTTAAAAGGGGAAGGCCCTTTTTCATTACCCTAGAATAGCTTTCTTAGAAGGAGCCTTCAAGTATGTGTTTTTCGGGCTTTTGGTCGTTGACCTTCTCGAGGGTTATAACAACGCCCGAATATTCGGAGTAATCTTTGGAAGATTCAAACTCAAGCATATATCCTCCTTTAGCAATAGTCATTCTCCCGGTTGAGATATATGCAAAATTTTCATCTGCTTCTTTTCCCCTAACAAGCCAGCCTTCATAAAAAGTTCCTGCTTCTGGATCCGGAAGGTCGGCCAAAACCGCGTGTATAAATTTTCCGCCTTCATAATTTCTTGTCGCAATTCCCGAGCCGTCTGCCCCTGAAACGTCCCTTAGCTCCGCCCTTTCGAAATTTTCGGGGATCTGATATTTGAAAGAATCCTCGAGCCTTTCTTCAACGCTGGGTGTGGGAACGGGGGTAAGTTCTTCCTCTTTATTTGAGCGGACCGCCCAATAAATTAAAGCTCCAAGTCCTGCCAAAACTATTAAACCTATAACAACGTTTCTTCCCATTGGCCGAAGGTTAACACTCCTTACATAGTTTGTCAAATGCCCCGGATTTCTTCCGCATATTTAACGCATAACTTCCGCAAAGAGTTATTTTTTAAGATAAATCCCAAAAAGGGCAAGTACGGCTGCAACCAAAAGCCACTGGGTTGAGGCCAACCAAAAGTCCGACCCCGCCCATCCGGCTGCTGCCAGAATTATGGCAACAACCGACCCCGCAATCATTAGCTGCGAAAATCTGGCCAGGTCTTTTTTATTCACTCTCATCACCTCCTCTAAAGAATGTATCTGTCGATAACAAATCCTACACCAAAAGCAACTAGTGCCGCAAAGCCGCCGACACAAAACATTTCTACCCCACTTCTTAGCCAGGGCTTATGGGTAAATACGCTTCTTAGACTGCCTATCCCAAAAAGGGCGAGAGCAACGAGGCCGGCGGAAATGGCAAAAGAGTTTTTCAGGGAAAAAACAAAGGGAATAAGCGGAATTAAGCCCGCAGAAACAAATGAGGCAAAAGTCATCGCCCCGTGCGTTATGGGAGAAACGTGTTCCAGAGAACTTTGATTGCCCACATTTTCGTACTCGATCTCGCTTTTTGCGCCCAGATAGGTTCCGGTTGACATGGAAATTCCGTCGGCAAAAAGGTTGGCAAATCCCAGGATAAGTACAACCGAAGGCGAGAGCGAAGCTCCAAATGAGCCTGCAACTACCGCAAAAGTAGTAATAAGGCCGTCGTCGGAGGCAAATACTGCATCACGAAGAAGTGTTCCTTTTTCGTGGATTTTTTCTCTGGTCAACATTTATTTTATTTTTTCTTTCCCGAACAATATTCACAGTAGGTCTTATGGGTTAAAAGAATGTAGACGGTTGACGCCCCTACCAAAATATAGACAAACTGGGCAAGGCCCGCCCCGAGTAGGCTTTCCACCAGGTTATAGTTAAAAAGGCCAACCAGGCCCCAATTAAGTCCTCCGGCCCAGACTAAGGATACGGTAATCTGATGAAGAAGTTTCATTAAAATCACCCCCTTAAAGGTCAATAATTCAGTTTGTAATAAAGGCCTTAAATAGTCAACTGGTCAGGTAGAACTTGAAATATTTTTGTACAATAGGAAGGCCTAGCAATGTTTACAATACGAATCCCCAAAAAGCTTCTCTATATTTTAGGGGGTGTTCTGGGGCTGGTCCTTCTTTCTGTCGGATCATTTCTAATATATAAGAATTTTTTCAAAGACCTTCCTACCCCTACTTCGCCTCCCACTCCTACTCCGTCCTTCGACGTTTACACCCCGTATAACGTTTTAATACTTGGCTACGGAGGTGCTGGCCACGACGGAGGGACTCTTTCCGACTCCATAATGGTTGCCCATATAAGACCGAGAGACAAAAAGGTGGTATTTATTTTTATTCCCAGAGACACCTGGGTCGAGATTCCCACAAGGTCGGACCTTGTGGAAAAGTATAAGATTAACCACGCCTGGGCTATAGGCTCAAGCGACACCCTTTACCCCCTAAAAGAACCCATTTATAAAGGAGAGGAAGGGCCGGGAAACCTGGCAAAGAAGGTCGTAGAAAACGTTGTCGGGCTTCCCATAAGCTACTATGTGGCTATTGATTTTGAGGGATTCAAAAACGCAATTGACGCAGTCGGGGGAATCGAAGTAGACGTTGCGGTCAGCTGGGACGATTATTTCTACCCCGTAAAGGGGCTAGAAAACGAAACCTGCGGCTATTCAGCTTCCGAAATTGCCACCTTCCACGCCCAGTATTCAGGATTTGATCTGGAAAAGCAGTTTGAATGCCGCTACGAACACGTCCACTTTGACAAAGGACTAAATAAACTAGACGGGGAGGCGGCACTTAAGTTTGTGCGCTCCAGACATTCGGAAACATACGGGGGAGACTTTGTCAGGGGAGAAAAACAGCAGGCGGTTTTAATGGGTATTATTAAAAGGCTCATATCTTTAGAGGTGGTCAAAAAGATTGAACCCTTTTTCGACCAATTTGGCAAAATTGTAAAAACCGACGCCAGTCTTCAGACCATAAAAGACCTTTTGACTATTCAGGTTTCCCCTTCAGAATTCACGATTCAAACCGTAACCCTTTCGGAGGAAAATGTACTTACCGCCTCAAAAAGTCGCGACGGCCAATTTATCCTTCTTCCCAAAGCCGGAGACGGAAAATTCGAGGGGGTTCATGTCTTCATCCAAGAGCAAATTTCCCAATCCTCATCCTCCCCTTAGAAACCGTTAGGGTCGATTACTAAAGTAGGCCGAAAAAACCATTTAGGGCTTCTTTCCAGTGCGCCCGCATGCTTTCGCGTGTTTTAGAATCCTTTAGATTCTCCTGATGAAACCGGAGGTTTGTCTTAGTCTTGGTATTGCTTGGGCAAAAAAGGGAGATCTGAAGAACCGAAGGCTTCTTTCACCCCTTCAGTTTCCATAGCATTCGAATCCTTTTCCCCTCGCTAAGTGGGATGATTTTAGGACTGGTAGCTGGCCGGGGCAACCAGAATATCCAGAAACAGTATTGAACCAAACAGGGGAACTTCTTGGTATTTAGCGCGTAATTTATACTCTCCTGCGGCTTTAATAACGGCTTCTTGGGGCGAGGTATAAATTGGCGCCGCCCGATAGACAATATTAGGATTTACTCCGTGACTAAGGGTGGGCAAAATTGTATAATTAAACATGAGTAAATTACCTTCAAGCATACTCAAATATTTCTGGGGTGATAGACTCGATAATTTATCCTGGGAGAAACATAAAGATTACATTGCCAAAACACTTTTGGAAAAGGGAGACAAAGAGTCAATAAATTGGCTTTTTGGTAAATTGGACAGAAATTATTTGAAAAAACTAGTTAAAAATCAAAGACTGGGTGTTAAATCGAAAAATTTCTGGGAAATTTATCTGTCTTGATGTTTACAAATGTTGTTCCCCAGGCCACAAGATTGGTTCTACAAAAAATTAATAAGTTGAGTTTCCTTCTAAGTTTTTATCTAACTGGAGGTACGGCCCTGACCTTGCAAATCGGGCATAGAGAATCGCAAGATTTAGATTTCTTTAATCAAAATAGTTTTCAACCCGAATTAATTCAAAAAGAGTTAGAAACAGCCGGAGAACTGACGGGTGTCGAAATTAGTAAGGGAACACTAAATTGTTTTCTAGATGACGTAAAACTCCAATTTCTTAATTACCCATATCCACTTTTAGAGCCAAGGGTGCAGTGGAAGGGTATTTGGATCTCGGCAAAAATAGACATCGCCTGCACAAAATTGATAACAATATCTGCAAGGGGGAACAAAAAAGACTTCATAGATATGTATTTTTTGTTACAGGAAAATGACCTGCCAACCCTATTTGAGAAATTGAAGAAAAAATATCCGAAAGCAAATTATAATGAAACCCACATTTTAAAATCCCTGGTCTATTTTGCTGACGCCGATAATCAACCCCCGCCCAGAATGCACAGAGATATCAGTTGGGAACAGGTTAAATCGGAAATCATAAAGAAAGTGAAACAGTTCGAAATTTAAATAACGAAAGGCAATGTATAAACAGCTTGCTCCACCTAATGGACAACGTCAGAACCTATTATCTAAAATCGTCGGTGTTCGATCCACTTCTAGTTATAAACTAATCTCCTGTGGTTCAACTTAACTACTTCCACCACATTGCTCTTTTTATCAAACTTATAGACAAACCTATAAGCGCCAAACTGATACGAATAAAACCCTTTTAGCTCTCTTCTTAGAGGCTTACCCAAACTTGGATCTGACTTTATATCGTCTAGAGCGGAAATTGCTGAATATCTATATTTTTCTGGGAGAGTTTTAATAAACTTTTTAACCCTTTGGGGAATTCTTAACTCATACATTTGTCATGCGGCAATTCCCAGCTCGTCTTTCAATTCCTCCAAAGTGACATATTTCCCTTGCTTCAACTCCTTTTCAGACTTTTTTATTTCATCAAGAACCCCAGGTTCAGAAAGAATATCCAAAGTTTCCATAAGGGATTCGTGCTCTTCGTGCGACATAATTACTGCTTGTGGTACACCATTGACTGTAATTACATATTTTCTGAAAAGTCTATTTGCGTGGTCTACTATTTTGGGAAGCTCTTCCCTGGCTTTGGTGATTGGTAGTATTTTAATCATGAACCATGATACGTAATTCTGTACGTTTTGTCAACAGGCCTATTTTGCTCCACCTAATAGACAACGTCAGAACCTATTTTAGAGCTCGTCTTTGTTAACTCCTGCTTGTCTCAGAATGCTTTGAAGCGTGCCCGGCTTTAAATCCCTGTTGTGCATTGGGATGGTTACTCTCAAGTTACCTTTTCTATAAAGCCTGTGGCTGCCTTTTTGCCTAATGAATCTAAATCCCTTTACCTCAAGAGTTTTGACTATCCGCCTTGGTTTGACAGATTTCATAAACGCACACTTACGGGGGAAACGACAATCGGGGCCTTTTCTTCTGGTATCTCTGAATCTTTAAGATCCTCTAGATAAAGTTCTGCAGCCTCTTTGATATTGGCAAGAGCCAACTCAAAAGTCTCGCCTTGAGAAATACACCCTGGAAGAGAGGGAACGGTTACCGAATAACCCCCTTTCTCCTCGGGGGTAAAAACAGCTGTATATTGTAAGACTTTTGCCACCCTTTTATTGACCATGGCTAGCAGATTATATCAGAAGATTGCGAATGGGCAAAAATGGGCTCTCAAAGAGAACAGGCGGACATTCATTTGTGCTCCACCTAATGGACAACGTCAGAACCTATTTTAGTTCAAATTAGATGTCCTGATCTGGACCTATTACCCATCGCGTGTTAGCGTCCTGGAAAATCAATTCTTGTAGAAAAACGCCTTCATTGTTTGTTTTAAAAACTATTACTTCTATTTTTCCGGGGACAGACGCTTTTGGGTGGGCCGTGGTGTCATATCTTCTTAATTCAGTATCTGATAGCTGTGGATTTACATTAAGGGTTTTATAAAGAGACCGCCTTATTCTTTCTATCTCGTCAGTGGCTAACTCTTCTAAAGTTCTTTCATCGTTCATATCTAATGAAGATGGGTCGGTAGGCAAAAGAACTGGTCCAAATCTATCAAGCGACTCCAACAGCTCCATCAAGCCAGCCTCAAACTTTATTGAGAAATCTTCTAAATATTTTTCTCGTTCATTTCTGGAACGTCTATCTTCCATTCTTGAATTATACCAGCTCGCTAAATGGGACGATTTTAGGACAATGGGGTGGTTGAAGGGTATTGAAAACCCAGATTCCTTTAAGCAGCAATACTTTATGTTGCTTAATATCTAAACCAATTGTAGAATTCGCAAAATGTCTCCCGAATCCCCCAAACCAACGGAGGAAAAGATTGTTAGTCTGGTTAGGCTGGTTGAAATCCTTCAGTTAAAAAGGAGTGAAGGGAAAAAAATTGGTCTGATTACGGGAGCATTCGACATAATACATCGCGGCCATATTAGTCTATTCCGTTTTGCTAAAGACAATGTCGATATCTTAGCCATAGGCGTTGAGCAGGATGAAACAGTCACCCTTTCCAAAGGGCAAAACAGGCCTATCAACAGGCTGGCCGATAGGTGTGAATTTTTATCAGAATTGAATAGTGTTGACTATATCTTTGCAGTCCCATTTGTCTTTCAATATGGAGCATTCGAGAAAGCTGATGAACAGTTTGCCGAGATATATCGCCAGCTTATGCCAGACTTCCTAATAACAAACGTAAATGCCGACAGCTTTTGGCAACTGAAAAAGAAAAGGGCTCAAGAATTGGGGATACTTTTTTTAGGCCAGTATACCCCGAGGCTTACTTCTTCAAGTTCGATTGCCGATAGAATCCAGGAGGAAATTTGAGGCTAAAAATCGTGGCTCGCTAAGTGGGACGACTTTAGGACAAATGAGTTTGATTCCGGGTACATTTTTTAAAGAACGCCATTTTTCTCGGCGATTTTAAGCATTTCTGTAACGTCAGGATCATTTAACGCCTCTTGCACATAATTCCACATTTGAAGGTTACTCTTGGCCCATTTGATGTATTTCTCTTTTGCGGCCTCGGTATAGAAATAAATATCTTTCTCCATAAGAGGATTTTGTTCAGAGGTTACTTTTTGGGCAAGTTTCTTAATATCGACTTTATTTTGGGTAATGTATTTACTAGCAAAAAGAATTGGAGTAGTAGGAAGTGATTTAAATAAGGCATCTGCGTCACTTAGTGCCTTTCCCTCATTGGATATATTTTCATTCCTTGTTCTCATATGAGATTCCATAACTATTTTTTCAATTCTTTCAATTTCTTCTTGGTTAAAACCGGCATCTGATAGTATTTGTTGACGGTAGTCTTTTGCTACTTCAGGTTCTGAATTGGGCTTTATTATGTAGTTCAAATCGTGGGTTAGGGCGGCAGATTCTACTAGATTAGCATCAGCTTGAATATGTTTAGCAAACTCAACAGCTTTTTTACTCACAAAAAATATGTGGTGCCAACCGTGGAAGAGAAGTATCCCCTTATTTTCTTGGTAAATACTTTCTATCTTAGAGCGTAGTTTTTGGAGTTTATTATCCATTTTATTGAAGTATATCATTTGAAGCTAAAAAACGTGGCTCGCTAAGTGGGACGATTTTAGAACAGTTAGGTGGTTTGAAATAATAGAATACCCTGAAATTCTAATGCAACAGACTAAGGGGATAATAATATCTACTTAGTCTAATACGAAAAAAGTTTAGTGAAGTCCTGGAGGTAATTAATATTAATATACATTTTGGGTTTCCGAACTTTGAATTTTTCCCCTTTTCGGATTGCCTCGATTACAAACTCGGATTTTGAGGTGCCCCAGGGTACACTAGAGTAAATTCTGAAAGCACTTTCGGTGAGAAATTGTGGGTGGCTGAGAATTACCTTTGGTATCTTTACGCTCTTCAATATTCCTTTCAACCACCCACCTTTGCTATAAACAGGGTGAAAGTGGCGTTTTAGACTAACCATATACTTATCAAAATCGCTTAACGTCATGACACTACATTTAAATTTCTTCCAAGTATTGACTATATTAGGAAGATGTCTCGAGTCAAAATACACGTCTCCAGAAGTGATAATTATAAATCCAAATTCTTCTTGCCAGGGTTTGTGGGGTCCGGAGGTTTTTAATACATCAATTGTGGCCGCGTTGCTAGAATTATAAGGGGCCATGTTGTAAAGATAGTCGTATCGAGGAACTTTATTTGTTTTAATAAAATTCTTAAAGACTCTAATTGACCGCTGGTCATTAAAGGTAAGCACTATTATTGCGTCTGGGAGCCTAACCAGAAAATCTAGTTGGTATGCAATGAGGGGTCTGTTTTTAACTACAATACCTAAGGATTTTGGCAACCCAGACCTCTTAAGTTCGGGGTAATCTTCCCAAAGCCGCGTTCCTCTTCCCCCCGCAGCAATAAACACTACGTTCTTACCCATATTTAGTGATTGCTTGGATTATATCAGAGGCCTAATTTTGTCTGGTATATTAAGAAGTTGAGGCTAAAAACCGTGGCTCCACCTAATGGACGACGTCAGAACCTATTTTATCGCGTCTTTTACCCCCTCTAAAGTTCTAACGAGCTTATTTGCGGGAAATTGACCAATCGCACGCCTGACAACTAGAAAAAGTTCATTTAACTCTTGAGCTGGTGCTTGTGGATAGTTTAACGGGATAGTACGAGACTTCGATGCTTTATGTCTCAGTTGCTGGCAGTTCCATTCCTGGCGGGCTTGTAATAATGCCTCCACCGACAAATAATCTTTCCCATCAGGACCAATTAGGGGATTGCTTATAAAAAATTCTGCTCTCATTGCCAGAATTATAAATAGTCCTATCAGAAATATCAACCTATAGGACACTTGCTCGCTAAGTGGGACGATTTTAGAACCTCATCGTGGGCTAAATACCTTAATGGACTGGAGGATATAAACCAAATAGTCTGTTACGTCCTAGGCGAGTAAGATTTTGGCTTTACGCATTCAGCGGGAAAACCAACAATCCGCTCCCTCCGAAACAAAGCTCTATCTAGGGTGGTTAGGCAATTTCTTTTAATTTTTGGGGGTATCATTATGCTTAAGGGAATTCTTGTTTGAGGCAACCGTTGTTCCACTCCATCATTATCGGTAAAAGTTAACTTCCCTAAATCCAACTCTCTAAGTGGAGTTAATTCACCAAAGATGCATTGCCGGCACCTTTTCTCTTGAAGTTCTGCTGTCATAAGCAGGGTAAATAATAGTACAGCTGGATTCTAAAATCAATCTTAAAGCAGGCTCCGTCTAATGGACAACGTCAAACCCTATTATTTTTTTCAATTTTCCTTTTAAGTCGCCCAGATGTTCACCTTCCCAATGGGAGATATCTTCTTCTAAGAACCTTTCTGCTGTTTCGTTCTTGCCTTTCCAAATTGGCTTATTCCACAAATTGTCAGGTAAAGAATAATAAAGTTTCAATAGCTCTTCTCCTAAATTGACAAACTCCTTATATACTTCTTCCCAGCCCATTGCTTTTCTGGCTTCGATACCGATTCTGTTAAACTCATTTACTTCTGGTTCCCAGTAGGGCTCTTTACCTTCCTTAAGTGCTTTTAAGCAGTTAATGTCATGAATCATCCAATTGTTTAGATGGGCGACTATATCCTTTAAACTCCAATCACCAAACAGGACATCTAAACGTTCTTCTTTGGGAAATCTATTTATAACAGAAGTAACTTCGTTTCTAATACCTTCAAACTTCTCAACCCTCTTGTTCATAACTGAAGTATATCATTTGAGGCTAAAAAAACGTTGCTCGCTAAGTGGGACGATTTTAGAACTTTGCGATGGTTGGAACAAATTGAGTTTACCGAAATGGCCAAATTACTGGACAACGTCAGAACCTATTTTGTTTTAAGTATTCCTTAATTGTATGCCTCGTGTAAGGCTCGACTTGAAGTTCCAGGGCCTTCTTGATGGGCACCCAGACATATTCTTGGCCTTCTGAATCTAATTTCACTTTCGAAGAATTTGTCCTGCACGCAAAATCAAAGAAGATAAAATGTCTTTTCTTCCAAAACGCCTTGTTGAAAATGAATTCTTGAAATTGGATAGGCCTGATATCATATATGTCTAACCCCGTTTCTTCTTTTATTTCTCTTTTTAGTGCGTCCCGCATTTTTTCCCCCACCTCAATATGGCCACCAGGGATAACATACTTGTGCCTCCATTTGTGAGACTTCATCAGGAAAATTTCTCCTTGAGGATTTAAAACTAGTGCACCGACTGTTGGTTCGGGAAATTGCTGCTCTGGCATACCAATATGTTCGCTGGGAAGATTATAGCACCGAGCTTCCTGAAGTGCTTCACCGACAACGTCAGAACCTATTTTCAACACTATTGATATACAGTCGATCTGTGACCAGCAGTAACAACGTCAACTCTCTTCTCTTTTTCGTATATTTTGTAAATTATTCTATAAACTCCAACCCGATAAGAATATTTCCCTTCTAGCTCGCGGGTTAGTTTTTTTCCCATATACGGATCTTCCTTCAAATCTTCTATCGCACCTGCTACGGCGTCCCTGTGGGTTATCTTTGCAATACTTTTGAGTTGCTGTTTGGCTTGCGGAGCAATGACAACTTTATACATTAATACCCAAGTCTTTTTTCACCTTTTCCCAGTCCAATCCTCTTCCCTCCTCAAGATCCTTTTCTCCTTGCCTGATTGCCTGCACTAAATCTTTATCCGCAAGGATCTCATTGGTTTCTTTCCAGGATTCAAATTCTTGGGCGGACATAATCACTGCTGCAGGGCTTCCATTAACAGTAATTACATATTCTTCAAGAAGCCTATTTGCACGATCGACTATATTGGTTAAGTCCTCTCTTGCTTTTGTAATCGGTAATATTTTTGTCATGACTAACTTTACATAATTCTGTACGTTTTGTCAACTGGCTCGCTAAGTGGGACGATTTTAGAACGGGAGGCTGGCTAAACTTAATTGATAATCCCAACTCTTTCAATCTGCGATTTTCTAAGTTGCTTAACCGCTAACTCGATTGTAGAATTCGTAAAATGTCCCCAGAAACCTCCAAGTTTACTTATGAAAAGATTGTCCGATTGGATAAGTTGGAAGAAATTCTTCGGTCATACCAGCGGGAAGGGAAAACGGTTGGGCTTATTACAGGAGTGTTCGATATATTACATGTCGGCCATATCCGTCTGGTTCGTTTTGCCAAAAAGAATACCGACATATTGGTGGTCGGCGTTGAACAAGATGAAACAGTAAAACTTTCTAAGGGACCCAAAAGCCCTGTTAACTCCCTAGCAGCCAGGTGCGATGTTTTATCGGCGCTATATAGTGTCGACTATATTTTTGCAATACCTTCTGTCTTTAAATATGGAACTAATGTGGCCGATGAGCAATTAGCCCAAATATATCGTAGGGTTATGCCAGACTTTCTAATAACCAATATTACTGTAGATACCTTTTGGGAGCGTAAAAGAATAAGTGCTCAAGATTTAGGAATAGGCTTTCTCGGCCAGGTAGCCCCAAAAGACAATTCTTCAAGTTTGATTTCCCAGAAAATCCAGGAAGAAATTTGAGGCCAAATACTGTGGCTCCGCGGGAAGGATTCGGACCTTCAACCGTCTTCTTAACAGGAAGCTGCTCTACCATTGAGCTACCGCGGAATAAACCACCTCGCAGAGCATATTATACCAGCCTCGTTTTCCCTTAGCTAGTTAGCTAATTGAGTTTTATGAAGGCTAGCGATATGATATGTCGAGCTATGAAGAAGTTTCCCTTTATCGCAGGAATATTGACTTTACTTGTTTTTGTTGGAGGGGTATTTCTTTTTTCTGGAAAAGGGAGCTCTTCCAGAAATCCGCAAACTCCTCTTCCTTCCTCATATGAATACTTCTGGAGTGTAACCTGTCCACACTGCGCCAAAGTTCAGGAGTTTCTGGATTCGTGGGAGGGGACAGATAAAATCCAAGTTGAGAAAAAGGAGGTTCGCGAGAGGGCAAACTCGCTTCTAATGGCCGAAAGGGCAAAATATTGCGGAATTTCTACACAGAACCTCGGGGTTCCATTTCTTTTTACCCCGAAAGGAAAGTGTATTGAGGGGGATGAGCCGATTATAAACTTTTTTAAGGAGATGCAATTTCAATGAAAGCTCTTAAGGCGGCAGTACTGGGATTTTTTCTTTTTCTTCTCTTTCCTGGCTCGGCTTATGCAATTTGTCCGGTCTGTACGGTGGCTGTTGCTGCCGGGCTTGGCCTTTCCCGCTGGCTGGGAATTGACGACACCATATCGGGTATATGGGTAGGGGGGCTTATTCTTTCTTCCTCTTTTTGGCTTATCGACTGGCTTGAAAAGAAGAATTTTAAATGGCTTTCCTTTTATTATAAATTTCCTTATAAGAACCTTGCGGTAATTTTGCTTATGTATGGGCTTGTTATTCTTCCTTTGTGGCCTGCCGGAATAGTCGGGCACCCCCTGAATACAATCGCCGGGATCGACAAGTTAATATTCGGAATTATTGTTGGATCCGGAGCATTCCTTCTGGCCATGTGGGCTGATAAAAAGGTAAGAAAATTTAAAGGTAAACAGCTTTTCCCATTCCAAAAAGTCGCATTCCCTGTTGCCGGCCTTGTAATTGTAAGCTTAATAGTATATTTTTACGGCGGCTATCTTTACTAAATGGCAGACAAAAAAGATATTCAGCATTTACTGGACAAAGTAGAGGAAGTAACCAAACAGAAAGACCTCGATCTTTCTTCCGGAGAAGACCTTTCGATAGGGATTATGAACCTAATTTCCATCGAAGAGCACCTCTTCTTTACCTCACAAAAGACCAAAAACAAAAAGTACTTGGAACTTTTAAATGAAGTCCGGGTTATGCGAACCGAGCTTCTGAAAAGAATTATCAAGGACTATGAGGGGGAAGTTTGGTGCCTGCCAGCAGATACTGTTGTTTTTTCTAATCCCGAACCCAGAGCTATTGCAAGTTTGGCTAATGGGGATAAGGTT
>Ga0209210_1002470_pt1 | contig 13443 bp, 11 predicted proteins | sample RifGroA1_FD_183991 | JGI IMG/M metagenome (GOLD analysis project Ga0209210, IMG submission 183991) | Contaminated groundwater microbial communities from Rifle, Colorado, USA - Rifle Groundwater A1 (SPAdes) (version 2) | ecosystem: Environmental > Aquatic > Deep subsurface > Groundwater >...
GCAATAGTTGAAGCAATTGGTCTTGGAACTTGCGTAGTAGGCGCAGTTGGATCTGTTTCTTTAGCAATTCTTTACACTGCATGTGCTTGTTCTATGGGGGACACAACAACAACTCTTCCAATAGATCGTTTAAGATTTTGTATAGATGATTATAAACAAAGAAAGTATAGATAAAAGTAAAATGAAACTTCAAAATGTTCGCGCAGATTTGCACACGCATGGATGGGCCGGACAAGAAACAGGAAAAGGGCAAATTGTTTTAGAGAAATTAGGTGAGACAGGAAGACGCGATTTAGCAACGCTTTGCACGCAAGGATTTTTTCAAACGCAAAACACTTTAATTGGCTTAGTAAATTTTGGGGACACTCGTTATGAAAAAATTGTAAATACGCGTGGAAGTTTAGGAAGGGGTCTTGAAGTTTACGACGATCACAGACAGAGATTTGTCGGAGTTCATCTTATTGGAAATTGTGATGCAGAAAGTAAATGGTGTTTTGTTTTGCGAGGGCAAGAAATTCCAACAGATAAAGGGCATGTTTTAATTTTAGGTGGAGATAAAAATATTCAATATGAAAAATTAGATGATGTTTTAAAATGCGCGGAGGAGATGGGCGCGTTAAGAGTTGCAGATCATCCGCTTGCAAAAAAAGGAATTCTTGGAAAAGTTTTTTCTTTATTAACTCAGAATGGAAAGCCCCTTTCATTAGGAAAATTAACTTTAGAAGATTATGCAAATATATTTGATGGTGTTGAAGTTTGCAATTCAAATGTTCCTGAATTAACAGAAGAAACAAAAAAACTTGCAAGAAAGTTAGGAAAAAAAGAGTTTGCAAATTCTGATTCTCATGACTTGAAAAGAATGTTTAGTTCATATATGAATTATCTAGAATTGGATTTTAGTTCTTGGGAAAAATTAAGAACAAATTTGAAAACTCAAGGAGAAATGCATTTTGGAAGAAACAGAAAACATGAAAACCTTTGGCATGGAATTTCTGTTTTTTATAATAAGATTAGATTAATGGCGGGTTGGGTAACATTTCCAAAATATGAAATTGAATAATTTATCGGGGGAAAGTTTTAGATAAGAATTTAATTAAAAAGAAATTTGGCTCGCTAACGCTCGCAACTTACTTTCAAGAGATATAAAAAATTCAAAAACTCTTAGATGATTGTAACCTGCAAAGTATTGTTTTCAAGAATATTTATTAGCGAAAATATGCTATGGACTACGCTCTTATCCATCTCTTTCAAAAATTATATCTAACCTCAACAATCTTTATAATCTATTAAAATTCTCTTGAATTATGGTGAAATTTTCATTGGTGATACCAGTTGCTCCAACGAGAAACGCAGAGATTCTTGAAAGCATTAAAAAATTAGATTATCCAAAAAAAGATTTTGAAGTTCTTGTGGAAATAGGACTCAATCCTTCTGAGAACAGAAACAAAGGCGCAGAAAAATCAAAGGGGGGCTTTGTAATTTTTTTAGATGATGATGCATTTATTGATAAAGATTATTTAAATAAAGTAGAAGAATTTTTAAAAAAATATCCAGAAACAGATATTGTTGGAGGCCCGCAACTAACTCCAGAACAAGATGGGTTTTTTGCAAAAATTTCTGGAATCGCGCTGACCTCAAGTTTTGGCGCGTTCAAAGTTAACAAGAGATATCAAGAAGGAAAAATAAATTTTAATGTTGATGAGACCTCTTTGACTTCTGCAAATTTGCTGGTGAGAAAAAAATCTTTTGAAAAAATCAAAGGATTTGATTTAAAACTTTTTCCAGGAGAAGATCCGGAATTTATTCAAAGGGCAAAAAAACTGAATTTTAAAATTGCTTACAATCCTGAAATGAAAGTTTTTCACAAACGAAGACCAAACTTTAATTTATTTTGCAAACAATTTTTTAAATATGGATTTGTAAGACCGAAGATAAATAAAATTTTAAGACAAAACAAAATTATCTTTTTAATCCCTATGCTTTTTTCAGTTTATATTTTACTTTTACCGACGATGTTTTTATTTTTTCAGCCATTTCTTTTTCCTTTTTTGTTTTATATTTTTTTAGCAGTTTTATTTTCTATAAAAGACATTTACAAAGAAAAAAAATTTTCTTTGATTTTTCTTTTGCCAATTTTATATTTTTCAATTCACCTCTCTTACGGAATTGGGATGCTTACCGGTTATGTAAAACTTCTTCATAACAAATAATTTAAAGAAACTTTTTAGTATAAGAACATGAACATCGCGATCGGCTACCCTCCGACAGAATCTGAAAAAGGAACTGCTTTGCTTAGTCAGAACAGACAATTTCAATGGTTCAGCAACCCAAGTTATATTTTTCCAGTGATTCTCGCAAGTGCCGCGACAATGTTGAATAAAGAAAATAAAGTAATTTGGTTAGATTGCATAGCAGAAAAAATTTCTTGGAAAAAATTTATAAAAATCTTAAAAGATAAAAAAATTGAAGTGTTCATTTTTGAAACAAAGACCCCTGTTATAAAAAGACATTGGAAAATTATTGACAGATTAAAAAAAATATTTCCTAAATTAAAAATAATTTTGCTGGGGGATCATGTAACCTCTTTTCCTGAAGAAAGTTTGAAAAACTCCGACGTGGATTTTGTTCTGACTGGGGGGGATTATGATTTTCTTTCTGTTGAGTTGACTAATTATCTAAATGGAAAAATAAAAAAAATTCCCGACGGGATTTATTATAAAAAGGCAGGAAAAATTTACGGAAAAAAATTTCAACTAAATCATAAATTAAATGAAGCAGATTTTGTAGATAGAGAATTAACAAAATGGAAACTTTATGAGCGAGAATATAATCTGATTGGAAAACCTTTTTTTTATATAATGTCTGGAAGGGATTGTTGGTGGGGCAAGTGCAAATTTTGTGCATGGCCGAGATTGTTCCCTTGTTTTAGAAATCGTGGTGTTGAAAATGTTTTAGATGAAATTGGAGAATTAATTAAAAAATATAATGTAAAAGAAATTTTTGATGATTCTGGAACTTTATTTACGGGAAAATGGTTGAAAGATTTGTGCAATGGACTAATTCAAAGGGGGTATAATAAAAAAATAAAATATTCATGCAATATGAGATTCGGAGCGTTAAAACAAGAAGATTATTCTCTGATGAAAAAAGCAGGATTTAGATTATTGAAATTTGGGCTTGAAAGCGCGAATCAAAAAACATTAGACAGATTAGACAAAGGAATAAACGTAAAAGACATTCTTGAAGGATGCAAAATGGCGCATAAATCCGGGCTAACAGTTCATCTTACAATGATTGTTGGCTATCCTTGGGAAACAAAAAAAGATGCGATGAAAACTTTTGAACTTGCAAAAAAATTAATGCAGTCAGGAAAAGCAGATTTACTTCAAGCAACAGTTTTAATCCCTTATCCAGGAACTCCGCTTTGGGAAGAAGCAAAAAAAGAAAATTGGTTTTTGTTTAATCCTCTTGATTATGAAAGATATGATATGCGCGAGTCGGTTTTAAAAACAAAAGATTCAAATCCAAAAGAGATAGTAGAAGTTTGCGGAAAAATTTATACAATTTTTTTAACTCCAAAATATATTTTTAATAGAATAAAAAACATAAAAAATTTTGAAGAACTAAAATTTAATTTAAGGGGGATCATAGCAGTAATCGGACATCTAAAAGATTTTTTTTAAAATGGAATATACTGTCTCAAAAGAAGGGGATAAGAAAGTAGAAAAAGATATGAGCATAATTGTAAATGAATTAAAAAAAATACCAAAAGTAATTTCAATAATTTTAACCGGCGGATTTGGAAGGGGCGAGGGACCAATAAAAAAAATAAAAAATAAAATCGCTTTATACAATGATTATGATGTGCAGGTTGTCTCTGAAATTGCAATGGACAAAGAAAAGGTAGATAGATTATCTGAAGAGATTTCAAAAAAACTCGGCTTTTCTGGAATAATAAATTTTTATCCTTTTGTTAAAGAAAGACAAAAAATAAAAGATAATTTTTATTTGGATTTAAAATTTTACACTTTGAAAGAATTAAAAGAACTGCTTCCGAGAATAAGAACTTATGAATTCAGAAATGATTCAACAATTCTTTATGGAAAAGATATTAGAAAATTAATTCCAAATTACAGCTTAAAAAAAATTTCATTGTCTGAAGGAATAAAATTTGTGCTGGACAGAATGAGCCACCTAATAGAATATTATTCTCTGGAAAAAAACCACGACGAGGAATTTGTTACTTACTCAATTTGTCAGGCATATTCTGCTATGTGCACTGCATTGTTATTGCTTTCAAAAAAATATGAAATAGGGTACAAAAAATCTTCAGAAATTTTTTTAAAAAATTATAAAAAAGATTTTCCAGAATTGTATCTGCAGATTCCAAATTTAGGAAAAAAAATAGAAGAATATGTTCAATGGAGATTGAATTCGGAAAAGAAAGAAATAAAAAACCTTGATGAGGAATGGAGAACTGCTGGAAAAAGTATTATTGAAGTTGCGAAATATCTTCTCTCCAAATTTTTGGATAAGAAAATTGAAACATTAGAAGAACTTTCAGATTCAATATTTGAGATGAAAGAAAAATTTTATTCTCCGTATGTAAAAGAAATATTAAAAAATAAAATAGGGTTTGAAAATAGATTATTAGTAAAATTTTTGACGCCCTTTGTCTCTCTAATTTTAAAATATAAATTTTATCAAAGATTAAAAAAGAAAAAAATGCAGGGCTTAAAGATATTTTTTAGCAAATCTCCTGACATGACAATTTATGCTTCTGCCCCATATATCCTAGGAGCAATACTTGAAAAAAATAAAATTGACAAACAAATATTAAAAAAAGGGCAGGAAATTTTTAAAAAAATTTATCCAACAAAATCAAAAGAATGGGAGGAGATTAGCGTAGAATACGCAAATGCTTATATATCATTTTTTCTTCAAAAAATCTAATGGAAAAAATTTTAATTATCTGCATAGATGGTCTTGGATTTGACAGATTAAATGAAAAAAATTCTCCATTCTTATCAAAGTTTGCAAAAAAAAATTCCATTGCAAGATTAAGAACTTTTTTTGCATTCACTGGAATTGAACATTCTTTTTTATCTGGTCAAAGTCCTGCTGAGAGCGATATATGGCTGGAATTTTCAAAAGAAGATTCTATATTCAAATCAAGATTATTAAGTTTATTTTCTTGGAATAAAAAGTTAAGAGATTACTGTGCTGTCTTTCTGCAACTCGCTCACAATCGCGGATGGCTATCAGGACTCCACAATATTCCAACTAAATTTTTAAAATATTTTGATACTTCAATAAAAGAAGGTTTGTGGAAATTAGAACTTTTCAGAAATAAAAATTTTGTGCTATACAAGTGGCCGTTATTTGTTTATTCTGACGACGGAAAAATAAAAAAGAAAATAATTTTCAAAAACGAAAATGACGAAGATAGACTAAATAGAATAATGGAGAAAAAAGATTTTGATTTATATTATACTCAATTACTTTCTATTGATAAGGCAATGCATAGATATGGGAAGCATAGTCAAGAAGCAGATGAAGTGATAAAAAAAATAGACGACATCTTAGAAAAAAAAGTTTCGTATTTTTTATTAAAAAATCCTGACGCGAAAATAGTTCTCTGGAGTGATCATGGTTTTTGCGATATAAAAAAATATATTGACATTGAAAAAAAACTTCCAAAGACAAAAGATTATATTTATTTTCTCGGAGGAACTACAATTTCGTTTTGGTTTTTTAATAACAGAATAAAAAAAGAGATTGAAAAAATATTAAAAGAGTTTAAAGAAATAAAAATTCTTAACAAAGAAGATGCTAAAAAATATTCTATTCTGCTTTCAGAAAAAAATGGTGAATTGATTGCTTATTTAGAAAAAGGAAATTATTTTTTTCCAAACTTTTATCAAAAAACAGAAAAGGAAAAATTTAAAGCAATGCATGGTTATCCTGATGATAAAGAACTTGACGGATTTTTTATAAACAATCTAAAAATAAAAAAAGAATTAAAATTAAATGAGGTTTTGGAAAAAATAAAAAGATAAAATGAAACAATCAATTTGTTTGATAAACCCTCCGTTGGATAAAAAAACCACGAGCAAATTTCCGATGTCTGGGGTCCCACTTGGAATTGCTTCACTTGCAGCATACCTAAGAATGAAAGAAATAAATATCTATGTTATCGACGCTGTAATTGCAAAATATGATTCAAAAAAAACTGCGGAAGTTGCGATAAAAACAGGAGCAAAAATAATAGGCATAAGTTGTTTGACTGAAAACAGATATGCCGCCCTGAACACTTTAAAAGAAATAAAAAAATTAAATTCAAAAATTACCACTATAATCGGGGGACTTCACGCAACTTTTTCAGATAAACTTATTTTAGAAAATTATCCTTTTGTAGACATTGTGGTGAGAGGAGAAGGAGAAGAAACATTGTATGAAATTGTAAAAAATATTGAAGATAAAAAAACATTTGAAAAAATAAATGGAATAAGTTTTAGAAAAAATAGCGAGATAAAAATAAATCCTGCAAGAGAATTTTTAAAAGAGATAGAATCCTTGCCAATGCCGGCCTATGATCTTTTTCCGATGAAAGATTATGAACTTCCTCCAGATGTAAAAATAAAAGTTAAACAAACTTCTTTAGTCACAACATCGAGGGGTTGCCCAATGGGTTGTAAATTTTGCGAGACAACTCATGCTTGGGGAAGAAATATAAGAAGCACCTCTGCTGAAAAATTGTTTGAGATTGTAAAAAAACTTTACACTGACTTTGGAGTTGATTATATTCGGTTTGCCGACGATTTATTTACGATGAAAAGGGATAAGGTAATAAAATTTTGTGAATTATTAATCAAAAGCAAACTGCCTATAAATTTCAGAATTCAGGCAAGAGTTGATACAGTTGATTTAGAAGAATTAAAAATTTTAAAAAAAGCTGGATGTGATTTAATTGAGTATGGCGCAGAATCTGGCTCGAACAAAGTTTTAAAAGAAGTTGGTAAGAATATCACAACAGAAAAAATAAAAAAAGCGGTTAAAATTACTCGAGAGGCCGGAATTGAAATAAAATATTTTTTAATTGTTGGTTCACTCAAAGAAGGCCCGAATGAAACTTGGGAGACATTTGAATTAATCAAAGAAACAAAACCAGACTGGATTGGAATAAATGCTTTGACAATTTATCCTGGAACAGAAGTTTACAATATTGCAAAAAAAGAGGGGTTAATCGACGACAATTTATGGTTGCATTATATAAATCCAAAGACAGGAAATGCTCCGTTGTATACAAAAAATTATTCTGCGAAAGAAATGATTTTTCTTTGTCAGCTCGGGCATGTGTGGGCTTGCAGAAATTCTCCGAAAAGAAAAGAATACCCCAAGTTTGAAAAAATTTTGGCTTCAATACTGAATGAAAATTTGGCGAAGATATTGGTAAAAAATAAACTTGCGAGAAAAACTGCGTCAATGCTTGCATTTCTTGCCCAGCCCCTGCTTCCATAATGAAAGAAAAAAAGGTATTTGTTTTTGAAAAAGAAAAAATAAGTTTATATCGTCCAGAAAGCATGGAAGAAATTGAGAAATGTGTTGAAGAAATTTTTAAGGAAAATGAAAAAATCTTTCCAAAGAATAAAAACTCAAAAATCCTCTTAAAACCAAATTTCAACAATGATTTAAATGCTCTGACAGGAAACTCAACAGATTTAAGAATTATCGTCGCTGTTTTGAAAAGTTTGAGAAAAAGAGGGTATAAAAAAATTACAATTGGAGAAGGAAGTAATTGCGGAATAAACCACATTGGGCTTAATGTTTTTAAAAGATTGGGAATTGACAAGATTGCAGAATTATTTAATGCAGAGTTAATAAATTTTAATAAAGACGACGGAAAAAAAATTCAACTTGTGACAGGGGAAGCAAAGATTGCAAAAACGATTTTAAATGCAGAATTTGTAATTAATCTTCCAGTTATAAAAACTCATGTTGAAGCAGGAATGACCTGCGCTTGCAAAAATTATATGGGTGCATTAATCGGAACTGAAAAAAGAAAAATGCATGACTGCTTAGAAAAAAATATTGTGAGATTAAACGAAATAATAAAAACCGATTTGATAATTGTCGACGGAATTATCTGCATGGAAGGTCGGGGACCAGGAGATGGAATTCCAAAAAAGTTAGGAATTATTTTATCTGGAAAAAATCCTTTTTTAATGGATTTATTTTGCACGAAATTAATCGGACTTGACTACAAAAAAATTAAATTTTTGCAAGAAGCAATAAAAAACAATAAAATTTCTGAAAAAGACATTGAAAAAATAAAAAAAATAAATGCTCTTGCAAAATTCAAGCCAGGAACAAAAACTTTGGCGGATATAATCTTACTTAATAATTTTTTTATTGGAATAAGGTTCTCAAAGATTTTTGAAAAAGTTTTTAACAAAGGAATTTTGCCGTGGCTGTTATATAAAATAGGAGTAAAACAGGATAAATATATTTTAGAGGAGAGGGATATTCGCGGATTTGATTTTGAAAAAAAATATGAAGGGGAAATAAAAAAATGTTTAGAAGAATATTGTCCTCTATCTTTGAAAAGTCCAAAAGATAAAAAATGCATAAGATGTATGTACTGTTATCAAATTCTTCCAGAAAAAATAAATGTCGACGGAGATTTGAGGGATTTTGAAATGCAAATGAAAAGATTTAATAAATCGCTTCAAAAGAGTTTGAAAAATGACCGACAACCTTAACGCAACTTATTTGAATAAAAATTTTCTTGTTAGAATTTTCAGCAGGACAAAAGTGAATATTGCAATAAAATTAGCAAAAATAAAAAAAGACGATTTAATTCTTGATTTTGGTTGCGGCGCGGGCTGGTTAAAAAATAAATTAAAAAAACAGGGATATAATTCAATTGGTTATGACATAACTCCTGAACACAGCGACGTTAAAAATTATACGGAGGTTAATCCTACAAAAATTTTTGCAATGGATGTTTGGGAGCATATTTCAAAAGAAGATATAAAAAAAATAATTCAAAATTTTAAAAAAATGAATTCTAATTTCGAATTGATTACTGCAATACCAACTGAAAATATTTTGTCTCGAAAAGTTAGAAAGCTTTTGGGAAAGTCAGAGAGAGTTGCTGATCACATAACTCCAATAAAAGAAATTTTAAAAATTTTAAATTCAGAATTAAAATTTGTAAAAAAAATTAATTTTCTAAGCGTTAGCTGGATTGGGAAATTTAAGTATATTTGAATTCATAAACAACTAAAATAAATTGTTCGCCTTGTTTATAAGTTTTAACTGGAGTAAATCTTTCTGCATTTTTTTGCAAATAAGCATTCACCCAATCTTCCTGATTTTCATAACCAGAAATAATAAGGTATTTAGGTTTTTTATCGTAGACAAATTTTTCAAACTCACTTTGATTCGCTTTATATTTTCCCCCAGTTTTACCAAGATCAAACGGGTAAGTTGAGCGTTCAGAATAATATTCTATTTGCGGAAGAGAATTACTAATTATAATATCTGTTAAATTAGAATTTTCTTTTATCCATTCTCCTGCTTGTTTCACTTCGATAAAAGAAATTTTTTTTGATTCAATTAATTGGTTTGCCCAAATTAAATTCGGAATCAAAAGAAAAAATAAGATCAAAAAAACACAAACAAAAGATTTTACTTTTGAAAAATTAAACTTTTTTTCAAACATCCCTTCCAAATAATTTAGAGGAAAAACAACCAACAAAAATAAAAATGGAAGAACCGGCATAAGATATCTGTGCTCAACATAGTCAGTGATATAACCCAAAACAAGAAAAGGAATAATTAACCATAAAAGAATAAAAATCTTTTTCATAATTTCTGGATGGGATAAAAATTTATCTATTCCCAATAAAAGTTCAAATAAAAAAATAAGGGCTCCGATAAAAAATAAAATAAAAATAAATTTTAATGGGAGAGAGAAAGTTCCGTCGAGGGAATAAGGCAAATCTTTAATGTAATTAAAAACTGAAGAAAAGGTTCTTTCATTTACACTACCAACTTCTGTTTCTAGATTAACCCCGAAGTAATGCGCAAGAATATCTTTGACAGGATTACCATAATGAGAAGAATAAAGATAAATTTGTGGGGAGAGAATTATCAAAAAAGAAAGAACCGCAAACCAGAGATTTTTATTTTTGAAAATTGAAATCTTGTTTTTCAAAAACGCGAAAATCAAAAAGCAAGGGGCAAACATCAGCAATTGCATTCTTGTCAAAACAGCAAGGGCATAAAATATTCCGAAGAAAATAAGAAATTTTTTAGAAGAACTTTTTACATAACCTTTCCAAAAAAATAATAAAGACAACAAAAGAAAAAATGTCGACGGAAGTTCTGTCAAAATTCTTCCTGTAAAAAATAAAACTATCCAAGAAAAAGAAAGGCACAGAGAAACTAACAATGCTTTCTTTTTATCAAACATTTCGGAAACAATAAAATACGAAACAAAAATAATCCCTATTGAAAATAAAACTTCAGAAAACCTAATTCCTATTTCACCTAAACCTAATTTAAAAAAGATTGCACAGAATATTGGCCAGAAAAATCCACGACGGAAATACCAAATATCTCTAATATCCAAACCTAAGCCCCATCTTTTTGCAGCAACAAGATAATCTGCTCCGTCCCACCAAATTGGTTGATTCATAGTTTTTAAAAAAACAATAAAACGAATGATAAACGCGATAATTAAAATTGCAAAAAAAGTTTTATCATAATTATTGGTTATCCAAGAAGTTAAAAAATTTTTTACAGAACTCTTTCTCTTTTCAATAATTTCGTCTGAATTTTCCACAAAAAAGTTAAGGAGAAGGTGTTTTTATTTGTTGCGATGTGAAGTTTCCTCTGGAAACGAACAGACAGAAAAATTTCTTCAAATTTTACTTTTGAAATTTTTCCGGTTTTGTAAATCTCAATTTTTAATTTAATTTTTCTAATGTTTCTTTTTCTTAATAATTTGAAATAAAGTAAAAGATAAAATCTTTTCCTATCTATTCAAGGCATAAAAACGCTCAACTAAAAATGTCCTTGAATATAATAAAAAATTCTAAATCCTACAAAATCAACTCCACGAGAAAGAGAGAAAATTTTTGATTTTTGTTGATTGAGTTCAAGTTTTAAATTTTCAATCAAAAATTTTTCAATTTCTTTTTTCCAAATTTCAAGTTGTAATTTTTATTTTTGTTTTCATTTTATTTTTTGTTTTAAAGTTTATTCTTTATTTATACTACTTTATAGTAGTTTAACTTGAAATATCATAGTAAGTGGTATTTATAAATGTTTGGTTTTAGTTGTATTTTAAAAGTGGTAACAATATTCGCACTTCGCACGAAAAAAATCTTAATGCGAAAAAGTCGCACAAATTTTTTATTTCGTGCTTTCAATCCTCACCCAAACTTTTTGCATAGAAGATTTTTTTATTTTTGCGTTGTAAATTGCATTAATCCAAACATAAAGTCGCGCAAGAATTAAAAGAAAAATCCAGAACAATTCTTTTATATTTTTTGCATAAGAAAATATTTTAAAAAAACCAATGGCCTCTTCTTTAAACCCGCGCATTGAAGTGGAATTTGTTTTTTTAAGTTGAAATTCTCCAAAAGTATTTCGTTTTTTTTGTTTTATCCAATCCTTAAATGTCTCAGGATTTTTGACAAAGACCAAAGAATTTTTTTCATATTCAATTTTTAAATTTTTTTTCCAAATTACTTGAGAAATATAAGAATCATCAAGAACATTTGAAGGAATTTCTTTAACTAAACCATTTCTCATTGCAAATAAATAACCAGAACACAAAATAAATTTTTTTTCTCCTGCTCTTTTTTGTCTTAACTTATTTGCCAAATCCATAAGAACATACGCCCAAAATCCCATCATAGTTTTTTTTGATTCTACTGGAACTGGATGACCAGAGACAGCGCCGACTTTTTTATCTTCAAAATGTTTTAATAAATTCTCAATTGAATTTTCAGAAATATAAACATCTCCGTCTGTAAGAACCAAAATTTTTCCTTTTGCAATTTTAAAAACTTCTGTCAAAGCAAAGGGTTTTCCTTTTCCTGCATCTTGAAAAATTTTTATTTTTTTATTTTTCTTCTTAAATATTTTTGCAACATCCAATGTTTCTTTATCTGGAGCAACAACAATTAATTCAAAATCTTTTAAGAGTTTATTTTCCAAAATTTTTTCAATTGCTCTGCTAATTGTCTGTGGTTCTTTATATGCTGTAAGAATTATTGAAAGTTCAGTCATATTCTCTTATTTTAATTCCTTGATAATCAAATTTAAATGGAACTGCGACATCAGAAAATTCTTTTGGTTTAGTTGTATAAAACATAAAAAATCCTCCTCCGCCCGCGCCTAATGCTTTGCATGCTAAATATTTTCCTTTATATTTTTCTTGAAGTTCTCGCATTGCATCTGTTTCAATTGATAAATGAAGCGCTTTTTGTAATTCCCAACTTTCTGAGATTAATCTACCTATTTTGTCGTCGTCAGTTAAACATCCTGACATTTCAACTGCAATTTTACTCATTCTTTTTAACGCAGGAATATTTCTTGAATAATTTTCTCCACCAAAAACTGAGTCATGAACATTTGAAGAAAAATGAGGTTCTCCTGTATTAACTAAAACCAATCTTTTTTCAAGCGGTTCAAGAAATTTTCTTGGAATTTCTGTTCTCAAAATTTCCATATTTTCAATTTTTCCTGGACCAAAATACCATAAATTCCCTCCTCCGAAAATTGCAGCTGCCTGATCCTGACAGCCACCGCGATGACCAACATTTACATTTTGCAAATCCCAAACATTTTTTATTAGCTTAAAACGATCATCTAAATTTCTTTTCTCTCTTGCAACTAACTCTGCAGAATCTCTTGCTCCAGAAGCTCCAAGTCCGTGACAATCCAAAACTTCGTCGTCGTCAATAGTAAATCTTCCTCTTGCTTTATCAAATGTAACTTTTACTCTTTTATTAATCGCGACATTTAAAACAGAACCTCCGAAATCATCTCGATAAGGAGGAGAGTCAGGCCAACCAGAAGAGAGATCAATTCTTGCAGGAGCAGAAACAATTATTTTTTTTGCCATAAAAATAGATTGAAAATCCTCTTTTAAAGATTATTAATCTCAGATATAGAAAATTGAGCAGTTCTTTGGAAGAATTATTAATCCTCAAAAATTAAAAACAAAATTTTTGTGTAAAAAAATCCTGACACCTTGGTATGAAGTAAAAATCAGCAAGGTTTTTTGATAATAAAGAAATTGTCTAGAGAAGTTTGAATAATTCACATTTTTCTGTCGCAAAAATATTTTTGCAAACTTTATGGAAAATTCCCGACGACAAAGTTGATTATTTTTTGCATAAATCAAAATTAAATTTCAAAAAC
>Ga0209210_1002471_pt1 | contig 13442 bp, 13 predicted proteins | sample RifGroA1_FD_183991 | JGI IMG/M metagenome (GOLD analysis project Ga0209210, IMG submission 183991) | Contaminated groundwater microbial communities from Rifle, Colorado, USA - Rifle Groundwater A1 (SPAdes) (version 2) | ecosystem: Environmental > Aquatic > Deep subsurface > Groundwater >...
CGGCAATATTACAAACGTGGTAAATAACGTTACCGATGCCTTGGAAAAACAAGGTTTTTCCGATTTTGAAATGCTGATTATTAATGACGGCAGTACCGATGAGACCGGAAAAGTTATTGATGAATTAGCGTTAAAAAACCCGCGCATTCAGGCATTTCATAATCCTCATCCAATGGGTTTAGGGTATAATTTCAGGACATGGGCTTTATTGGCTTCTAAGGATTACGTCGGATGGTTTCCCGGGGATAACGAAACACATCCAGAAACTGTGGCGGAAATTTTGAGACAGATAGACAAAGCTGATGTAATTATTCCCTACATTATTAATCCCGCGGTGCGTTCAATGTATCGCCGCTGTCTTTCTGTAACTTTTAGGACGCTATTTAACGTTATTTTTGGACTAAAAATTAAATATTTTAACGGGCCGTGTTTTTTCAGGCGCAATGCGCTTAAAATGGCCGAGATGACAACCGATGGTCCGGCTTATATGGCGGAAATTCTTGTCCAATTAGTCAGACGCAATGACGTATCCTATGTAGAAGTGCCGATGCTTATGAAGGCGCGAGAATACGGCAGATCAAACATTTTGAAATGGAAAAACGTGTATCTCATCGGGAAAACCATGTTAAGTTTAATTTATAGGATTTATTTCCGACAAAAATACCCTGAATAATTCGGGGTATTTAATTTCCTTAAAATTATATATAATAAATGGATTATTATGTCCGGCTTTTTTAGCGAAAAAAATAAGTTAATTTTTTTGTTTATTTTAGCGGCTGTTTTTGGGCTGACTTTATCTTTTATTTTCAGCCAAAAAATTGACCCGACGGCACTATTTATTGACTCGATGGCTTACAAGGCAACCGCGCTTAATATTGTTGAACATGGCGATTTTTCAGACCCAGATCAAACAATACCTAACAATTTTCGGGCGCCGTTTTATCCTTTGTGGCTCGCTCTTATTTATTTAATTTTCGGCAGCTTTAAATTTGCCGTTCCGATCGGTATTTTATTATTTTCTCTTTCTGCGCCGCTCACATATTTAATCGCTAAAGAGCTTTTTAATGAAAAAGTCGCGCTTCTAAGCGGCCTTTTAATCGCTTTTGAGCCGTGGGCGGCATTTTTAACGGGAACCATAATGTCCGAGCAATTATTTTTGCCGATATTTTTGTTAAGCGCCTATTTTTTGATAAGATATTTAAAATATGATTTAAGATATCATTTCTATTTTTCAGCTTTATTTTTCGGCGCCGCCATTCTTACAAGGCCCTATATTTTATATTTTTGGCCCATTCTCGCGATAATTATTTTCTTTAAAAATCAAAAATTCTGGCAGTCATTAAAAATTACGGCGCTAGCAACCCTGATTTTTCTTTTTACAATCGCCCCTTGGGCTATTCGCAATAAAATTGTTCTTAATACCTGGCAATTCAGTTCAGTTCTCGGCTTTAGCCTTTATGTTTTAAATTTCAACACTCTTCAGGTTTATTTAGGCAATTTTAAAAGTTTAGATGATGGTTATGCCCGCGCGTATAAAATCACCGAAGGTTTTTCCATTGTATCGGCTCAGGGATCGGCAATACTGATGAAGGAAGCGATGTCGGGCATTAAAAATAATCTTTTTGATTATGCAAAAATTTCTATTATTTCTTTGCCCAACTTTTTTATCAGCAATTCTTATTCTTCCTTGGGCTATTATTTAGGATTAAAGGAATTTAAAATTCAAAGCCAGGTTTTTGGTTTTATAAAAGCGCGGCATTTCTCGCAGGCTTGGGATAAAATTTTAAATATTTCATGGAGCGAGCGGATACTCTTAATTTCCGGTTTTTTCTGGCCCATTATTTCCGCTTTGTTTTTAACCGGCGCCGTTGTTTCTTTACTTAAATTTAGGCAAGCTAATCTTGTTGGTATTATCTATATTTTTGCTACGATCTTTTATTTTGACGCCATTACCCATTTAATGCCGGAACTCGCAAGATTTCGGATAATGGCTCAGCCGTTTATATTTATATTCGCTTCATTAAGTTTGGTTTATTTATTTGAAAAGATTAAATTTATTATGAGAAGAACCATTTCTAATTATAAAATTCAGGCATTTTTTTAATCTTTCTCAACTTCTAAATGTCTCAATACAAAAATTGTATATTATGCGGCGAAAATAAAACCAAAGTTTTTAAGAAACTCAATGGTTTTACTATAGTACAGTGTATTAACGATGATTTTATTTATGTTAATCCGCAACCGGGTGAAGTTGAAATTAAAAATTTTTACACCAAAGAGTACTTTAATTCGGAAAAACGTTTTGGCTATCAAAATTATTTGGAATTAGAAAAATCTTTAAAAATAGATGCTAAGCGATTATTAAAGAGTATAAGGCCTTATGGCGGGGACTTGCTTGATATCGGATGCTCTTTCGGTTTTTTACTCGAAGTAGCTCGAGAATTGGGTTTTAAAGTTTTTGGCGCTGACATTTCTCAAGATTGTATCAATTATTGTATTAGCAAAGGCTTTATTGTTAAATCGCTGAGCGATTATAATGATAATTTTTTTGATATTATAACTTTAATTGGAGTCATTGATCATTTTAGCGATCCGATTAAAGATTTCCAGGAAATCAAAAGAGTTTCCAAACCAGGCGCCAGTATTATTATCAGAATAGCCAATATGGATTTGTTTCTTGGGCGACATTCTACCGTTAAGCCGCCAGAACATTTATATTATTTTTCCAGCGCAACATTAAAGCGGTTTTTAGAAGATAACGGATTTCAAGTCACCAATATAAGAAGAAGTTTAACGCCGTTTACCATAGATGAATTTAGCTTTAGAGTTTTTCGTTACCTTTTTCGCATCAGTCATTATGATTTTTGGTTTGATATTCAAAAGTTGATTTCTGGGATTTTAAAATTTCTTAAAATGGATAAAATTGTAATTTTATTTCCGGATGGACAAATAATACTTAATGCCAGATGTAAAAAGTAAAAAGTACATTATTTGGCAGTTTATATAAGAGGGATATATAATAGATTTTATGAACCGTTTGTTCAGCTTATTCCAAGAAACTTGTCGCGGGAAAACTATTGCCCGGACTCTTCTAAATTTGGAAATTTCAAAACATGTTCAAAATGTCGGCGGCGTTATTATAGATTTGGGCGGTGGTAAAAATCCCAGTTGCGAGCGTTTTTGGAGCATTATGCCGGAGAAATTTATTAGGGTTGATATAAACAAAAATACCGAGCCGGATATTATTACCGATTTGAATCAGCCGTTGCCGTTTAACGATAATTTTGCCGATACAGTTTTTCTTTTTAACGTGATTTATATTTTGGAGAGTCCTCAAAAAATATTGCGGGAAATTAACCGCGTTTTAAAATCCGGCGGAAAATTATTTGTAACCAGCCCTTTTGTTTTTAACGAAGCGAAAGAGCCGAATGACTATTGGCGTTTCACGAGCGAAGGGCTTGAGAAACTATTCAAAGAATCCGGTTTTAACAATTATTTTATAACGCCGGTAGGGGAACGTTTTTCCGCGGCCGCGTATCTTATAACCCCTTTTTTATTTTTTTGGCCGATTAAATTTTTATTTTACATTGCGGCTATTGTTCTTGATAAAATGATTCCCAAAAAATTAAAATTAAAACAGCCCTGCCCTATTGGATATTTTATAGAAGCAATAAAGTAATGAACAAAATATCTGTTGTTGTCCCGGTTTATCTTTGGATATTTTGGAGCGGCTGGCAAGCGAAGGCCGCATTAAATTAATTAGACACGATAAAAATTCCGGCAAAGGAATGGCAATTAAAACGGGCCTTAAGGCGGCGGAAGGGGACATTATTATCATTCAAGACGCCGATTTGGAAACCGACCCGCAAGATTTTTATGAACTTATTAAACCCATAATAAACGGAGAAACGAAAGCCGTATTCGGCTATAGAGTCGCAAAAAAACCAGCTAGTATTTACTGGTGGGGCGGCAAAACAGTGAGTTTTATAACCCGCTTGCTTTACGGCGGAAATGTAAAAGACGTCAATAATGGTTATAAAATTATGACTCGCGATTTGTGGCAATCGTTGAATTTACAAAGCAATCGCTTCCAAATTTGCGAGGAAATTACCGCCAAACTTCTTAAACGGAAAGAAAAGATTGTTCAGGTGCCGACGCAATATTTTCCACGGACCAAAAAAGAAGGAAAAAAAATCGGATTTAAGGATGGCATCGTGAGTATTTGGACACTACTGAAGTACAGATTAATAAAATAATCCCGTAAATTTACGGGATTATTGGCGCAAAATATTCTTTTACCCCTTCCTCTAAACTAATGAAGGGGAATTTTCCGAAAACAGCTTGAAGCTTAGAGTTGTTAAATGCCAAAAGAATCGGCTGATAAACGGCGGGTTTAAATTTTACTTCCACTCTTCTATCGCTTAATTCAAAAAGCAGTTCGGCAAGTTCAAGTAAAGTTACACCGCTGCTAGGAATTACATTATAATCGCCTCTTATTTCTTCACTAATGACTCTTATCATTACCTTTAAAAGGTCGTTTTGATGAACGCAATAAAACCGATGAGAACCATCACCATGAATTTCAATTGGTTTCCCCAAAATAATATTCTGCGAAAAATTAAAAATCGGGCTGGTTACATCGCTCTTGCCATATATCCTGCCCATCCGAAGTGTTGTAAGGATAATACCCGACTCTTCGCAAATTCTTTTAAGAATCAATTCGCCGCAGGCCTTGGCTGAAGAGTAAAAACTGTCGGGATTTGCCGGACTGGTCTCGGTAATCGGCGCTTCGCTTGTTTTGCCATATATAGAAACTGAGCCGGTATAAATAAGACGTTTGATCTTATTAGATGAAAGAAAGTTGGCTAAATTTAAGACCATTTTGATGTTACTTTCTAAAATAGATACGTTATCGCCCCTATTTCTCAAAAGCGCGGCGGCCATGATTATTGTTGTTTTTTCGTCGCAAACATCTGCCAGTTTCTGGTAAGCTCCAATATCAAGAAGATCGATTTCGTTTATTGAAAAACCTAAAACTTCAAACATTAATTCACTCTGTAATTTATGATACAAATGGTTGCCAACAAAACCGGAATGCCCCAAAATAATTATTTTTTCTTTCGTCATGTTTTTCCTCACATATTCGATTTTCAAGTTACAGCACAATACAAAAATATAATCACAAAAATAATTTAAAGTCAATCGTTTGATTTTGTAAATAAAAAGTTTAAAATATACCTATAATGTCTGATATCTTAAATCATCTTTTTGTAAGCGTTAAAAAAACAATTGCGGCTAACTTGCCGTTTGTTATTTTAATCGCGATCCTTTTCAGCTATCTTGCGGTAAGGGCATTGCCGGAAAATAGATGGAACGGCTGGAAGTGCTGTTCAACACAGGTGTTGCTTACCGCCCGTTTTTGGGCGCGCGACGGCTTTTTTAACCACTATCTTTTGGGATTAAACCAGGGTTATGGGAAGATAATCCGCTATTTTGATGAACCGGAATTGCAACACCATGCTCACGGCGCGGTAGCGAGCAATTTATTGGCGCAGAAACTTTATTATACTCATTATCCCGTTTTTTATATCGCGCCGCTGGCTTTTATGATGAAATTGGGGATTGATTCGCTGTTTGTTTTTAAGTTAATGGCCATTATCTCTTCTCTTGCCGGTTTAGCGTTTTTTTATGCTTTTATAAAATCAATATCAAACAAAATCGCGGCTTTTATCGCAACGCTTTATTTTGCCGTATCACCCGTTTTTACGAGCAATGCCGATATTTTGGAATATCTGCCTCTGGAAGACGTTCTTGGTTTTTCAATAATGTTTTTAAGCATTTTTTTTCTAAGCCGTCTCAAATTAAAAAAATTCGCTTATTATAAAACATATTTTGCGGTAATCTGGGCGCTTAGCTTTCTGTTGTCTCTTGTGTCGTACAATTCAACGATTTTTATATTTATTTGGCTGGCCGGGTTAACCGCAACTTACTTTTGGCGCGAAAAGCTTTTTCATAAAAAAATTATTTTTCTTTCATTGCTTGCTTTTTTAGCTTCGGCTCCGATTTTGGGATTTGCCATTCATTTAATTCAAAATGCCACTTATCTCGGCTGGTCCGATATGTGGCTTGATATTTACGGAACGTACATAAGCGCCGGAAATAGCGTTAAACTGGACTTTATAACCCGGATTGAAGGTGTAATCAGGCCGTTTTTTTCCATGACCGGCATCTATAATTTTTATACCTTAATTGCGCCCTACGGTCTTTCAAAAATTAAGCAGATTTTTTTACCAAACAGTATTCCGCTTATTTATATTTTTTCGTTTCTGACTGTTTTTACAATCGCGATAATCGTCAAAATCAGAAAAAAGCTGTCCGGTTTATATTGGCCGCCTTTAAGCATAACGCTTTTGCTTTTAGCGGCGCCGCTAAGCCAAACGTTTTTTCTCCCGTTCGTAGGTTACAGAGATTATATGGGGAGGTTAGCCGCGCCGTTTGTGGGCGTTCTTATCGGAAGCGTCGCTTATAATACTTTTTTGCTTTTGAAAGAGCAAAACTATTTAACTCTGACTAAAAGATTTTTTCTTTTTTTCTCGTTTTTCGCAATCGGGCTGCTTTTCGCAATTCAAATAACGCTTTCTTTTATCCAACCTCTGCCAACCTCGCTGTCAAATTCAGAAATTCGCTTTACTCAATACGTAAAAAATATAACTGCGGGAGAAAAAGCGGTTTTTATGATTGATAAAAGAGACATGTCTGTAGATGATAAAGAATTGGAAATGAGAAAAGCGTATATCAGCTCTTTCAATTATTTTCCTAAAGAGTATATGATTTGGGCGTATTTTCTAGATATGCCGCTCTTAAACTTTATAAAAACAGAGTATCTAATAAAAGACCTGATATTTTTGGAAAAGCGCGCCGAATTTCCATTTACTGTCATTGTCACTTCAGATAGCAAGGTCTTAATTGACGAAATTTATCAAAAACTGCGCGCAAATCAGTTGCCGTTAAAACCAGTTGAGATGGTTGAAAATCGGTATCTTTTTATTATTCCACCTTCAACCCCTTAGCATCATGAATGATTTAACTAAAAAAACTTTTATATGGGGGATCGCCGTGTTGGTGATTTTAAGATTCTTAATGGTTGTTTTACTGACCATTAACATTCCTTTTACCGATATGCGGGATAACGGCTTCCGGCCGAATTTCGGCGGTTCATACTTTCCGGACGAATTTCATTATTTTGAACTAGGGCAATCATTTGCAAAACTATCTCCGGTCGCCAATGTCGCCAATGTCGGCTATCCTTTACTTTTGGCGCCAATTATTTATTTTACCGGCGCTTTGGGGCCGGAAGATATCGCTAAAATTGTTTTTATAATCCAGGCATTTTTATTTTTCTCACTAGCGATTATTTTGGTTGCTTTGACGGCTTATGAAATTTTTTCCGCCGGAGGCGGATCCACCTTTGGCGGAAAAAACAGAAAACTGGCGATTTTAGCTGCCGCTTTATTCACCATTTATCCCTATTTTCTTTTTTTCATTCTTAAACTGGCGGATTTTCCGCGCTCTATCCCGGCTTTTCATTATCAGATGTGGATTAATATTGGAGCCGATTATTTGTCGGTTGTTTTGCTTTACTTCGGGTTTTATATATTTATTAAAAAATATAATTCCGGCGGCTTGAATTTATTTTTTGTTTCTATAATCGGAGCTGTAATTGCGGCGGCGGCGCTTACGCGAGTCGCCAATATTTTATATCTGCCGCTGATTTTTTTGATTTTAACATCACTAAAAAAATACCGCGAATCAATCGGTTTTGGGTTTGCCGCATTTTTGGTTTACCTGCCGCAGTGGATTTATAATTTTTATTTTTTCGGCTCACCCCTTACCTACGGTTATCGCATAAAAGAATTAAGCGGCCACGGCCTTGAAACGAAAATTTTAGGCGGCTGGTTTTCTTTTGATAATGTTGTTATATTCTTTGAAAGAATATGGCTTAATTTGCCGGCTATCATCTGGATTTTACCGATTTTGACTGTTATTTTAGCATTGGGATTTTGGCGGCTTTTTAAAATGGAAAAATATTTAGCGACCATTTTGTTATTTTGGGCTTTACTGAATATGGGATTTTATATATTTTTTGTTGACGCCCAAAGCCAATTGCGGTACTTCATCCCCGCAATTCCGCCGTTAATAATTTTATCAATGTCCGGAATTATTAAAATTTATGACTTTCGTAGATTTTTATAAAAAACTTTTTAATAAAGAAGATTTAAAATTAAGAGAGAGAATATTTAAAAATTCTCCTCTTGATTTAGCTTTGACCCAAAAAATTTGGGATAAATATTTCCGGTTTATGCCGGTGAAATTAGCTCTGCCTTTAAAAAAATATAATCTTAATGGTAAAAAAGTTTTGGATATCGGCTCGGCTTGGGGCGAATTTCTAATTCATTTTGGCTCCGGTTCTAAAGGCATTGAAGTTATGCCGGAATCGGTCAAATTTTCACAGGCGATCGGGCTTGATGTAGACGAATATAATTTTGAAGACGAGTGGCGCGAAGAAGGCGAATCTTTTGACGCCATATGGTGCTCCAATATTTTGGAGCACGTTGTCGCGCCCCATTTATTGCTAAGGCGATTTCACGATGCGCTAAAACCAAATGGCCTTATATTTATCCGCGTGCCGACCATCCCCTCAAACTGGATTTGTCTTAAATTAAATCGGCTGCTTCTGGGTTTTCTTGGTTACGAAGCGGCTCAGCACATTAACGCTTTTACGCGAAGGACTATTGAATTCACAATTGAACGTGCCGGTTTTAAAATAATTGAATCAAATATATTTTTTCCTCAAAACCAAATTCTTAATAAAATTTTAAATCCATTTCTAAAAGACGTGATTTCTTTCATTACCATTGTAGCGAAAAAAATGCCCTTTAAATATCATGAAAAAAGGCCAGATGTTCATAATCCGAATTGGCTTAATGCGCAAAATTAAAACCTCGATTTAAATCGAGGTTTTTATGATAACCATTTTTTAAAATCATTAAGGAACTGTTCAACGACTTCATCTGTTTTAAAGTGCCGGGCCATTTGAGGGAAAAACTTTGGCGGAACGGTAACGATATGCGCTCCGGCAAATCCGGCATCGCGGATATCGGTCGCTTGGCGAATACTTCCGGCGATGATTTCAACGTCGGGATAGCTTTTATCGAGAAGCGCGCGGGTCATGCTAACAACTTTTGCCGGATCGGCATCCGTATAATCCATTATGCCTTTATCTTGATTTATTCTGAATAATTTAAAGTTTTTATTATCATCTCTTCTCATATCCCTGATTCTTCCCCAGAAAATAGAAACATAACGCGCTCCGCTTGCCGCGGCCATGATTGCCTGATTGACGCTCATACAGCAGGTGCAGTTGACGGAAAAACCATCTTCTTTCAGTTTTCTGATTACTTCCAACTCTTCCAAGCCAATTTGTACTTTAATGGAAAGTTGTTTGTAATTTAACACGTCGCGGAAATGATTGGCTTGTCTGCGGATTTCATCGGGATTTCTAGAAAACACTTCTACCGAAAGATGAATGCCATTTTTATGGGCTTTTATAAGTTCCACAATTTGGCCGATATGCGACTCAAAATTACCTTTTGGTTCCTTAGCTAAGAGCGAAGGATTTGTGGTAATTCCTTGAATAAATCCTTTTTTTAAAGCCGATTTTATGTCTGTTAAATTAGCGGTATCGGCAAATAATTTCATCGCGCTCTCCCTTTGTGTTTTTGTTGTTTATAAATTTCTTCTACGACGCTTAAAGCGTTAAGCGCGTCTCTACCGCTAGGACCGTATTCTTTTCCGGATTTCATTGACGCAATAAATTTACCCCACAGAGAAAAGAGAGAAATATCAGGATCTTCATAACCAAATTGCGGCGGGAAATAAAAAACTTCTTCTTGATCTAACTTGCCGGTGCTTATGCCTCGATTGCGATAACGCAGGGTTTCAATTCCGTAATTTCCACCAAGTCCCTCTATGGCGATAAAACCACGCTCTCCGTAAATTTCCCAAAGGAACTTTTTCTGCCATTGCGTAGAGCTTGCATGAAGCGAAACGGTGGCTTCCGAGCGGCTTTGTAAAATTATAAAAGCATTGTCCTCTATTTTACTAGACCAGAAATTACTAGATAAAGTTCCATGGACTTTTTTAAAAGAACCCCCTAAAGAACCCTCTAATAAGAACCAAAAAGCCAAATCAATTAAATGAACTCCCTGATCCAAAAGTTCTCCGCCTCCGGCCAGTTCCGGTTTGTTACGCCACTCGTTTTCATAACCAATGCGCCCGCCATGGCCATAAACGCTTCTTATAAAGTGAATCTTGCCGATAAAGCCGCTTGAAACCAGCCGCTTAGCTTGCGCTAAAGCCGGATGGAAACGATGGTTGAATCCGACCATATAAGAAAGATATTGGTATTTTGCCAACAAGATGTTTTCTTTTATCTCTTTTGCATTTACGCCGGCCGGTTTTTCACAAAGAACATGTTTGCCGTTTTGAAGAGCGTATTTTGTAATCGGCGCCAAATATGCGTTTGGCGTTGCCACCACTACGGCGTCAATTTCCGGCGATGACAGCGCTTTTAAGTCCGAATCAAAATTACATTTCCAATGTTTTTTAGCTTCTTCAAGTTTTTTTTCGTCGGAATCTATTATCAGATTTAGGCAAGACCAATAATAAGAGTTGGCAACTTCAGCCCAACGCCGGCCCATGCCGCCAAAACCAACAATAGCAATTCTTACTTTCGACATTTTACAATTCTCCCTTTACTCTTCGCAAAGTAAAAACATTGTGGTCGCTCATAATTAAATCCAGATTTTCCGGTATTTTGGACCAATTGTCCCAATTGGCGCTTAAAAATTTTCCGCTCAAGCCGTTTGACTTATCCGAAGCTAAAAATAACGCCAATTCCACCGGTTTTTGAATGTCGCCCGTTACCGGCGGAGCTTTTTTAGATTTCAAAAATTCTTCGGAAAAAAACATCTCGTCAAAAAGCCTTGTTTTTAGCGGTCCCGGAGCGATTACATTTATATCTATTCCAAATGGTTTGACTTCTTTAGCCGCTGTTTCCGTTAAGCGAACAATCGCGACTTTGGACGCGCTATAAGCCGAAAATCCTTCCAAGCCATCGCCACCGCCGGAAAAGTTGATAATCTTGCCCGCCTTGTTTTCTCGCATTTGAAGAGCAGCATATTTCATCATCAAGAAAGTTCCGAAAACATTGGTTTTAAAAACTTTTTTCCATTCCGAAAATTCGGATTCGAATATAGGCGCGTAGAGCTCGGCAATGCCGGCGGTATTGACTAAAATATCAATTTTCCAGTTTAATCTGATAAAATCAAATGCGTCTCTAACCTGTCTTTCTCGCCTTATATCGCAAGGTAAAACAATAATTTTGTTGGGACATTTGTGGCTCCATATCTCATTAGCCATTTGATATAAAGCGATTTTATTTCGAGCGATGGCAATAACATCCGCTCCTTCTTCAAAAAATCTCTTGGCAATAGCTCTGCCAATACCACGGCTGGCGCCGGCGACTATTGCTGTTTTGCCTTTCAGCATCATGGTTTTCCTTTCGTATTCTTTTTTTAAAGAACAAAAATATGTTTAACATAATGATAGTATTTAGAGATTTTGTCAATGAAAAATAAAAAACCCGTTATGGGTTTATTTAAGAAGAGTTTTGGCAAAATTCAGGAAGGCCTCAATAGTTACCGGTTTGCGGTTGCAGACGATGTCAATCGCGATGCCTCCGGCAACGCTGCCAAAGAATCCAACCATCGCCGGATTGGCTTTCAAAAATGCTTGCGGCGCGCTGTAAGCAAAGTAAGCGTCGCCGGCTCCGACTCGGTCAAGGGCTTTAGTATTGAACACTGGAACCTTGTAAAAATTTTTGCCGTCATAAGACAATGAGCCGTCGGGTCCCAAGGTAACCGTAAATAGTTGTGAATTCATTTTACTCAAAACCGTTGGAATCAGTTCTTTGATAGGAGTAAATTTTTGGCCGGCGGCTAATCTCAATTCCGGATCCGATTCCGAAACATAATCGGCCTTTTTGTATTTAGTGGCAAGGTTGAAACCGAGATTAACGCTGTTTGTCTGGACGTTTAAAGCCAAAAATTTGGACTTACCGACAACCTTTTCAATTATGGCCGGAGTCATTAAACCGAAACCATAATCCATAACAATAACTAAATCGTGCGCCGGTAAAAGCGAATCAAGAGATTCGCCGATTAAGGCCTCAACGTTCGCCGGAATCGGCGCATCGTTAATTTCATAAATCCCGAAAAATTTTTCAAGAAACGCTTTTCTAACGATTCTTTTGTTTACCACCGTAACGGCATCTTCACGCCTGAAAAAGACCGGTTTAACTTTCGGGAGCAGTTGGCTCTTGATAAAGGCCTCGTTTTTCGGTCCCGCGCCGAGAACCGTCAGCATAGTAACGTTATCGCAAAAACTGCCGAGATGATTAGCCATTGCGATTACGCCGCCGGCAAATCTTTCGGTTGAAAGATATTTGACCCTAGTAATTGCTTCTTTAAGCGAACGGCCTATAAGATCGCAGTACATGTATTCATCGATTATGGTGTCGCCGATGAGCAGAATTTTTAAATTTTTCGCTTTTTTCAAACTTGCCGAAATCGCGGCAAATGAATTTTTCCTCTTAAATTGTTCAATCCATTTTTCGGTTTCATTGCCAAGCATTGGCGTCATTATTTTTCTCCATCTTTTTTGTGAACAATACCCAGCGATTCCCATTTCATTTCGCTTGACTTCAGCAGGGGATGGGAAACGATGAGATGCCAAAGCAGCGCTTGGAATGATTCGGTATGCACCGTTACCATCCAGGAATTTACCATAGGAAGAACAATACAGGCATCGGCCATTCTCGCGGTATAACCGCTGCTTTTTCCAACAATGCCCATAACGGTGGTGCCGATTTCTTTCGCGAAGTCAATTGCCCGCACGAGCGGCATGCTGATTTTGTTTTCTTCGTCGCCGCCGCCAACGGAAAATATTAATAAAGCATCGTTTTTATTCAACCGGCTGACTTTCAACCATTGCGAAAAAATTGTTTCCCATCCTTCATCGTTAACTCTCGCGGTAAGTTCGCTGACGTTGTCGGTTGGCGCGTAGGCCTCAATTCCGGCTATTTTTCTGAAATCGCTTGCCGCGTGAGACGCATGTCCGGCGCCTCCACCTACTCCTAAAATAAAAAGCCGTCCTCGGCGCTGTTTTAAGCCAATCAACCGTTTAATCACTTCTTTAATTGAATATATGTTTAACAGGGTTAATATAGCTTGAGCTTCGTTTAAGTATTGCGCGATATATTTTTCCAAGGCGCAGCTCCTTTTTAAATTGTCAAAGAATAAATCAGATTGTATTAATATAAA
>Ga0209210_1002474_pt1 | contig 13421 bp, 12 predicted proteins | sample RifGroA1_FD_183991 | JGI IMG/M metagenome (GOLD analysis project Ga0209210, IMG submission 183991) | Contaminated groundwater microbial communities from Rifle, Colorado, USA - Rifle Groundwater A1 (SPAdes) (version 2) | ecosystem: Environmental > Aquatic > Deep subsurface > Groundwater >...
TCGCCGATAAATAATCCCGGCCTTTACTGTCTATTTGTCCGCAACGATGGAGTCTATGCCACCAGCTTCTTTTCGGGCGAAAAGGAAAGCTTCCATGACATTATCAATTTAGGAAAACTTGAGGGATCTGGTTTCTTAGAACTAACTTGGCCAAATATTGGTTTAGGTGATGGTATCTTTTATCTCACGATCGGTTTCTTCCCGAAAAAAGAAGGAAGTAATTCAGTCATGTATCTTGATCCGTATTGTATGCACGATAAATTTTACAAAATAAAAATAAAAAGACTAAATAGACCGCTTCAAACGGTTTTTGATCAAGATGTTAAAGTCATTAAAGGTAAATAATGGAAAATTACAAAAAATCAGAAATTGATTATGAGAAAAAAATTGCCAAGAATTATAACAAGCTTTATCATTCTCAGCCGATAACCAAAAAATATGACCTGGATTTTACGAACTATGTTAAGAAAAATGTTAGAAAAAATGATAAAGTCCTAGATCTCGGGTGTGGCCCGGCTTCATTATGGCCAGAATTAACCAAAATAAAAAAAATCGGTCTGATCGGTTGCGATATTTCACCAGAAATGATCAAAGAGGCAAGAAAATATTTTCCTAAAAATAAGTTTATTGTTGCAGATTCAGAAAAATTACCTTTTAAAGATGAAGAATTCGACATGGTAATCTGTTCAAGTGTTCTGCACCACATGCCTAGTCCAAACAAAACATTCAATGAAATTAAAAGAATCCTTAAACCTTACGGTAAAGTAGTTGGTCGAGAGCCAAACGATGATCATGCCCTTGACCAGGTAGATCCATGGATTACAGGCGCCATTGCTAGCCTGAGCCACTTAATAACCAGAAAAGAAAAATTTACAACACCCAAAGAACCTAATGTTCATAAATTCCACAAAAACTATAAAATTGCAGATTTTATTAAAAATGACCTGGGACATTTTTTTGTCATTAAAGATGTCGTTTCCAAATACCCTTTTTCGTATTTATTTGTAAGAATTAATAACGCATTTTATGGCAATATCATTTTAAAAACAGATCAGTTTTTAGACAATTACAAGGGTAATCAATTTTTTTACCTTGCAATAAAAGATGGTTATGGAAAAAGCGAAGTTTTGAGCTACATCAATACTTACCTAAAAAAGCTTCAGGAAAATTCTAATTCTAAAAAAGTTCCATTAAAATTTGTTAAAAGATTAATTTTGCTAACAGCCTTTTTTGATTTAATCCTACCTAAAAAATGAAAAAGAACATCCGCATATTGCACATTGGTAGTAACATCGCAAATAATGTTTTTTTGAACGCCCTTTTTTTGAGAGAAAAGGGCTATATTGTTGATGCTATTTCTCCAGATTACGACCACCCTATCAGCACACCCGAATGGGAACAAGCAAACATTAATCCTAAAAAAATAAACCAAATTTTAAAGTCTCAAAATATCCAAAATATTGACCCTGTTTACAAAAGACCTTCTTGGTATTTAGCTGGCCCATTACGGCAAATCGCTCAAAACAAATTTGATTTTCAGGATAATTTCTCTGCAAAACTTATACAAAAAGAATATTCAAATCAGAGGCTTAATCGTTTAATTAGTAAAATTAATTTTATATGGATTAAATTTATAAGAAAAATAAATCCATATTATGAATTTATCACAATTAGAGAATATTTATATTACCAATCCCTAGTCAAGAAATTTAAAGACTTGTGGCCTAAACGAAAAGACCAGCTTACTATTAAAGACATTATTCCATATATATCCCATGTTAGAATTTTTAAACATATTTTTGCAAGATATGACCTTATTCAGTGTTATAGCACGAACGCCATTGTTGCTCTATTGGCGAATAAAAGACCATATATTGCGTTTGAACACGGCACAATTAGAGATCTGCCCTTCACAAATTCACCCGAAGGACGGTTGACCGCTTTATCTTATCGTTTGGCAAATTTGGTATTTATTACTAACAACGACAATATATTAGCGGCAAAAAAATTAGGGATTAAGAATTTCGTTGCTATTCCCCACCCAATTGATGATTTCTGGTTTAACAAACTTTCAAAGACTATTAAGAAAAAAAACAAAAAGAAAATAATTTTTTGCCCGTCAAGACATGATTGGCAAATAAAAGGCCTTGATTTGTTCATAAAAGCCATTTCTGAAACTGCTAAAAATACTAAAATACCTTTTGAAGTTGTTTTTATTAGATGGGGAAAAGAGTGGAGAAAAAGCCAAAAATTGATAAAAAAATTAAATATTTCTCAATATGTCCATTGGGAATACTTACTAACAAAGAGGCAACTGATTCAAAAAATGCTTGAGGCTGATATTATTTTAGATCAAACGATTCTTTCGTGCATGGGTGCGATTTCACCAGAAGGATTACGCGCCGGAAAACCAGTACTACTTTCATATAATCATAATATAAACAAATGGGCCTATCCAACTCCGCCACCATTAATTAAGATACACTCTGTCACAGACGCGTCGAATGCATTAATTGATTTATTAAATCATCCAAGAAGAATTAAAATTATTGGTCAAAAATCAATATTATGGTTCAACAAATATCATTCTAAAAAAGTTATTTGCAAAATTGAAATTCAAGCCTACAATCAATTACTATGCTCAAAAAAAAGATAAATATTTTACATGTTGGTAATATCGCTAATAATGCATATTTAAATTCGAAATTCTTGCGCGAGATAGGAATTAAATCTGATGTTCTTTGCTATGACTACTACCATATTATGGGCTGTCCAGAGTGGGAAGATGCAAAAATTATTGGCGATCACGGCAATGATTTCAATCCTGATTGGGAAAAAGTTGATTTAAACGGATTTAAAAGACCAAATTGGTTTTTCCAGAATTCTTTGGAAGAAATTGCTCAACAAAGGTTTGCTATTAAAACTGATTTTGGATCACCTTATGGAGGAATCTTATTAAATACTTTCTCTATCATTGCTACAGGTATATCACTATATCAAAGTTTTTTATATAAAAATTATTTAAAGCATTTTTACCATCCTAACAAAAATAAATTAAAGGTTCTTTCCTGGCTAGGAAAAATAATTGGTTTAATTAATGGCTTATGTATTCGTTATCTCATATGGGCACAGAAACAATTAATCCCTAAAAAAATCAGGGATCTACAAAATAGAAAAGAATACCAATATTATCAAGAATTAATTAAAGAATTTAATAATTATTTTCCTAAAAGGAAAGACAAATTAAAAATGCAAGATATTTATCCGTTTTTGTACCGGGCAAGAATATTTAAAGATATTTTTAAAAAATACGATATAGTGCAATGCTATGCCACCGATCCAATTTACGCTATGCTCGCTAACAAACATCCCAATATTGCTTTTGAGCATGGAACACTTCGCAGTATACCTTTTGAAAAGACAGCGGTTGGCAGATTAACGGCCCTAGCCTACCGTAAAGCAGATCTAGTTTTTATAACTAATGCTGACAATATCGAGGCGGCAAAAAATTTAGGCATTAAGAATTTCACACCAATCCCTCACCCCTTCAATAACCACTGGCATTTAAAATATAAAAATCTTAAAAAAAATAAAAATATAATTATAATCTTTTGTCCTATGCGCCATGATTGGTCAATTAAAGGTATTGATTTATATATTCTTACACTTCCTGAAATTATAGCCAAAACTAATAAAATAATTAAAGTGATTTTTATAGAATGGGGAATGGATGTTGACAAAAGCAAAAATTTAATTAAAAAATTTCATATAGAAGAAAACGTCCAATGGCTTGCACCGCTACCTCGACATCAATTTATATACTGGCTTCATAAGTCGGATATTGTTTTAGACCAACTCATTCTACCTTCGATGGGCGGCATCACAGCCGAAGCAATGCAGGCTGGGAAACCTGTTCTTGCATCTTATCAACATAGTTCTAATAAATGGATGTTTCCCAACAAACCACCAATAATATACACAAGAAATAAAGAAGATATTGTGCGAAACATCAAGCATTTATTGAAAAATCCTAAATACGCCAACAAAATTGGCAAAGAAGGAGAAGAATGGTTTAAAAAATACCACTCAAAAAAAATTGTTACCGAAAAATTAATAAGGTCATATGAAAAATTGTTGAAATAGAAAGAATAACTACCGAGTACGTTTTCCTCTCATTGTAATCCCATATGCATCAACACATTCCTGAATAATCATTAGGTTAGAATCAACAAACCATTTTCTAACTTCTCCCAAAGTATACCTTGCGCAGAGTTCTGGATGATACCAATCAAAATTTATTGCAACATTTTCCTGAAAAGTTAAATTCTTGTTCCAAAAACATTTCATAAAAAAATAATAGATGAATCTTTGCAGATCGAATTCTCCTGCTTGGATATCTAAGATATCAACGGCAGGGATAGTAATTTTTAGTTTTGGTTCTGATAAAGCTTTACCAAAATCCGTGATCTGTTCACAAACCTTAATTGCATCTTTGTAAGAAAGATGTGAAATTCTTGCTCTAATATAATCATCAATATATTCTCGCGCCGGTGATTTCTTTTTATAAACATAAATAGCAATCTCACCTTTGGGCGTAAGAATTTCGACCAAATTACTAAAAGCTTTTTTGGGATTTTTTGTGTGATGCAAAACTTCTTGGCAATAAATAAAATCAAATTTGCCAAGTTTTTTTAGTGATTTCATTAAATCAGCTTGAATAAAACGAATATTTTGATCCAAATGATAATGTTTTAAATTTTTCTGGGCAATTTTTACCGGCACCAAATCAGCAGCAACAATTTCTGTTTTATTTGCATCCGAATATTTTCGCAATAAGGCTGTCACACGACCGTTACCGCAACCCGCATCAAGAATTCTTGTTTTATTACTTAAATATTTCTCAAATTCTTTGACATTTTTAAAACCATTACGATTTAAAATCCAATTAAAAATCTCGGATTTTTCATTAAGAGTTTCCGAAAAAGCTAAATCGGGATTATTCTCCCATTTATCCTTAAAAGTTTTTTTAGTTTTTTTCTCTTGATTAAGTTTGCTCATTTTTTTCATTTTACCTTCAAGTCTTTGTTGTATTTTCGTCAGAAAATTCCGCACAAAGATCTTTAGGTCTATTTTACCTTAAGGTCTTTGTTATATTTCTGTAAGAAATTCCGCACAAAGATCTTTAGGTCTATTTTACCTTAAGGTCTTTGTTATAATCCATATCAAACCACATGGCGAAAAGGGTGAATTGCAAAGAGGTGATGGAGGAAAACATCCAGGCGAGAAAGGTTGTGCTGGGGATAAAGCCATAAATCGGCCAAAGATATATTAATCTAATAAATAAAGCAATTGATATCAAACCCATTAACATGCCGAAGAGATAAAACAAAACCAAAGGATGAAAATCGCGAATAATATATTTTTCCTTCAAGCGCCAAAAAAACATTCTGAAAAGCATCCAAGGAATGGTAAAAAATACTTTTGTGATATTAATTCCCGATTTCTCACCGATATTATAAACCGGCTCAACGGGGATATCCGCTAATCTGGCATTATAGACATTCAATCTGACTAAAATGTCATTGGGCATTCCGTAGCGGGGATACATTTTATCCCAATCGATTAGCTTCAACATTTTGCTGTTAATCGCCGTAAAACCGGTCTGCGAATCCATAATATGCCAATAACCGGAGGCGATTTTAGTAAAAAAAGATAGAATCGAATTGCCAAAATATCTGATTTTGGGCATTTTTTTATAGGCAGTGCCGGAAATTAACCTGTTTGCTTTGGAATAATCGGCTCTGCCGCTAATAACGGGTTCCATAATCGCCGGCAAGTCCTTAGACAACATCTGGCCGTCGCCGGCCATCACCACCGCGATATCAATTTTATTGTCGCGGCACCATTTGTAGCCATCGCCGATTGCCTTTCCGACACCTTGATTATAATGATGGGAAATACTGATAACTTTCTTATTCATACTGGCAAGATACTTAATAATTATGCCAGTCCGGTCGGTGCTTTTGTCGTCAACAATAACAATCTTGTCGACATATTTCGGCATTGATGAGACAACTTTTTCAATTTGGCGCGCCTCATTGTAGCAGGGCACTACGACCGCGATAGTTTTTTGTTTAAACATAATATTAAACCTAAAATCCAAAGCTCAAATATCAAATCAAACTCAAAACAAAAATATTAAATATTTTGACATTTATGCATTTGATATTGATTTGTCATTTTGATTTTTGTATTTGGATTTATCTAAAATACTTTTCAAACTATCGGCAACATATTTAATCTCTTCTCCCGTCATTTGGCTGTAAAGCGGCAAAGTTAAGCTCTGGCGGTAAGCCAAGAATGAATTTGGTAAATCACCCGGATTATAACCATATTTTTTGTAAGAAGGAAGGGCGTGCATCGCGTAAGTTCCCAAAACCGATTCGATACCATAACTGCGAAGCTTATTTATAACCTCATCTCGGTTATATTTCTTGTCTAAAATAATAACGAAAGATTGAAAATTAAACGAGCCGTCGCTTGGAGCTGAAGACAATGACACACCAGGTAAGCCTTTGAGTAATTTCAAGTATTTTTGGACGACTTTTTGTCTTTTCTGGATAATTTTATCTAACTTTGGCATTTGTTGTACGCCAAGGGCCGCTTGTAATTCGCTTAGACGATAGTTGTAGCCAATTTCAACAAATTCCCATTTATTATTTTTTTGGATTCCGCCATGATTGCGAAAAATGTTAATCTTTTGTGCAATTTTCGAATCGTTGGTAACCACAGCACCGCCTTCGCCGGTAGTAATATTTTTTCTCGGGTGAAAGGAAAAACATCCAATATCGCCCCAGTTGCCAAGTTTTTTATTTTTATGGGCCGAGCCCAAAGCGCAGGCGGCGTCTTCAATCACAAGAAGGTTATTTTTTTTGGCAATTTGCATGATTCCACTCATATTGGCCGGGTAGCCAAACGCATGGACCACCATAATTGCCTTACTCTTTTTGGTAATTTTAGTTTTTAGGTCATCGATATTAAGACAGAGTGTCTTCAAATCAATATCAATAAAAACCGGTACTGCCCCGATTTGCGATACCACATTACCGGAGGCGGGAAAGGAAAAATCGGAAACCAAAACCTCATCGCCAGATTTGATCCCAGACGCAACCAATGCCAAGTGTAAAGCCGTGGTGCAGCTCGAGGTGGCAAAAACATGTTTTGCCGGCAGATAATCCGCTAATTGTTTTTCAAACTTTGCCAGAAAAGGACCTTTTGTAAGTGTGCCGCTTTTGGCAATCTTTTGAAAATCGCGGCAAAGCTTTTTGGCATCAAATTCCGGCTTGACTAAGGGTATATGTTTCATAATTGGTTATTTTAAATTATCTTTATACCACTTTATCGTTTTATCAATACCTTCTTTAAAATTATGCTCCGGTTTAAAATTTAGCAGCTTTAAGGCTAATTTTGTCCCGGCTTTGTGGCGCATAACATCGGCTGGACGAGATGACTTTCTGGTTATCTTGCCCTTATAATCAATGCTTTTAACGATAATTTTGACTAAATCTCCAATTTTTATTTCTTTACCATAAGCAATGTTAATTTCTTTGCCGCGCGAAGATTTATTTTTATATATTTCGATAATCCCACGGGCAGTATCCTCAACATAAATAAAATCTCTGGTTTGATGGCCGGTGCCGTGGATTTCCGGGCTTTGATTGGAAAATATTTTTCTCAAGGTTATGGGAATAACCGCCGCATACATGCCTTCGTTTTGGCGCGGACCGTAGGTGTTAAATGGCCTGGCGATGGCAATATCATGGCCATAGGTCTTGTAATAGCTCATCACCATAAGGTCGGCCGCCGCCTTGCCGGCGGCATAAAGCGTTTCCGGACACTTGGGGTGGTCCTCATTTATCGGCACTTTTTGGGCAGTGCCGTAAACCTCGGAGGAAGAACAATGAACCAAGGTTTGGTACTTTTTTTGGTGCAAAAGCCGCAAAAGGACGCTTGCCAGATTAACATTGACCATATAAGCGTCATCGGGGTCAACAAAAGAATGTTCAAGAGCCTTGGTGGCAAGATTAAAAACCACTTCAATCTTTTGTTTTTGAATGATTTGTTTCATCCTATTAAAATCGGTCGCGTCTTGGCGGATAATTTCTAAATTTTTGAAAGCTTTTTTGGCCTCGGCCAGATTTTCCATTTTTCCCAAGAAAAAATTATCAACAACTATAATATTTGCCGGTTTTTCTAAGATAAGCAAGTCAACCAGATGACTGCCGATAAAACCGGCCCCGCCGGTGATAAGAATGTTTTTATGTTTAAGCGTAGGCATAAGCAATAAATAACTAAACCAGAAATCCGAAACCAGAAAAAATGATTAAATGTTTAAATTTCTAAATATTTATTCGTCATTCTGGTTTCTGGTTTTGTCATTTATTCTGTCATTCGTCATTCGGATTTCTGTTTTTTTAAATATTATTTTTTTACTAAACTTTGAAGTACTTTCACTATATACGCCAAATCTTTCACTTTTAGGCCTGGATGCACAGGAAGCGAGATGACTTCTTTGGCGACTTCGGCGGCAATCGGAGTGTTGGCTTTGTAGCCCAAATCAGTGTAAAGTTTTTGCTCATTGATCGGCAAGGGGTAAAAAACGGCTGTGCCAATACCCGCTTCGGTAAGCTTTTGTAGAACTTCATCGCGGCTGAAAGGAAATTCGGGAGTAATTCTTACCGTGTATTGATGATAGACATGAGTACCGGTTATTGTTCGAGCTTGTCGAGAACTTCTCGACTCGCTACGCTCGCTCGAAGAATAAATATCGGCCTCCGGCACGATTAAACCAGTGATCTTTTTAAGATTCTTATTTAGAAATTCAGCGTTTTTGATTCTTGATTTATTAAATTGCGACAGCTTTTTAAGCTGTTCGATGCCGATGGCCGCTTCCAAGTCGGTCATGCGATAATTATAACCTAAAATGTCGTGGTAATAGCGAACTTTTGAACCGTGGGCGCGCAAGAGATTGGCTTTTTCATAAACTTCTTTGGAATTTGTGGTGATCATCCCGCCTTCACCAACGGTCATATTTTTTGTCGGATAAAGAGAGAAAGCGCCAATTCCAAACGATCCGACATTTTTACCCCGCCAAGCAGCGCCGTGTGCCTGGCAAGCGTCTTCAACAACAGCTAATTTACGCTTTTTGGCAATCGCCATGATTTTTGTCATATCGCAGGCGCTGCCATAAAGATGGACCGGCATAATTGCCTTGGTTTTTTTAGTGATTGCCTTTTCAATTTTTTCCGGATCGATATTAAAGCTTTCATCAATATCGACAAAAACCGGTTTGGCGCCTGTGTAAAGAATCGAGTTGGCTGATGCGATGAAGGTAAAGGGTGTGGTGATTACTTCATCGGAGGGGCCGGTGTCAAGGCTGCGGAGCCCAACTTCCAAAGCTGTCGTGCCCGAAGATGTCGCCACGGCAAATTTTGCGCCAACCATTTTGGCAAATTTTTCTTCAAATTCTTTAACCTTGGGGCCCTGCGCCAGCATGCCCGATTTCATGACCGCCACCACGGCGGCGATTTCTTCTTTCCCAATCTGGGGAGAAGCAATGTTGATTTTCATCTGGTCCTTTCTTTTTTTTCTGCCAATACTTCGTAAGTGTCCCAAAAACCAAATTTCTTATCGGGAAAAATTGGCGTTATTTTAATCTTTTTGTCGCCTGCTTGTCCGTCGGCGCCTTGCTCTAACAGTTTAAAACCGGTTTTTTGCAGCAGTTCTTCGGTTTCTTTTAGCGGGGTAAAAACCTTATCTTTAATCGCTTTTAGAGAAATTCTGATTAAATTCGGCTTGCCGTCTCTAATGCCCTGCCAAATCAAATCCAGATACCAGCCTAAACCGGCGATTAAACCCAAATAAATTTTCCCGCCCGGCTTTAAAACCCGAAACATTTCTTGCAAACTTTTGAGACGGTTGGTGTACATCCAAACATCGTAGCAGATAATAAAATCGAAATAATTGTCAGGATAAGGCAAACTTTCAATTTTACCTTGACGCAATTCAATGTTTTTAAGTTTAAGTTTAGCGGTTATTTCTTTGGCTACGGCTAAATATTTATCGGTGGCGTCAATAGCTTTAACCTGTTTATTTAATCGGCTGGCAGCGACAGTAAAGATGCCCGCGCCGCAACCGGCATCCAAAATTCGGCTGTTTTTACCCGTAAAACCGATTTTTTCCAACCTTTTTAGGTAATAAGCCGGCGAATAGGTTAAAACTTCTTCAATGTGGCGCGACGGCAGGGAAGTTGTAATTTTCCAAGCCGGATCTATCTTAACCATATTACTTTCTTTGGGCCATTATCGGACAATATTTGATAGGCCTTTTTATCAATTTCAACCGTTAAGCTGCAATCGCATTTACCCTCAACAAAATCTCTTTTTTTAAAAAAACTCTTAATTTTTTTGCCGCAGCGGCAGACAAAACCTTTAATTTTAGCCGGATTGCCGTAAATCAGAGCAAAATCAGGGACATCTTTGCTCACCACCGAACCGGCGCCAATCAGAGCGAATTTTCCGATTGTTACTCCCGGAGTTAAAACCGAATGGCCGCCAATCGAAGCCCCCTTTTTAATTTGAATTTTTGAAACCTCCCAATCATCGGCGCTCTTGAGCGTGCCGTCGGGATTAATCGCCCGCGGCAAGCGGTCATTGGTAAAACAAACATTCGGGCCGACAAAAACACCGTCTTCGATAATCGCCTGGTGGTAAACAATGGCATGATTTTGAATTTTGACATTGTTGCCGATTTGCGAGTCAAAATCAATAAAAACATTGCGGGCAATAACACAATCTTGGCCGATTTTGCTACCATGGCGGACCTGAGCCAAATGCCAAATTTTGCTACCCTTGCCAATTTGAACATCTTCTTCAACCGTGGCCGAAGGATGAACAAAAAAGTCTTTTTTAACCTTTTTTACCTTGTGAATATTTTTTTTAGCCATTTTTGCTAATTAAACGGGATATTTTATTGGCGATGGCGATGGCGTCAATCGCCTCGCGGGCGGTAACCGCCGGCCGTTTATTTTCTTGAATTGATTTAACAAACGATAATATTTCCGCCTTCAGCGGCTCGATATTTTTTACCGGCACAATCTTTTTGCCCTGGCTGTCGGAAAACTTAATCAAAAAATCGCCAAAATCGTCGTATTCCATCATTACTTTGCTTTCATAAAAATCGAGCTCTTGGGTAATGTAGTTTAGCTCAACATAGGCTTTTTTGCCCGAAACAGTTAGTTTTCTAACTTTAAGAGGAGTAATCCAGTTAGCCACCAAGAGCCCGCCGCCCGAGCCGTAGTCCAAGAAGGCTTCGACATGGTCTTCGGTAATTTTATTGATGGCGCAGCCCCCTTGAGCCGTCACTTTAGTCGGCAAACGGCCGAACAACCAGTTCATAATGTCGATATCATGAACGCCAATATCAATAATCACATTGGCGTCTTTGATTCGGTTGGGCATCGGCCCCAGCCGAAAGGTGTTGATGTAGACGATTTCCCCCAAGTCTCCCTTATCAATCATTTCTTTGAGCTTAATCACTGCCGGGTTAAATCTTTCGATATGACCAACGGTAAATTTAATGCCTTTTGCTTTGGCTTTATGAATAATTTGTTTGGCGTCCGCAACAGTTCCAGCGATCGGTTTTTCAATTAAAATATTGATACCGGCATCGATACAATCGATGGCAACTTGTTTATGCAATTTTGTCGGTACGGCGATACTGACAAGGTCGATTTTTTCTTTCTTAACCATTTCCTTGTAATCGGAATAGTAATTGGCTTTGTATTGCTTAGCTATTTGCTCGCCATTGGCATGATTTTTATCGGCTATGGCTATAAGGTTCGTTTTCTTGATTTCCGCGTAGTTGCGGGCGTGGTGGCGGCCCATGTTGCCAACACCAATAACTGCTGCGTTTAATTTCACTTCGCCTCCTATGAAACTTTAAATTTAATTGTTATAGATCTATGAAAACAAAAGATTTTCTAAACTTAATTTGGCAGAGTTTTTCACATCTGTCAATTTCTGTCAACCCACCCCACCGTAAACGGTGGGGCATGTTCGACTTCGCTCTCCTCGAGTCTGAGCGACCTCGGAGTCGAAGACAGGGTTGACACTGAGAGACATACAAAAAAAGGGCTGTCCCATAAATAGGATCAGCCCAAGATGACGAGAATAACGCCGCCGATGATGATAAAAACGCCCAACCATTTTCTGATGCTGAATTCGCCACCAAATTCTCTGGGAAAAACCAGCCAGGAAATGAAGAGAGTTGGGATCACTGAGACATTAAAAATAGCTGTTGAGTATCCGGGATTGGCAACGAGTTTAATGGCGACAAAATTCAGAAGATTGCTCAAGAAACCAACCAAGATGTAAAGAATAATCGGCAGAATCACAATTTGTGACAGATTTCCAAGTCGAAAACCTGCTTTTTGTTGGTAAGCCAAAACCACAAAACCGATAGATGCGATCAGAAACAAAACGACAAGAATTTGTCCCGGACTAATTCCGATGTTGGTCATTTTCTTGACGACCAAAAACATCAGTCCAAAACAGATGGTTGCTATTGTCGCCGGTAACGGCCATCTCCCCGCCTTCTTAGTCGTCTTGTTAAACAAAAACAGCCCAACTAATCCAGCAATAATCATGAAGGTCCCCACGGTTTTACCGATGCCAATCGGTGCGCCCAGAAAAATTGACGAAAGAATCAGAACTAATAGCACGTTCGCTACAATGACTGATTGAACATAGCCAGGATTTGGACTTTCGCCAAAAGCCTTAGTCATGGCGATATTGCCCGCCATTGATAACACCCCAATCAGCAGTCCCCAAAGCCAAAAGGTTTCCGTTTGGACAACTTCTTTCAACTCCGCCGGCGCCACTACCAGATTATAACCGAGGTAAAGCAGAAACATACCGATAAAGACATAAAACAACAACTTTGTCCGGTTGATCTTGTAATTGAGCGCCCATTTTTGAAAAATCGGGGTAAACGAACTGACCAGCATCGCAAGAAGGGAAACCTCATACCAAGACATGTGCACCACCTTCTAAAAAATAATACCATATAAAATCAGGAATAAAAAGAGCATTTCTATCAAGGGCTACATTATTCGTCATTATTTAATATTAATATTAAGGGGTTAAAAACAGGGCAGACGCGGTGTCTGCCCTTTGTTCGTAAGTTCTTCCTTATGCCAGGATAAGCATCTTTCGGACAATACTGATTCGGTCAAGGACCGTGAGGTAACTACCAAGCTTTGCTACCTCGTCGTTTTCCGGCCGCGGCGACCAGCGACTGTACTTGTCAGGATCCAGTTGTCCAGTGACCTCGATAACGGCAGAAAAGCAGTCATCGTGTGT
>Ga0209210_1002479_pt1 | contig 13408 bp, 15 predicted proteins | sample RifGroA1_FD_183991 | JGI IMG/M metagenome (GOLD analysis project Ga0209210, IMG submission 183991) | Contaminated groundwater microbial communities from Rifle, Colorado, USA - Rifle Groundwater A1 (SPAdes) (version 2) | ecosystem: Environmental > Aquatic > Deep subsurface > Groundwater >...
TCTGATTTACTTATTTTGCGAGTTTTGGGGTCTCGCAAAATAAAAGTAATTAATTTTTTAGGGCTATAAGACTCCTTTTTCAATTCGTTATATAGGGCTAATAAATTATCTTCTAAATCTTTCTCAAATTCTATTACATACAATTTCTTTGTTTTCCCCTTTCTTGCTTTTTTATAAGCAAAAAAGAGATTCCTTGGAGAAATAATCTTTTCGTAGAGATTATTGTACGTTTTCATGACTGTTAAGGTCTTAGTTGCTAAGGCTATTGAAAGAACATCAAAAAATCTTTTCGTTGAGCATTAGATTTTTGGATGCTCAATGTGCCTTCATCCACAGACTAAAGTCTGTGGTTTTCGGCATAGGCACATTGACATAACCATTCCTGTTGTTGCCGTTGGAATTGAAGTTGGCACTCAGCCTGTTGTCGTCCAAGTTCCTGTTCCTGTTCAACGCAGAGAGGTTATGTAGCTTGCTAATTAAAAGTAAATCACCATCGCTTCATACTTCAAAGACTTATTTCTTTGAGGCCTCGAAAACTATAAGTTTTCTCAGTTTCGCTCGGCGCATTTTTGGTTTCTTCATCACTACTAAATGTCGCGATTGAATTTTATGGCTCTTCTATGTTGTAGAAAAACACTATTAGCAAGCGTGTAGCCTTAGCTCATGGGCTGCTCAGACCTCACTAAGACAGTAAGAAGTCGTGTATCTATAGCCAACGACTTTATTATTTCCCCAATTTGTCGTTGGATATTTAGGGAAAGACTTTTGTCTTTCACTATAGTTAATAAATCTTGACCTAAATTTTTTTCGCCGAAGGAGCACGTACCGAAAGAACATAACCGTCCCTGCCGTTGCCGTTGGAATCGAAGTCGGCACTCAGCCTGCCGTCGCCCAAGAGCCTGCCCCCGCCCAACGCAAAGAGGCTTTGAATTAGTTTATCTGAATCGTTATCAACTATCCAAGAGTATGGCTTTAATGAGAATACTTTAGCAACTGCATCTAATTTTTCCGCACCCTCGACGCCATAAACGGCAATAAAAGCTCCATCTTGAGATAATGTTCCTTTATTATGTGCTCCTGCTGTTATTGTGTTTAATGGAGCGAAAGCAACTCTCCTATCGGTGCTGAATCTTACTCCTCTTTCTGTTGAACCGCCATTTAATCTATCTTCTAATTCAACAACGCTTCTTTCTTTAGCAAGACCTTCTCCGTTTTCATCAAATACCGAATACATTCCCGGATTCCTAACCTTTCTCGGAGTCCAGATATTAACTTGAGGAACCCAAAGCCAGCCATCATGCATAATATTTTCTCTTACAAATTTTGTTCTCGGGCTTTCCTTAATTGCATTATCAGCAGAATTATATGACTCATTAAGCATAAAAGCATCTTGCTCGCCCGTAGGTAGTCTTTGCCCGTTTGCTAAAACTTGTCTTACAGCTTCGTCGTAATTGTTTGGTCCAAATGCTGGAAAAACGAATACTGCTTCTCCGTTAGTTGTTGGAACTTGCCAGTTTGTTTCAGGAGTCCAGACTCCTCCAAGCTCTTTCATTTTTGAGGTTCTTACTTCTTGATTCATGAATTTTTGAGAAATTATAGGTATTTAAATGTTTCTCTTGTTACCACTTTATAGTTTGTTTAATTTATCTTTTTGACTAATTCTTCTTTTACAATTTTCTTTTTTTCATCTGAAAGAGTGAAAAGCACTTTATCTATTGACTGCTCTGGAATTGTGAAAATATAATTTAATTTGATTATGCTTTCTAATATTGCGCCTTCTTCTTTTGTTAATGGTATTCCCTGCATCTTTGGGTTGCTTGTTATTGCTGCGCAGATTACATTTCCGTGTTCCTCAAATAAGACTACTGCCGGGCGCTTCTTCGTTTCAAATGTATCTGTGTACTGAACCTTTGCTAAAATTACTGAACCAAACTTAAGCATGTCAAAGTGCTCCGATGCACTTTGAGCACAAGAAATTTTTCTGAGAGAATAAATTTCTGTGCAGCAAAATCCATAAAAGATTTTGCTTGCACCTCAAAATCCTAAACGAGATGGAAGGATTTTTTAATTTTCCCATATTTCGTCTTCTTTATTATCCCAAACTTCTTTCATCTTGGGCTTCTGAATTTCATGAAGAAATTTATCATATTGGTCTCTTTTTTTTACATTCATATAAAGAAAGACTAATTTTTTTATTACCTCGTTGTATGTTTCGTGCGGGCTATTTTTTACTTTCTTCAGCATTTCAATGAGGTCTTTGTTAAGTAAAATTGTTGAATCTTTAGCCATTATATATCTGTTATGTATTGATGTATAAATAGTTTTCTATCTGGAAAGCATTAAATAGAATTACTTCTTTTGTAGAGCATGGTTGTTGTTTTAGACAATTTCTTCAAGCCTGGAAGCGTTGCTGTTATTGGTGCATCTAGGAATCCTGCGAAGGTTGGACATGTTATTCTAAAGAATTTAATTGATGGTGGATTCAAGGGAAGAATTTTTCCTGTGAATCCTGAAGCAACTTCTATTTTGGGATACAGAGCTTATGATTCTGTTTCTAAAATAAGTGAGGCTGTTGATTTGGCTGTGATTGCTGTGCCTGCCGAGCTTGTTCTGAAAGTTGTTAATGAATGTTATAAAAAAAAGATTTTAGATGTGTTGATTGTTACGGCTGGTTTTGGTGAATCTGGGAATTCTAAACTTGAAATTCAGCTTCGTGAGATTCTTGACAAGAATAAAATGAGATGTATTGGAGTAAATTGTCTTGGAGTGTTTGATGCGTATCATAAATTTGACACTTTGTTTTTACCTCGCTATCGTTTGACTAGACCTAAACCTGGAGGGATTAGTTTTGTATGTCAGAGTGGAGCTATTGGCTCGGCGATTCTGGACATTGCTGCCGCGAGCGGACATACTTTTTCTAAATTTGCCAGTTACGGAAATGCGACGCAGATTGATGAGTCGGATATTTTGGAATATTTGCACAACGATGAGACTACTAAAGTTATCTGCCTGTATGTTGAGGGAATAAAAAACGGAGAGAAATTTTTTGAGACTTTAAAGAAAGTTTCTGCTGTTAAGCCAGTTGTTGTTTTGAAAGGCGGACTGACTCCTGCTGGACAGCAAGCGACGATTTCACATACTGGCTCGCTTGCTGGAGATAAGGCAGTGTTTTATGGAATTTTAGAGCAGACTGGAGCGATTCGCGCGGACTCTCTTGAAGAAATGTTTCATATCGCCGCGCTTGTTGAAAAGGGAGTTAACTTTTCATCAAATAGAATTCAAATTATAACTAATGGGGGAGGATATGGAATTATTTCAACTGATGGTATTGCTTCTTCAAAGCATTTGAAGATGGCTGAAATTTCTCCGCAGGCTATTACAGATATAAAGAAATTTTCACCGTCGGCGATGAATGTTGGGAATCCTCTTGACTTGCTTGGAGATGCGACGACTGAACGTTATCGCTTGTCTTTGGATGCGTGCTTGAATGACAAGAATGTTGATGGGGTTTTGCTCGTTGTTTTGTATCAGACTCCTTTGATTACTACTGAAATCGTAGAGGTTATTTCTGAAGCGCATCGTAAATATACTAAACCGATTATTGTTATTTCTACTGGCGGAGAGTTTACTGAATTACTTTCTCGGTCGCTCATGGAACGCGGCCTTCCTGTTTTTAATTTCCCTACTGAAGCGATTACTGCTTTGGATAAATTAGTTGCTTATCAATTGAGGCATAAAAAAACAGTGGCTGTTGAAAAGAAAGAAGAAGTTAAGAAAAATATTAAAGTAAAGATGGATAGGAAAACGGCTGTGAAAAGGGCTGTTAAGAAAAAGAAGAAGCACTAATCTTCTTCTACGTCTAGAGCAACTGTTTTATGCTTTGGTTCTGGCGCTAAAAATCCTCTGCATCTATTTGGTTCTACTTCTTCGCTGTACATCGTGCCTTTGCACATTCTGCAGTTGAAATCTATGTGTCCTGGCCTTTCTGGAGATTCCTGAATTTCTGGACTGCCTGCGTAAATTATTCTTTCGTATCCGCAACGATATCCTAAATTTACTGGCACGTCGTCTGGACCAATTTCTGGACCAATAGGAGCAAAACCAGGAAAAACTGGGTGCGTTCGATTAGGAAATTCTACTAAAGGAGTTTGTGTTTTACGATGAGTATAAATGTTTTCTAAGTCTCTTAATGTGAGAGCATGTCTTACTTCAGGTAATGCTTCTGACCACAGTGACCTTTTTAGTTCTACAGCTAAAGAAACAGATGTTTGTTCTGGGCCACAGCCCCTTACGTAACCTCGCTCTGGGTCAAAAACCATTAATATTTATTTATTAAATTCATTATAAGGATTTGTGTGCTGGGAAGTTATATTTTATTAAACTTCCAATCTTAGCTTTTCGTATTCTTCTTTGCTAATCTTTATTTGACTCAAGATTGCTAACAATAGTCCCTTGCCTAGGTCTTCGTTTGCATGCACTGGGACAACAGTTCTTCTTCCATCTGAATGTTTGAATCTTATATGGCTTCCTTTTGCACGAATTGGCTGAAATCCTAATTTCTCTAAAATTTTGCATAAATTCTTACCAGAGATCAACACCAGTTTAACCATAATTTTAATTTTTAGCTATTTCCATTCTTTGTACGCCAATAAATTTCATCGGCTCAATTTCTTTGTCTGATTCAAGACAAACTTCTATTGCTTCTTTTATTCTTTCAAGAACCTGAGCAATAGTTTTTCCTTGAGTGTAGCATCCCTGAATTTCTGGAACGCTTGCTACATAAATCCCATCTTCGTCTTGCTCTATTAAAATTGTAAAATTCAACATATTTTTTTCCATACATGTTTGTCAATTTCAGACTATTTATAATTTTGTATCAAAAAAACAAATTTGTTTTTTGGATGTGTCAAAAACTGATGTTTTTGAGCACCTCGAAATTCAGGTGAATTTCTCAGCAAACAAATTCCTTATGATGTAGAATTTGTTGCACAGCAAATTGTAAAATTAAGCAATTTGCTTGTGCTCAAAGTGCTCTAACGCACCTTGACATAAGAAGATTTTTAACTTGGCAATTGCTGATTAATATAAAGATGGTGCACATATCCGAACGCGATTTGCAGTTGCCCGAACTTGAATTTCCGAAGATATTCAAGAGGGTTGTTAATGATAAATCTGTAATTAGTTTGGGGCCCGGTGAACCCGATTTTAAAACGCCTGCACCATTGCTTGCTTATGCTCGGAAAGTAATCGGTGAGAGCACACATTATTCAGAGCCGGCTGGGCTTTTGGAATTGCGCGAGGCAATTGTGCGCGACGTTTGGAGAAAGAATAAAATTAAAACTAATGCTGATAATGTGCTTGTGACTTGTGGTTCGCAGGAAGGTTTATTTTCCGCTTTGCTTACTTCTATTGACCCTAGTGAAGAAGTTATTGTACCTTCGCCTGGATATGTCGGATATGTTCCGGCTATTGAACTTGTCAATGGCGTTCCTAAGTTTCTTCAATTAAAACCTGAAGATAATTTTTCTATAAATCCTGATTTGCTTAAGAAGATGATTACTAAAAAAACTGAAGTTATTATTTTGAATTCTCCATCTAATCCGACTGGAAATGTTTTATCGCGCAAAATTTTAGATGAGATTGCTGATATTGCGATTGAAAAAGATTTGTGGATTTTTTCTGATGAGGCGTATGAAGATATTATTTACGACGGGGTGAAGCATGTTTCTATTGGAAGTTTGAATGGAATGCATGAGCATGCTGTAACTTTCAAAACTTTTTCTAAAAGTTATGCAATGTGTGGTTTTAGGCTAGGATATTGCATTGGCCCGCAAAAATTTATTTCTGAAATGACTAAAGACCATCATTATGTTACTTTGGCTGCGCCGCATATTTCGCAGTTGATGGGTGTTAGAGCTTTGTCTTTGTCTAATAAATATATTAACTCTATGGTTAAGGAATATAAACGCCGTCGCGATTTTATTGTTTCGCGCCTTAATGAACTTGGATTGAGAACTCAGATGCCTGCCGGAGCGTTTTATACTTTTTCTGACATTTCTAAATTTGGGAATAATTCTTCTAAATTTTCTAGAATGCTTTTGGAAAGAGCAAAAGTTGCAGTTATTCCTGGAAGCGAGTTTGGGCCTTATGGCGAGGGATATGTTAGATGTAGTTTTGCTACTAATTTTGAGAAGATTGGAACTGCGCTGGATAGAATTGAGAAATTACTGAAAATTAAATTATAATTGCTTCTTTGAATTCCTTAAATAATACCTCTAAGACTTGCATATAGCTACATTTATGTGTCATATACTATATTTATGTAACTAATGTTATGTAGATGTTACTTTCTTTAAAAAATAAAAATAAAAAAATTATTTCTTGCTTACTCTAGATGTGTGGTGTCGATGCCTTTGGCTCTCATCTTAGCGATGAATTCATCTGGAAAAGCCCTGCTCAAAAGAGGCATATAAGCTCTTTCCAATACTTGTGCCAATCCTTCCGGTAAGGTAGCTCTACGATCTAATGCATCGTCTAATCTCTCTTCATCATCTACTGGCACAGTGCAAAGATAATCTACATCTACTATAAGATACTCAACCCCGCGAGTAATCTCTTTTGCTGAGTACATTCTTGGCTGTTTTTGTTCGTTCATTTTATTTTGACCTCCTTTCTGGTTGTTGAGTTTGATTTTTGGTTGTCATTTTATTTATCCTTGGGAATTAAGCGGTTTAGTTCTGCACGATGATATGGTAAATTTAATTTAGCTGAAATATCTGGATGTATCTCAATCAAAGATGGATTGAAATCTGAAGGTATTTGGGCATATTGCCAACCTAATTCCCTATCATAATTTGAAGGAACATATCCTGCTTTGAGGTCTGGTAAATTTTCTGAAATAACTGAATTATCACTTATTGGTTTTCTCATGAGAACTAGCGATCCTCTCTGGCCAGTACCTGCAATGTCATTTACTGAAAAAATATTAAGACCTATGGGGAGAAAACCTCTTTTTAACAGAAAACTCTGAACTATTGTGTGATGCGTTGCGGCATGGCTTTCGACATACTCATGTTTGCGAGAATGTGCTTCCCTAATACGAATGTCGAATAATTCTTTATATATCCCCTTCTCTCTGTAATCTCTGTGAACAAAACTTCTGACAAGAACTCCATGATTTCCATGATCTTCTAATGCACCAGAAGCAACTATTTTACTAAAATTGTCACATACATAAGATGGGTGTTGACTGACAAAGTTACGCCATGCTTCTGGATTAGAATAGTGATCATAAGATGGTTTAACATATATTTTGCTTATTAGATCAATAAGTTGCTCTGCATCTCCTGGTGTTGCCCTTCGTATAATCATTTTGTCCTCTCAATTCTTGCTCTCAGATAGCTTTCATTTGCTAAAGTTTCTGCAACTTGGGGAATCTGGTTTTGTTTTAGATAGTTTACGGCTACATCTGGCCCATATTTGCTAAAGAGATAAAATCTTGCTGCTGGCTGAAACGCAGACATTAGTGCTAAATCTGGCCTTTCCTGATTTATTTTCTTAAGTATACCCGCTGCAACAATTCTGTTTGCTTCTGTTTGACTAGCACCTCTTATTTTATATGAATGACTCATAGCTAAATCTCCCTGAAGTTGCACATCGCTAAGCCCTTTCTTATCCTGTAAATCTTTATCCAGGGCATCTGGAGCCCATTTGTCAAGTGAGTAAACAGAAAGGACATGATTCTTAATAGCTGGTTGTCTAATGAGGTCATCTGCTGTTCGCAAAGCTTCTCCACTTGATTCGCCTGGAATACCTACCATTAAGAATGCGAAGGGTGCCATTCCAGTCTGGTATGCGCGCTCAAAAATAGCATCTGTTTGACTTGCGCGTTTGACTGTTCTTTTGTCGGTAAGCTGCACTGTATATGCAGAAGATGTTTCATATCCATACATTATTTTGGCGATTACTTTTCCTACGTGCTCTGCATCTTGTGCTAAAATCCATGGTTCAAGGTTTGCGAAAACCTCTGTCTTAAATGGCAGTCCTCGCTCAATAACAAGCCGTGTATAATCTTTTGCAAACCTTGGATTGTGAGACTCCTCTATGAATTTAAAGAGTTTTACACCATGCTCATCATGCTGTTTTACAGTCTCTTCTAACACTTTTTCTGCAGATTTTCCTCTAAATTTGCCACCATCTGCCCACATTCGAGTTATGGCACAATAATGGCATTTATTGTACGTGCAACCCCTACCACCCAATACTGGTAATACAGGTTCTGGTGCAAAATAAAGATTTAAATCAAGATCTGTAAAGTCAGGAATTGGTTCTTCCGATAAATTGGGTACTCTGGTATCACTTAAAATTCTGCTTAGGTCATTCTCACCAGCACGTAATGCTTGGACAATCTGAGGTAGCTTTATATCAGCCTCACCATAAATGCCTACATCATATAACTGTCTAAGAGGGCTTGTTTCAATTTCTTGCTGTGCCCTACTGTAAATATTACCACCAATTAATATCTTAATATCAGGTCTATGTTTGCGTAGCAACTGCATAAGTGTAAATGCAGGAATAACTTGTTCAGGAACTCCAATTGTAACTCCAACGATGTCTGTATTGGTAACAATTCTCTCTAAATTTTTTTCAAAAAATTCAATGTGGGGATTTCTAGATCTATCCGTAACAGCAGCAAGCACTTCTTCAGAATGTTGATAATTATAGGGTAGCGAAGAGCTAATTAGTCCAAGATGTCCTCCAAACCTTTGTGCGAATGAATCTAGTGCTGTCTCAACTGCAACTCTACTTGATAAATAAGAAGAAACATCTTCAATTTTAAAGGGCTGTCTTAAAAGAATAGATTGTTCTTCAAGGCTTGGTACTGTAATTTTATTTTTATCTTCTTGTTTTGTTCTCTCGCTCAACGCCCAATGATAAAACTCTACATTGCTATCTATGACTTTGGTTTCAATTCCTATTTTCTGCAAATGAGCCTTTAAAGTTGGCAATGTCACTTGAGGAATGTCAGGCATAAATTGAGGGGGGTTGACTAACGTGACGCGCTTCATGTTCTCTCCTCTGGCCAAACAGGTGTTAAACCAAAATGCCAGAATTCTTTATCATAGGGAAAAAATCCTGCTGCCTGCATTACTCTTCTTAAATATAGGCGATTTTCATGAATCTCTTTGTTTTTATTTTCAAAATAATCGAATTGCATTTGATCATAGCTAAATGGTTCAAGATACATTTCTAAAATAATATCTTTTCTTGATAGACTTACATCTAAGGCATCTCCTCTCATATGAGGAGGGAATTTGGGGTGTTCTGGGGAGGCAGTGTACAAACTAGCCAAGGATATTATTTCTTGTTCATCTAATGATGGAAAACTGTTTTTAATATCTTCAACTCTTCTTCTCCATAACTCAGCTTGCAATTTTGGAGGTCTATATGCACTCTTAATAATTAGTTGTTCATCTCTTTCTAGCGATTTTCTTGCTTTGTATAGCGCGACTAAAGTTTGTGCAGTAATTTGCAAATTAAAATCTTCAATTCCACTTGCATAAGCAAGTTTTATATCTCTATCTAAAAGCTTGAAGTCCTTACTAGGGATGTTGACCAATCCCATTGGTTTGGGAATCGATTCATATTTTTTGGAATCTCTATTAAGTTTCATAACTGTATAGTGGTATATTAGTAAATAAAATTTATCAGCCTATTATTTTAACTTTATTAGAAAGATTTATATAATAAACTAAGTAAGTTAAAATATGGCTGAAAATGCTGTTGTGTTGGATAATTTGGACAAGAAGCTGTTATACGAACTTAATTGGAATGCTCGGGCGAGCCACTCTGCACTTGCTAAGAAATTTAGAACATCTAAGCAGGTTATTGGATATAGAATTAAAAAACTTGAGGAAGTAGGCATTTTGAAAAGCTATCATGCTGTGATTGACTGGCGAAAACTTGGTTACAATGCAATTAGAGTTTACATTAAATGGGAAAACATAACTCTTGAGAAGGAAAAAGAAGTGTATGAATTAATTCGGAAGGACCCATTATTTATGTGGGTGATTAGGTTTGAGGGAGATATTGATATTGCTTTTTATGTTTGGGTAAAAGATATGACTGAATTTTCTCAGAAATGGTTTGATTTTATTTCTAAATATAAAAAATATATTTTACGATATGAGATTTATGAATCTGTTGAAATGATTCATTATCCTATGAAATTTCTTAAGGAAGATTTTAAGCCTGAAGAAATTATTATTGGGCGCGAGAAAAAAGTTGAGTATGATGAAACAGATTATACTATATTAAAGCTGTTGACAGAAAATGCACAAACAACTTTAGTTGATATTGCCACGCATTTGAAAATGAGCGCGCCTTCTGTTTTATATAGAGTTAAAGAACTTGAACGCAAGAAAATAATTTTAGGATATTACGCATTAGTTGATACTGATAAATTAGGTTTGGAGTTTTACAAAGTTGATTTTTATGTTAATGATATGTCTCGCTTAGATGAAATGGAGCGTTTTGCCAAGGAGCATCCGCAGATAGTTTATAGAATGAGGACAATTGGGGGGCCTGACTTTGAAATTGAAGCGATTGTTAAAGATGCAATTGAACTCAAGACATTAATTAATGAGATTAGGAAAAAGTTTAGTGATGCGATTAAATTTAATAGATTTCATAGATTTGAGTTTAGCATTAAGCAGATTTATTTGCCTGGCGAGAAAGTATTTAACTGAGTTAGAATTTTATGAAAAGGAATTAGCCTTTGTTTTTGCTAGTAGAATTGTGCCTATGGCAAGAACTGCTATGTTTAGATATTGCCCGATGCCCAAGCCTAGATAATAAGCTTCATAGTCTCTAAATAAGTCTATAATAAATCTCAGAAACCCGTATAACGTGAGAAAAGAGCCTGTTAAAAGCCCTGGTTTTTTTGAGAGAGATTTGATTTTTATCAGAAATAAGAAAATTATAATGTTCTTGAAAAAAGCATATGCCTGCACTGGATGCCTGCATCCTTCAATTCCCGAAAGCGCGATGCACCATGAAACATCAGTTTCAGTGCCGATTATCTCTCCGTTGAGTAAGTTAAGAATCCTTCCTATTGCCAGAAATATCGCCAAAGGCAGTGCAACGCTGTCAAAGAATTTCAGAAGAACGTTTTCGCGATTAATTTTGTATTTCTTAAAAAATAAGACTACTGTGATAAATCCTCCCAACAGCCCCCCGTGAATGCTCAGCCCGCCTTCCCAAATTTGCAAGATTCTTATAGGCTGTTCGAGATAAAATTCCGGCATGTAAAATAAAACATGGAAAAGCCTGGCGCCTAGTATACTAAATATAATAAGATAAATTGCAAAGCTATAAGCCAATTCTTTGTTTATTTTATCCTTCTCGAAATTATTTTTTATAAGTTTATATAAATAAAAAAATCCGGCCGCATATAAAATACCGTAGAGATTTATTGTTAATGGCCCGAGCTGTATTAAATTTCTTAAATTTAGAAAAGTTATGTCAATCATGAGAGGTTACAGCTGAAGTGATTAAAATAATTATGCCTGCTACGATGTAAATGTCTGCCAGGTTTAGCGCATTTGATAAGCCCAAAAATGTTATTTTGATGTCAAGCACACCTCCAAACAATATTCTATCTGTAAGATTTGAGACAACACCTGATAATAAAAAGATTATTCCTAATTTAGTTAGTATCTTCTTTGATTTTAGAGTTATTGCGATTAGCAAGGGGATTATTAAGATTGAGATTAAAATCAAAATCAGATTGCTGCCTGGGAATATTCCATAAAACCCTTTAGTATTAATTAATAATATTTCTTTAAAAAATAATTTTACTAGTCTGTCGGCTAGATATAACCCTGCAAAGAGCACAACCAACGGATATTTATTCATTGCATTTCAAGCTACGCAATGTTTATAATTAATAGGTTATTACTTGTTGAAGTTAATTTATAATGAGGCGTTTAAAAAGGAGGACAAGAAGTTTGTTATCTATTGCGTCAGTTCTCATTGTTGCTTTTTTGGCTTTAATTTCTATTGTTTTGTTTAAGACCAAGCTTGTGTCTTTTGATGAAGGCGTCCCTTTATTTAGCCCGTCAGAAATTAGCCGAGCATCATTTGTTGTCTTGATGGACCCAGCTTTTATTGACAACGAAGCGGCTTTTTCGGAGCAGAGATTTATTACTTCTCAAAAAGAGATTTTATTTGATTTAACAGGATTTGACTCCGCGCAGGTTTGGAAAGTCAAGAGTCTGCTGGAAAAAGAAGGTTTTGCTCCTCTAGCTGTTAGTGGGAAAACATTATCTTTGAAGTTTGAAAGTGATGGGCAGCGAGAGATAATTATAAGCAACAAAAGAATTGACATTAACGAGAGAAAAGGCAATTATATTGTAGAATTTAATGAAGCGCCGGTTCTAAAAAAAGCTCTCGAAGTTGATAATGAATTACAAATCAGCAAGTTTACTGAACAAGTTGCGCAAAATAGTGTGGACAGCGCTGAAGATGTTCTTGATGTGCGCTTGCTGGAAAAGAAAACAATTTTGGATTCATATAAAGAAAGTTTAGAATCAAAATCTGAACAAATACAAAAGCGTTTTGAGGATGATTTAGAGATTATTGTGGATGATGAATTTATTGATGTTTTTTATGGAGTTTCTATAAAGAATGTTGATTTTGAGACGCTTAAAGAAATCAAAGAATACCCTGATGTAAAAGATGTGTATCTTGATAGAGAGGTTACTATTAATTTAATGGATAGCGTCCCGCTGATACAGGCTGATAAAGTTTGGAGCTTATTAGTTAATGGAACAAATGTTACTGGCGCAGGAGTCAAGATTGCGATTATTGATACTGGTGTTGATTACACTCATCCTGATTTGGGCGGTTGCTTGGGATCTGGTTGCAAAGTTTTGGGAGGATATGATTTTGTGAACAAAGATAATGATCCTATAGATGATCAGGGACATGGCACTCACGTTGCTGCTACCGCAGCTGGGAAAATGTCCGGCCTATTATCTCCTAATGAAAGCCTGAATGGGGTTGCGCCTGATTCAGATATCCTTGCTTATAAGGTTTTGAATTCTGGAGGCAGTGGATATTTTAGCGACGTTATTATGGGCATTGAGCGAGCTGTAAATGATGGAGCTGATATAATCAGCATGAGCTTGGGTGCTAACTGTGGCAGTTATAATTCTAATTGTGGACCAGACGATCCTGTTTCTAGTGCTGTTGATACTGCTGTGGATGCTGGGGTTGTGGCTGTTATTGCAGCAGGAAATTCAGGCAGTGAATTGGGAACTATTGGCTCTCCTGGAACAGCCAGAAAAGCGGTGACTGTGGGAGCTATCAATAAAACAGATAGTCTCGCAGAGTTTAGCTCGCGGGG
>Ga0209210_1002483_pt1 | contig 13395 bp, 14 predicted proteins | sample RifGroA1_FD_183991 | JGI IMG/M metagenome (GOLD analysis project Ga0209210, IMG submission 183991) | Contaminated groundwater microbial communities from Rifle, Colorado, USA - Rifle Groundwater A1 (SPAdes) (version 2) | ecosystem: Environmental > Aquatic > Deep subsurface > Groundwater >...
TCTGTAACAAAACCGTCCGCCCGCGAATCAAACCGGCCGGATACACTGTTACATTCCATTCATCATTCACAGAGATTGTGAAGTTGAAATAAGACCTATTCCAGAGTTTGCGTTTTCACCCTCGATAGTTACTCTCGCTTTTCTCCTTCTGTTTCCTTTTTGAGGCTGATCTTACTCCAGAGTCATTTTATCGCCCTCTTTTATTGTTGTAGGCTGTCTTTACTATGGCGATTACGATTGACCAGTGTCGGAAACTACTCGGTAAGTCCGGCAAAAAACTAACAGATGAGCAGATTATTGAACTCAAAAACGCGGCGGTAGTTTTGGCTGATTTGTCAATCGATGACTACCTTGCAAAAAGACAGATGAAAAAGGAGATGGAAAAACAATATGCTACAGCAAAATAACACACCCCTTTTTACAACCAAAGACCTTTACATTTCAGCACTCTGTTACGCAAAAGGTATGAAACTCGAACGGATCGAGCGTGAAGGTCGTGTTTGCTGGTTCGTATTTGTCGATAAAAAACGTGGCGAGCAACTCCAGCAGGACTTTATTACAAAAACTGTAGAAGTGAACGCAAAAGATTATAGCGACGCCCTGCGCACACTCAAGGATTTGTTATTTGCGCACGGGTAAACAAAAACACTATGGAAATGCGAGATGTAAAGATCAAAGTTTTTATAAAGGACAAGGGCAATCTTATTGCCAACGCCAATGTTTCAATAAACACAGTCTTATTCTCCTTTGTAACAATCAAGGGCTTTCAGATTTGGAAAAGCGATCGTTTCAACGAGAGACTACAAGAGCAAGTCAACATTACCCCGCCAACAAAACAAACATATGGTCGCTATACCCCGCAGGTGTTCTTTGAGGACAAGAACAAGTGGTTCGAGTTGGAACAGATGGTCTACGACGCTTTTAACACAGAGCGCCAAAAAGGAAACTCAAAGCCTGCAACCGAAGAGGTAAATATCGATGACATACCAGACAACTTATGAAAACTGTTATTAACAGTAACTATATAGTAAACAGTTACTCTGAACGTAACTACAGCACTATAGTAACTATATAGTTATTGCCTTATAAGAGTAAATGTTACTTTACTGGATATTGCTATTAAACATTGATAAAAAACGATGATCAAAAGTGATACAATAAAAACGTGATCAGAATCGTCGGTGAAGTTTTTTAATGCCCTCATTGGGACAGGACTTCACCGTTCTGATCACACCCAGTGGGGGCATTTGAGTTGATATAACTATGAAAAAGGCAATCATTTACCTGCGAACCAGCAGCGATAAACAGATCGATAACACCAGTCTTGATACACAAGAGCAGATTGGCCGCGCATACTGTCAAACCGAAGGGCTTGAGATACTCGACGTTAAAAGATTTGAAGCAGTAAGCGCAAAAGAGACAAATAGCTTACGTGCTGCCGAGCTTCTGGAGTTTGTAAAAGTGAGTCAGGGAAAGTTTGAGGTGTTGGTCGTTTTTAAGCTTGACCGATTCGCACGCAATCAAGAGCAACATCACTGGTTGAGAGGCCAACTTATGAAGATGGGTGTTGTCTTGCGCTCTGCTACTGAAAGGATCGACGAAACTCCATCAGGAAGGCTTGTAGAGGGTGTTTTGGCAGCCGTCAATCAGTATGACAATGAGGTTCGCATTGAACGCGTTAAAATAGGCCTGTGGCGAAGAGTAGAAGAAGGCTTATGGCCGTGGCAAGCTCCGACAGGATATTACAGACCAAAAGAGACAGGCGTTCGACTTACTGTTTCGATACCAGATCCAAACTGCGACTGGGCGTTTCGCAGCATATTTGATCTTTACAGCACCGGAACTTATACCTACGGACAACTCGCCTCTTTAATGTCAAAAAAGAAGATTAAAAACTGGCAAGGTAAGACAATCAAGTTTTCCAAACAGTTGATTGACAAAACACTCAGGAATCCTTTTTACGTCGGATACCTAAAAGGTAAAGAGAGCAAGCCGGTAAAAGGCCGACACGATGGCATTGTCGAAATGTCTGTTTGGCAAAAGTGCCAAGTTGTAAGAGAAGGCAAGAGTAACCATGCTATCAATAAACGCCTCTACGATCATCCAGACTTTCCCCTTCGTCGCTTTGTGATATGTGACTGCGGTAAAGCCTTGACGTCTTGTTGGTCAAAAGGTCAGGCCGGTGGTAAATATGCTTACTACTACTGCGTCAACAAAAAATGCGAGCGATATAGCAAGATGATTTCCAAGAACACACTTCATGATCAGTTTTGCGATTATATGCGCACGGTTAAACCTACGGATGACTTTGTAAGGTTTTTTACAGGCGTTTTTATTGAGCGGTATGAGGAACGTAAAAAGGATATAAAGGGCGAATACCTGCGCAAGCTCGAAGATGTGCAACTACTTCAAAAAGAGCAAGTTTGGCTCATTGAGAAAGGTAAAAAGGGTATCATTTCCGACGAGATACTTCAGAAACAACTTGAGGATACAGAGCAAAAGATCACTCTTTCCAAAATGAGCCTTGAGGAAACCCACGCAGAGGAACTTGAGGTTGACTCGCTACTTAATCACGCAACCGCTTTCATTCGAACTTGTGATCTGGTCTGGTATGACGCCATGTTTGAGGCAAAACAAAAATATCAGAAGCTCGTTTTCCCTTCCGGCGTCAGTTATGACGGAAAGGTCTTTTCGAACTTCGAAATAGGCCTTCCCTTCGAGCTAATCGCCACTTTTGCGACTGAAAAGTCAATAGATGTGAACGCTTACGAACAAATTCGAACTCAGTTTCGCGAAAACGCATTGTCTTAGCTCACCGCTCGCTAACGCTCGCGGTTCGCCCTGATATTTTTTCCAAGCGCGATTTTTGTTCGCTTCGCGAACATATAATATCATAATTAAGGTAATTTTGCCCTTGTCCCGCCCATCCCATACGCGGTCAAAATTGTTATGTAAAAGGAATTAACTGACTCCCTTGTCCACTCAATTCCCACCCACCCAAATTAAGGTGTTGGCGGCGACCCCGCCTCCACTCGCTAGGGCGTCCTAGGGGCCGCCTTGCCATTGTTTATTCTGACTTATATCCTTGGTTCAATATCTTCCTCGGCTCGAAGCGAAAACCTTTTAAGGCTTCGCCTGCTTCTCGCCTCATCTATGAAGTGCTTTATTTTCTCTGCTCGTTTCGGGGGGTATTCCGCTTTTCTCCCCCCGCCGCTTCTTTTTTTGCCCTTTTTCGCGGCGGGAGGGCGGATCCGCCAACAAATTTTATGAAAGTTAAATTTACATGGCAGGAAGTGGTAAAATACGCCGGTAATAGATTGAAAGAGTTAACATGAGAAACAAAAGAACTTGGCACCCAAACTTTATGAAATATATGAAGTTTATAGTGAATAACAAAAACTATTCTGATATGCCGAACAAGTTTAAAAGTAATGGAGAGATTTGGTGGGTTTCGCCATCAGACAAACTTAGAGCTGCATGGTGGGATAAAAAGGTAAAAGAATTAAACTGTCTAGATCGAGCAGAAGTTGCTAGAAAAATACATCCAAAAGAACTTAAAGGAAGAAGGCCTTGCCAGATATGCGGCGAAGAGCTGAGCATTTTTTATATCTACCCCAATAGAAATTCGCTAAAAAAACTGAACAATATTACACCAGAATTTCAATTTTCGGTTTACAAAGAAACCGTCGACGAAATTATTGACATTCTGTTCTCTTCATTAGGTGAGCAATCATATGTGATATTAAAAGAAATATTCCAAATTCCACAAGAAATAACGGATGATAAGATACACATATCTGAGTTTATTAAAGATAATAGAAAAACTAGGCTGAGTGCAGGAGCTTGGAGCAATGCTCCTGACCGTTTAGACGGTTTCCATACATATAATAATTGTCATCGACCAACCGAAGATAAAGGAAGACTTGCATCAAATTTGGCTCGTTATACCCAAGACAGAAGAGTATATGAAAATTGGGCGGAAGGAAACTGGAATCTGTCCAACCGCTTAATGGGAGAATATAACAGGTTTGACTTAGAAATAAAATGCCCCAATTGCGAGAAAAAGAGAAAAATGACAGCAGATCACATAGGCCCTATTTCACTGGGTTTTACTCACAGACCACGATTTAATCCATTATGCCGAGCTTGCAATAGTAGGAAAAACAACAGGATGACATTTGGTGACGTTCAGACACTTATCAATGATGAAAAGAAAGGTGATCAAGTCATTTCTTGGCACTCAAAATACATATGGGACAGGTTGAAAAATAAAGTCAAAAATCAAGATGATGCTCTCAAATTAAGTAAATTGATGAGAGCAAATTTGCACCATATCCTAATTCTTTTTTCAAAAATTAGCGAACTGGGTTACGACGAATTTCTTTTGAAATACTTGCATCCGGAATATTCCTTCGTGGATTACAGATTTCTCGGTTTCCACCCGCTTAAAGGCCGGAAAGAAACACTAGAAAAACCGTTGGATAGTAAGAACAAAGAAAAGAATGCAAAAAGATACGTTAGGGTAGCCTTCGAGTCATTGGAGGAATACAAAAATATCGAAAACAGAAATACAAAAATATGGAATTCTGTAAAAGTAGATAGGCTTGTTGTAAGTTTATTAAAGGCGCTTTCAGAGAATCATGAAACGAAAGCCACATCAATACTACATAATGCTTTGGTACAAATAGCTATTGAGGCAGAAATTATCTTTGATACAAATTCTTAACAAAATCTTCGATTGTTATCGTTCCTGCTAAAAATTTCTGATAATTAGATCTTGGCTTTATTTCCTCTTCTATTATATGACTACCTCCGTTCACAATTATTTCTGGTAAATCATCTATTGCCTCACGGACTGTTAGATATTTACTTTCGTCTTGAAAAACCTCCTCTGGGTAGCACTCGTTTGGATTACCTTCAAGTAAACCAATCATCACAACCCTCTTTCTTTTTTGGGGAACACCAAATTTGACAGCGTGCAATTTTTTACCATCCAACTTATAATCTAGCTCTCGAAAGCTTTTCTTTATACTCTCAAAACTTTTCCCTTCGTTCATAGTCAAAATCCCTTCAACATTTTCCAATACAACAACTTTTGGCTTAATTTTCTTAACAATCTCCACAAATTCCTTGAATAGAAAATTTCTTGGGTCATCAACCAGCCTTTTTCCTGCATGGGAAAATCCTTGACAAGGAGGACCACCAATAATAATGTCGATCTTCTTACCTTCAATTGCATCAAATAACGCATTTTTAGTTTCTTTTTTAGTAACATCTCCCTCAACGAGAGTAGTGTGAGGATGATTAGCCCTGTATGTTTCACACGCTTGTTTATAGTTATCGTTTGCAGCAACTATGTTATAACCTGCCCGTTCAAATCCTTTACTTAAACCTCCTGCACCGCAGAACAAATCAACTACATTCTTTGTTTTTGTGTAATTCTTTATCTTTTTTCCCAAAAAAAAGGCTAATAGTGGAGGTACTGCGTTGCCAATTTGAATACAAAGACTTCCTTTTGAACCTGAAAAGAGGAAATTGTCGGGAAACGATTGTAATCTTGCTGCTTCTCTGGCACTAATAACTCTATTTTGTTCGGGGTGAACATATGTACCATTACCAGGGCGATTAAAATAAGTTGTTATTGTGTAACTCGGTTTATCCCATGCAAGTCTTCCATAGAGTGTTGTTCTACCACCAGATTTTCTTATTTGTTCAAGGCGTTTCGATGGGATATGTGTGGGAATATCTCGCCAATTGCCTCCCTGAGGTACTGCAATTGCCATTTGCATATCTAAATCGCTTAATGGATAGGTAATGTGGTTGTATATCATGTTTTATAAAGCCATTTTTCTGTTACCTTAGCTATTTCACTTTCTTTATGTTTATCTAAAATATACAATGCCTCATCTTTGCTAAGCCCATAGATGTCAAAAACTGTGCTGTTTAACTTGCCTTTGAAATCACTATTGTTAGGATCATTTACAAGTCTATTTGCCAGATCTTCAACAATTGACTTCTGTTCGAGATTAGGGATTGCTAAGGGAAGTTCATCCAATTCATAGTTTCCAATGTGGTTATTAGAACTTGTTACTTGAAAACGCCAGTTCAACAAAAAGGAATTCAATAATCCCAGCAAATAATCCAAACTAATGTTAGATTCCTGAAAAAGTGTATCATTATTAGTCACAATAAAATTACAAGAATTCCCTAGAACAACATTTCTAGGTACTTTTGAAAACTTTAGCCTTTTTGTGAGATTAATATTTGATATTTGCTGACAGACCAATCTCTCTAACGATAAAAAGCGAGCTTTTCCGTTAAGTTTGTTGATAAAGCTGTTGTGAACAAACAAATTATCCTTAGTAAAGACAAATTCTTTTATTCCATTACCCCTAAGAAAGCAGTAATTTGTCCCATCGTTGGTAATAAACTTTTTATCCAATGTTAAATCAAGTTCGCCTCTTAAATTTGTAATTGATGGTATTTCTTTGAGCCTTTTATTTTTATGGATTTTGTGCAAGATTCTCCATCCCATTCTGTCAGTTAAAACGATTTCTTTGAATGTGGAGATTGAATTTATCTCTGTTTTGCTGATAGGAATAGGTTCCTTATTTAATTCTTCTGAGTCAGAAATGTTAGTTACAAGTTTAAGTTCATCCGTGTGTTTGCTTTTATCTAAAGAGAAAAAACAAAATGCCTGACTAATATCTAGAAAGAAATTATTTTTTTCAGGAATTGTATAAATTGTAAAAAGCGAATATTTATCAAGTAGGCGACTTCTCAATTCAAAACTTTGTTTATCACTAAGTAGGGTGGATGGAATAAGCAGTCCTATCTTTCCATTGTTATTGGTATAGTTTTCAATTATTTCCTCGACAAATAGTTTATAGAGATTTAAAGTGCCTGTATTAAATTTATAAGTATTGTTTCTCCTGATGAATTTTAGAATTTCTGTTATTTGCTCTTTATAGGTGGCACTTTCACCATACTTGTTAGAATTCGCTTTGAGTAGTTTATATGGCGGATTTGTCAAAACTACATCAAATCCACTCTTCTTATTAAAGATAACCCTAAGGTCATTTTTACCAACATTGCCTTTTTCGGTATTAAAGAGGGCATCACCAATGAATATATTTTTCTCAGGAACTACTATGTCAATAGTATATTTTGACTTCAGGTATGCGGGGATAATAATCTTCAATAAAGAAATGGCTTCTTCATCGATATCGGCATAAAACATATTATTGAGGATTTTCTGGGAATGTGACAAATACTTTTTATTTGTTTCGAAAATTGTATCCAAATAAGCTATTGCAAATATGCCCGTTCCAGAACACGGCTCAAGAAAAGTTAGCTTTGTTGGATCAAAACTATCGCTATATAATGAGAGAGTATCTTCTGCTATGCGTTTGGCTATGGAATAATTCGTGTAATAAATCCCGTTATGCTTTCTCTCATCGGTATTTGAAATAGCGACTTTTTCCTTCTTCTTCTGATGCGTAAGGCCGATTAGTTCAATCATGCTTGTGTAATCAAATTCTCCATTCGAATAAAAACCCGAAAGAAAAGTTGCAAATGTTAAGTCGTTGCCAAGTCGATTTGTTTTCAGCATATCTACTAAGCTGCGAATTATAATGTCATCAGACATCCCACTTGAAGATAGTGAGTTATAAGTTGAGTATATTTGTTTTGAATTGTTTTTGGCAGGTTTATTGTTCATAAACGTTAGACGTCCCTAATTAGTCCTACAAATTTACCTCTTATTTCCATATCTTCAGGATTTATCTTAATAGATTTCATTAACGGATTTCTAGGTCTGAGTTCTATTAGATCATTTTTGGGGTAAAATCGCTTTAGAGTAGCTTTTTCCTCGAAACCTCCTTTTAGAATTGCCACGATTGTATCTCCAGGATTTGCCACAGCTTGTTGTCGTACTACGATTGTGTCCCCATCCATAATTCCATCTTGCACCATGCTGAACCCGGACACTCTTAGAGCATAATGATTGAAACCTGAAATTATCATAGTAGCGGGTGCCTCCATTAATTCCGGTTCGGATTCCTCGTTTACAATTATTCCCTCTCCGGCTGAAATAACGCCCATAAGCGGAATTGAAACTGTCATATTTTTAGGTTTTTCTGTTTTGAATACTATTGAGCGGGGCTTGTTCTGATGTCTTGATATCACACCCTTAAGCACCAAGGCTTGAAGGTAACCCTGCGCAGTCGGAATAGATATATCAAAACTTTGAGCTATTTCATTAAGTGATGGAGCATATCCATGCTTCTCGTAGAATTTTTTGAGGAAACTTAGAACCTTTGCTTGTTTTTTCGTTAAATTCATTCTTGACAGACCAGATTATTTTATGTTAAAAGTATTAGGAAAGATTATGGTTAACTGTTTAAGTTTAATAAGATGCGGCCCCTTTGTCAAGGGGGTGTTTTATAAAGAACGGGGGTGAATATTTATGTTTCAAAAGTTTAACGAAGATACAATTCAGAGAGTTTGGGAAAAAGGCCTAGTAGTACCTGGCTATGACTCAAGTCAATATAGAAAAGATGCCTGTGGGGCATGGATACAGAGGAATATGTATGGCGATAGATCAAGGCAAGATAATTATGGTTGGGAAATTGACCACATAAAACCAGAGTCCGATGGTGGCACTGATGACCTGTCAAACTTAAGACCTTTGCAATGGTATAACAATGCGACAAAAAGTGATGACAGACTGACCTGTCCTATAAAAGCATAAAGTCAACAAAGAGATAATTATATGATAAATTTCAGTAGTACAAAAAAATTCACTAAAACAAATATCAAAAGAGTGCCAAACTCCAAGGCAATCGTGTATAAGATTAAAAACAACACTGGAGAAAACTTATACACAGGGATTGCCGGCAGAGGAAGAGCTCAGGATAGACTGCAAGAGCACAAGATATTTAAAAAAGATGCGATTCCTGGCGGCACTAAGTTTCAATTTATCCAAGTTAAAAATAAGGCTAGAGCAACACAAATAGAAAAACAGATTGTTAAAAAAGAGCAACCAAAATTTAATGAGCAAAATAAGTAAATATACAGTTAAAAATTGGGTGGAATTTATGAACTTTACGCCCTAGAACCTAAAGAAACGGAAATTATAGAAAGTCCATGAAAATAAACAAAATTTTGATAGAAAACTATCGTTCGGTAAAACACGAGGAAACAGTTCCTTCAGAGTTTAATATCTTTGTTGGTCAAAATAACCACGGAAAAACAAATATTTTCGAGGCGATAGAGTGGTTTTTCAATGGCTCCAGAAAAGACGAGCCTATTGACGATATAAGATATGGTCGAACTGGCCAAACTGAAGTTTATGTTGAGATCGAATTTTCGGGTACTCTAGATGGAGTAGAAACTATGCGTAACGAAACCGGCAAAACAAAAATGAAAAAGCTACTGGGTGAATCTGATGTGATTACAATTCGCAGAACTAGTAACAATTCCAAGACCAGAATAATCAGCATTGATGGTAAGGAGATAGAGAAAATCCCAATGGGCTTTGATAATACATTAAACGATTTTCTTCCGAAATTTGAGTATATAGATACCAGGAAATTCTATGAAGATTTAGCGAAATATGGAAAATCCACACCCATAGGTTCAATGCTATCGGGAGTCCTTGAAGTTCTCTTACAAGAAAATGATGATTATCGGGAGTTTAGACAAAAGTTTGATGAACTGTTTGGATCTGAACAATCGCAAGTCAAAGCCGAGTTAGATAAACTTAGTGGAAAGGTAAAAATATACCTAGAAAAACAATTTCCTGAATGTGTAAAGGTTGAATTTACAGTCAGACAACCAGAATTCGAAGAGTTGCTTAAAAATTTTACGACAACCATTGATGACGGATTCGTTACAGGTGCAGACGAAAAAGGTGATGGCATGCAAAGGGCTTTAATGTTGGCAATTATCCAAACCTATGCTGATTACAGAAAAGAGAATGAGGATATTGGCAAGTCTTTTCTCTTTTTAATTGATGAGGCGGAACTACATCTCCACCCTTCTGCACAAAGGAATTTAAAAAATGCCTTACACGAGTTATCACTTAAAGGAGATCAGGTTTTTGTTAATACCCATTCATCTGTTTTTGTGGCAGATGAACTTGAAAATCAAAAAATATTCAAGGTAGAGAAAAATGATAGACAAACAAGCGCAAGGCCAATTGATCTACAGGATAAACATATGGTTGTATACGAACTTTTGGGAGGTAGTCCTTCAGACCTTCTTCTTCCAAGAAATTTTTTAATAGTTGAGGGGAGAAGTGAAGAAACCTTTTTGTCGAAGATTGTTAAACGATTTTATCCCGACAAACCAATTATTCAAATTGTTTTTGCTAGTGGTGATATTAATAAGCAAAAAAGATCGATGGAAGCGATAAATGCTGTGTATGTGCCATTAGGGGTAACGAGTCCGGTTTACAAAGGTAGACTTGTAATTCTATGTGACAAACCGAAAGATAAAAAGCGAGAGGATGATAAAAAGCGATTTTTATCGGCAAACAATCATTTAGAGTCAAATAAGCAGTATTTCGAATCACCGTTCAATGCCCTAGAGAAATATTATCCAAAGAAGTGGGTCAAAAATGATAAAGAAATAAAAAAATTAGACGAGGATTTAAATGGAAAAATGTTGTTTGCTAGAGATGTTGTTGCTCAAGAAATCACAAAAGATCAATTTGAGAGAGAAATGCCTATTTTGTATGAGGCCCTGAAAAGGTGTTGGGAGCTTGCTTTCAAATAAAATGAAAAATACAATCAAATGTCCTAAGTGTGGCGAAGAAATAGAGATAGACAAAGTTCTGAGTCATCAAATCGAAGAGCAGGTTTTGGCTTCCTTGGAATCAAAACATAAAGTCGATCTTGAGAATGTTAAAAAACAAGCAGAAGAAGATGCCGGGAAGAAAGTTCTGAAACAATTTGAATCACAGCTATTAAATCTTCAAAAAGAAAAGGATGAGGAGAAGGAAAGAAATACGAAACTTACACAACAAATTGACGAACTTCTCGAAGAGATTAGAAAATTAAGGCGGAAAGACGAAGAAAGAGAAGTCGAGATGAAGAAGAAAATTTTGAATGAGGAAGAAAAGATTAGGGAAGAAACTCGTAAAAATGTTTTAGAAGAGCATGAGCTTAAAGATAAAGAAAAGGATCAAAAACTATCCGATGCTCTAAAAAAGGTAGAAGAATTAAAAACAAAGATGCAACAAGGGTCTCAGCAAACCCAAGGCGAGGTTATGGAATTGGAAATTGAAGATATTCTCAAGAGAGAATTTCCTACCGACAGCATCGAGGAAGTTAAAAAAGGTCAACGGGGAGGAGATACTCTACAGAGAGTTATTGATAAGAAAGGTAAGGATTGCGGAACAATTCTTTGGGAATCAAAAAATGCTCAGTGGAGTAATCAGTGGACTGAAAAGCTGAAAGAAGACCAGCGCCAAGCTAAAGCACACTTGGCCGTTTTAGTAGTTACAGATCCTCCGGAAGGATTGGAAACCTTTATGTTTAAAGATGGCGTATGGATAGTAGTTCGTAAAATGATTGTTCCGTTGGCATTGGCATTGAGATTTGATCTAGTCAGACTTAACTACGAAAAACTTTCGAGTGTAGGGAAAAATGAAAAAATGGAAGTTCTATATCAATATATGACTAGTGTAGAATTTACTCACAGAATAGAAGCCATTATTGAAGCCTTCGGAGGCATGCAAGAAGAAATGGAAAGAGAAAAGAGATGGTTTCAGACAAAATGGGCAAGACAAGAAAAACAATTGCGTAAAGTCATCGACCACACACAAGGAATGTATGGTGATCTACAGGGAGTTATAGGTAAATCGCTTCCGGATATCAAGGCATTGCAGTTAGAGTCTGGCAAAAATGAATAAACAGGCAACTAAAGAACTATTTTCTAAGATAGAACAATCTGTAGATAAATTGGTACAAAATTTTAATGAATTTCCAGATATTTATTTAACGGAAGAAGATGCGCGAACCCATCTATTTTCGTTCATTTTGAAGAGTTCAAGTCTGTGCCGAACGCTGTTTAATACACAAGACGGAACAAAATCTACACCTCTTCATTCAGAAATACGATGGTATGGTGACTCTGGTAAGTTAAAATACCGTTCAGACATTGTCATTCTTGATCCAAGAACAATGATAACTAAAAGGAGTCTTTCTTTGCCATCTAAAGGTTATGGATTTAATCACTTTTATGCAATTATCGAAATTAAATTAAGAAGAGTGAATGGGAAAAGTGATAATAAGTTTAGAGAGGAAATTGTCAAGGAGATTGAAAAATTAAAGAGAATAAGAGCAGAGACTAAATCAGCTAACAAATATAATCCAATAACCATTCTAATCTGCCTTGATAAAAGGAATAATATTTCCTACCAACCCTCCAATATCGATGGAAATGGTATAGAAATAAAATATGCTTTTGGGGATATTAAATGAAAGGATATTTTAAAAAATTTTTGCGTTTTCTTTTTGACTATTGGTAAGCGTAAAAAGGTGTTCGAGCCGGCATTTAGGGCAAACCGCGAGCGTCAGCGAGCGGTGAGCTAAGACAATGCGTTTTCGCGAAACTGAGTTCGAATTTGTTCGTAAGCGTTCACACTCGCGGATTTCGCAAGCTCGGGAGTGGCCGTCGCCAACCGGCCACGCCAGGATTTGACCGAATCAAAGCCCAAATTGGGGACAAAAGAAAGGCGGAAAGATATGAACAAAGGCAAAAACGCAAAAATTTAATTAACAACTGCCATGAAATACATAGCATACTGCAGGAAATCAACTGATGAAAAAGACAAGCAAGTTTTGTCAATTGATGCTCAAATTGCAGAATTAAAAGAGTTTGCCAAGAAGCAAAACTTGGAAATTTTAGATTTTGTTTGTGAAAGTAGGACTGCCAAGAGCATTGGTCGTCCCTTGTTCGCTTCAGTGCTTAAAAGAATAGAAAAAGGTGAAGCTCAAGGAATTGTCTCTTGGCATCCTTTTGTGTCAATAGTTAGTCGTTAATTTGTTTGTTTTGTTCTTTTTACACGCTAAGATTAGTCTCTAAAAGATATGTAAATTATTGGTCAAATTAATTTGCATTTTTTAAGACGTGGTAGACTCTGTTGATTACTTGTCTTTTTAGACACCTTAATGCCCAAAGTTTGGTTTTTCCCTCAGATACTTTTCTTTCAAAATAGATTCTGCCCTCGGTATCCTTTTTTGATATTTGATATAGGGCAATTGTGTGCATGGCTCTATTTAATATACGGTTACCAAAAGGGCTGGTTTTAAGTTTAGTTTTTCTTCCGGAACTCTTTTGAGTTGGAGCAATGCCTGCATACTTTGCAAGTTTGGCTGATGAACTAAA
>Ga0209210_1002484_pt1 | contig 13390 bp, 15 predicted proteins | sample RifGroA1_FD_183991 | JGI IMG/M metagenome (GOLD analysis project Ga0209210, IMG submission 183991) | Contaminated groundwater microbial communities from Rifle, Colorado, USA - Rifle Groundwater A1 (SPAdes) (version 2) | ecosystem: Environmental > Aquatic > Deep subsurface > Groundwater >...
CGGGACTGTAGTTCCGTTGGATCTTTTACCTAACTACCTGCAGTGGCTAACAGACATTTTGCCGTTTAAATACATCTTGTTTTTTCCAACGAAAATATTTATTAACATGCTTCAGACAAGCGACATTGTGAAGGGTTTGGTAATACAGGTGATATGGATACTTTTAACGTTAGTTTTATCAAAATCACTTTGGCAAGTTGGTCTAAAAAAGTATGAATCCGTTGGCTCATGAAAAAGTATCTAAGAGTCTTATATCGTTTATTTAATATTTCTCAGGTCCACATAATGGAGTATCGGGCCGATTTTTTGTTTACATGGTTTGGCGACGTAATCGCGGCAGTATTTACGGTGCTTTTATTCAATGTTATCTATGCTAAAACGGGAAATATTGCCGGCTGGAGTAAAGGGGAGGTTTTCTTAATTCTTGCCGCAACCAATTATTTTGAGGCATTTATTTATTTTTTGTATGTAAACACATCACATCCCAAGATTGGACTACAGCTGGTGGGTTGAGATAAACTGGGAGGGAGTGAAATCTGCCCCTAAATTAAGCCCGGATCAGGTCGGGGAATTGACCGACCGGCGGGACACCACTGATTCCCTGCCCGAGTTTAAAAAGATTCAGTCCATCCTGCTTTTAAACGAAGGTGATAAACCCGAATTCATTACCAAAATCACCGGACTCAAAAGAAGTCGGATCTTTGGTTTACGCAAAGCGTATTTAACCTTAGGACTTAAAGCCGTAGCCTCCCGTCCCCGCCGGGTCTTCCAGCTGTTAACCCGAAAACAAGTAAAAGAAGTTGAGAGTTGGTTGGTTACCAAAACTCCATCTGACTTTGACTACAACAGTCCCTTTTGGACCACCTTAATATTGGCTGATTTGGTGTGGTCAAAGTTTAAAGTCAAATATCAGTCTAAGACTTCATATTACCTGCTGTTTAAGCGGGTCAAGTTTACCTTTCATAAACCCGGGAGAGTCTTTGAAAGACGGGATGAAGCTGAAGTGGCCAAGTGGAAAGTTGAGGCTGAAAGTGCCATACACAAAGTCTGGAATGATCCCAGTACCGTCATTCTGGCAGCCGATGAAATGATCCTGTCTACTCAAACCACTTTCCAGAAAATCTGGCTACCGGCCAACCAGTTTCCCAAAATCCAAATCAGCAATACCCGGAAGAATAAAAGCCTTTACGGATTCTTAAATATTAAAACCGGGGTGGAACATGCCTTTGTTACTGATTGGCAAAATATGCACGTTACCGCCAAAGTTCTGGGCCGGATACGAAAGATTTACCCCGGACGGGAAATCCTACTTCTCTGGGATAATCCCGGTTGGCACCGGGGATCAAAGGTTACCGAGTACATCCGAAAAGACAAACATATCCGGGTCCTGTATTTTCCCAGATATTCCCCGGAAGAAAACCCCCAGGAGCATGTCTGGAAAGAAGGCCGATCTAAAGTCACCCACAACCAATTCATCTCCAACATCGACCAAACAGCCAAAGATTTTGCCACTTACTTAAATGGCACTAAATTCAGATATACCCTCCTGGGTTTTAGTCCGATTTAGGGATGTGAGGTATATAGATGGTATTCGGTCCATCCCCAGGCTTCTTCCGCGGGGTGAATTAGATGGTCGCTTAACCAAGCCGATCGACTTCCAATTCTTAATGTCATTTTGGGGAATTTACCCAAGTTCGCTGGGACCGTTGATTCCCGCGATTCTATTAACGATTGCCGGGGCAGCAGAGATAGGAGGAAGTGATTTAGGCCTTAAAATACCGGTTTATCTGCTCCTTTTGGGGTTGGGGTTAATAGTTCATTACTCTTTAAGTATATTTTTTACAGCCTTTTCTTTTGTGGTGACGAGGATAGAAGACATTCAATGGTTGGATAGCGGGTTACGAGATTTAGGGGCAAAGCCGATAGATATCTATCCGAAGTTTATTAAATACATATTTTTTACAGTGTTACCGATCGCTTTTTATGCCAATGTCCCGGTATGGGTATTTAGAAATAACTTTAATTCACTTTGGGTGGTGTACACATTTGCATTTGCGGGTTTTGCGCTCTGGGCGAGCCGGCAGTTCTTCTATCACTGCCTTCGCCGATACAATTCCGCCAGCTCCTAGCTGGCTTGTTCTTAATGAATTGGATTAAAATTTAAAGCGGTGAGAAAATATTTGGCATTTTATCGAATAAGTATCCAAAACACCCTTACCTATCGGGGACCGATATTGCTTTGGAGGGTAGGGAATTTATTGGCGCTATTAACGATGGCGGCGTTTTGGTTGTCGGCAAAAGGCGGGGCAACGATCGGGGGCTACGGAAAATCGGAACTTGTTACTTATTATATCTTTGTAATGTTCTTACAGTGGATTATTTTTTGGAACGCTTCCGGGTATGTCAGTCAGGAGATAAAAGAGGGAGAATTTTCAACACGGGCCTTACTCAAGCCAGCATCATATTATTGGCAGAAGTTTGCCCACGAGCTGGGGTGGCACACACTTTCTCCGCTTTATGGGCTGACAATTATTGCCGTGGCGTTATTTTTTCTTAAGTCTAATCTTGTGTTTAGGTTTTCGCCTTTAACCTTCTTTTTTTTGGTTATAGCGATTTTTTTAGGAGCAGTGGTGTGCTTTAGCCTAAGTATGTGTCTTGGGCTATTGGCTTTTTGGCTAACGGAAACGTCTCAGGTTAACTCACTTTTGTGGGCAGGGCTTCTAGTTTTGGGTGGCCAGGGGATTCCGATAACTTTTTTCCCGGATATGTTCAGAACGGTTATTTATATCTTGCCGTTTAGGTATGTATTTTCTTTCCCGATAGAGATATTCCTCGGCAGATTAGCCCTGGAGGGGATTCTAGTGGCTTTTGTGATTCAGGTTCTCTGGATTGGTACATTTGTCCTTCTTTATAACCTATTATGGAAAAAGGGGGTGCAAGTATATTCTGCTTATGGAGGTTAGAAATGAGAAGATATTTTAAGCTTATAATCATCAACTGGAAGCGTTGTTTTATGAGGCTGGTAGAGTTTAGGCTTGAAGTTGTCGCCTGGTCTATTCACAGTATTTTCTGGATTGCTTTAACATTTTTATTCATTTGGCTTATCTTTGGCCAGGTTCAAAGTGTGGCCGGATGGACGGAGAGTCAGGTAGTTGTCTTGACAATAACCTTTGGGTTGTTCGAGTCATTTTTATGGTTCTTTGTTTATCCAAGCGTGCTTAATTTTTCAAAAATGATAAGAAGGGGTGACCTAGATACACTTCTGGTTAAACCGGTTAATACGAGATTTGCTGTTTCTTTTAGCATCTTTGAGTTTGACAACTACGGCCGGTTTCTTGTCATGATGGCTCTTTTATTTCTATCCTTCTCTCGTCTTGAAGCTACACTAACGTTGGCAAACATGATCAGTTTTGTCTTGTTGTTTTTCATAGGGGTTTTTATCTTTTACTGTCTATTTTTCATCATGGCTACAATGAGTTTCTGGTTTACCGATCTTTGGAATTTGGAGGATTTTCTGGAGAGCATAGTAGATGTTGGCCGTTTTCCTACTTATATTTTTGAGCAAGGTTTTCGGTTAATATTTTTCTACGTATTGCCGGTGGCATATGTAGCCACCTTTCCGACAGAAGCTTTAATGGGTCGACCGTCGGACCTACGGATTATCGCTGGGCTTATGCTTGGAATAATCCTCTTTATCATCTCGCAACTTTTTTGGAAGTTTTCCCTTAAGAACTACACTTCAGCCAGCTCATAAGTAATCTTAATTGGAATAAAATGAAGAATATGGTGGTGACACACAAAGCCCAGCTGGTAATTTTAAAGCAACTTCTTATTTGTCCCAAAGCAAGATTCTCAGATTTAAATAAGACTAGTTTGACAAGCGATCAATTTACATTTCACTTAAAGAAGCTTATTCAGAACGGGTTAGTTGAAAAGGCTTGGGATGGCTACCATCTTACAACCAAAGGACTTGAACAGGCGGGGCGGATTGATATTAAAAGCGTAAAGATGGTCAAACAACCCAAGTTAAGTGTGATGATTTGTGCAGTAAGAGGCGAGGAAGAAAAAACGGAAGTTTTACTCAGTGAGAGATTAACTGATCCAATTATCGGTAAGGTTTCATTTCCGGTGACAAAGGTTATCTTAGGTGAACCCCTAATGGGAGCAGCCAAGAGGTGTCTTAGAGAGGAAACGGGACTTGAATCTTCGAGAGAGGAGTTTGCTGGTGTAGTGCAATATCGCCATTACAAAAATGAAATTCCCCAAGAAGTGGCGGTGATCATCTGTTTTCAGACAAGGAAGTTTTCTGGCACCTTAAGAACCAAGACAAGGAAGGGAGTAAATAAGTGGATGGAGTTAAGACAAGCGAAGGAACTGCCTAACCGCTACCCCCATTTTACCCAGCTTTTGAGCCTTTTAGGACGAAGTAAGCCGTTCTTTCGGGAATTTGAAGTGAGGGAGTAGGACCTAATTTGTCAAGTAACGTTGACTATACTAGATTTACCTTCGCAACGCGCTAATATTGGCGAAAATGACCTTCAATTCTTTCGAGCGCATTGCCAGAAAGGGCGTAATCTCTATCGAGGAATTACCAAAAGTGGAGGTAATGACCCCTTTTACAAAAGAGAAATTAAAAAAGGAACTTGTTCACCTGGAAAATCAGGTCGAACAGACACTGTTGATGATCGGTGAAGCGGGAGATAGAAGTGATTGGCATGACAACTTCGCTTTGGATCAAGCGAACCGAGACTTTGATTTTTATAGCCAAAGGCGCTTGATTATAAAAAGCATTCTTAGGCGAGCGAAAGTTATTAAGCCGAGAAGGGAAATTGATTTTGTTGATTTGGGGAACTCACTAAAGCTTTATTTTGAGCGCGGGAAAAGGTCAAAAAATGTAGTACTTCTTGGGAATTTAGATGCGGGAAGAAAGCCGAATTGGATTTCGATTTTCTCTCCGCTAGGGAGGAAATTGATCGGTAGAAAAATCGGAGAGAAGGTGAGGTTAAAACTGAACGGAAAGTCGCAAGTAGTTACGATTGAAGCTATTCTCCCTGGAGATTTTAATTAGTCGGAGATTCGAAGAAGAGGATGAAAGCTCTTTTGTTCAGTAGAAGTGTGGGTTATACTTATGTTACCCATGCACACAATTCAGGTAAACAGGTTGAGGAAGTATTACAAGGTCCATCAAAAGGAACCCGGTTTAAGTGGTTCAATCAAGTCACTTTTTCATCGGAAATACTACGATGTCAAGGCGGTGGATAACATTTCCTTTGAGATAGGAGAAGGAGAGTTAGTTGGTTTTATCGGACCCAATGGAGCCGGAAAGACCACCACTTTAAAGTGTCTGTCCGGGCTTCTATACCCAACTGGAGGGTTGGTAAATGTACTGGGTTATGTGCCCTATGAGAGAAAACACCCTTACCTAAAACAGATTGCACTTGTCATGGGGCAGAAGAACCAACTTTGGTGGGATCTGCCGGCGATTGAGACGTTTATTTTGAATAGGGAAATTTATGAAGTGCCACGACCCCAATACGAGAAAACATTGGCCGAACTAACTGAGATGTTGGACGTTAAGGACATCTTAAAAGTCCAGGTGAGAAAACTATCGCTCGGGCAGAGGATGAAGATGGAACTAATTGCCGCTCTTATTCATTCGCCAAAGGTTTTGTTTTTAGACGAACCGACTATCGGCTTGGATGTAGTGATGCAAAAGAAGATGCGTGACTTTATCAGGGAGTATAACCAGTCTCACAAAGCGACGATTATTTTAACGAGCCATTATATGGATGATGTTAAAGAGCTTTGTAAGAGAGTGATCGTAATTGATAAGGGAAGACTTATTTTCGACGGTCAACTGGATGAAATTATCCGCAAGTTTGCAGATCATAAACTAATTACCGTCGTCTTTAGCAAAAAAGTTCCGGAAGAGAAATTAAAAAAGATAGGAACAGTAAAGGAGTACGATTTCCCCAAAGCTGTAATATCAGTCAAAAGATCAGCCGCATCATTAGCAGCCGCCGAACTTCTACAAAATTTCCCAGTGGCCGATCTAAATATTGAAGAGTCGCAGATCGAGGACATCATCCGCGAAGTCTTTACCGGCGAGAATATTGCGTAAGGCTATTAAGGGCAATAAGGAATAAAAACAGTGGCCGCCATCTCCAAATACTTATCGATTATTCGAACGAGTCTTCAAGAGTATTTTATTTATCGACTAAACTTTGCGCTCTGGCGTGTGCGCGCGGTGATGCAACTTTTGATTCTCTATTTCTTGTGGCTTACCGCATATGGGGGATTAAATAATCTCTTTGGATATAGTGCATCTCAAATGCTGACTTATATCTTGGGTATCTCGCTCATCCGATCATATGTCTTGGCCGCGAGGCTTAGCGAAGGGGTTGGAGCCCAGATTATCACGGGCGATATCTCCAACATGCTAATCAAGCCAATTTCCTATATACGATACATCTTTTCGCGGGATTTTAGTGACAAATTCATTAATATTTTCTTTTCTTCAATTGAGCTTATTGTCATCATGGTAGTTCTTAAACCTCCACTTATTTTTCAATCTAACCCCTTACTCTTAATTGGCACCGTTATTTTTATTTTGGTTGGGTTAACTCTATATTTTTTACTCAATTTTTCTTTAAGTTTATCTGCCTTCTGGCTACATGGAGATGACTGGTGGGCTCCTCGGTTTATTTTTGGCATAATCGTGGATTTTTTAGCTGGAGGTTTGTTTCCGATAGATGTTCTGCCGGAAGCTGTTAGACAAGTCGTCATGCTAACCCCCTTTCCCTATTTATTGTTTTTTCCGATGAAGGTTTATCTGGGTCAAGCGCAGACAAGTTATATTTTAATGGGGTTCTTGATCAGTGGCTTTTGGATCTTTGGTCTTTTCCTTTTTCAGAGATGGTTGTGGCAGCAAGGGCTTAAATCATATGTTGCTGCCGGAAGTTAAAATGAAGGATTTTAAAAAATATCTCAAAGTTTGGTGGTTAATGGTAGGCGGGGCAATCGCTTTAGCCTTTAATTCCAGAATAGGGGCAGGGATGTTTTTAACGGGAAAGGTCGCGCGGTTTCTTTTATTCTTTTATTTTCTATATCTTTTGGTTTCTCACACGCAGACCTTGGCAGGCTATCAAGTTAATCAAATAATCTTTTTCTTTTTAACATTCAACCTCATTGACGTTGGCGCTCAATGTTTGTTTAGGGGAGTATATGTTTTCAGGTCGTTAGTAATCTCCGGGCAGTTCGATTTCGATCTGATAAAACCAATCCGGCCGCTGTTTAGGGCTCTTGCAGGAAGAATCGATATTTTAGACTTTATGACTCTTGTTCCGCTTTTGGTCTTAACTATCTGGCTCTTGCCAAGTGTCTCAGGTGGGTCGCTTGTCAACTCTGTTGTCTATTGGCTGTTAGTGGTAAACGGACTTGTCATTGCCCTGGCGTTTCATGTCTTTGCACTGGCGCTGGGAATTGTTACCTTGGAAATTGATCACGTGGTCTGGATTTACCGAGACTTAACTTCGATGGGGAAGATCCCGGTCGACGTTTATAAAGAACCCGTAAGGTCACTGTTAACCAATATTATTCCAGTCGGGATAATGATGACGATACCCGCAAAGTCACTTATGGGTTTAACATCTGCGGGGATAATTGTTTTTTCCTTCGGAGTCGGATTGGTCTCGGTCTGGTTAAGTCTTAAGTATTGGCGATACGCTTTAACAAAGTATTCATCGGCCAGTAGTTGAGATGAATTTTGCTTCAGGCAAGTATGTAGGATAAAATAACGCCTGTGGCTACGGCTACTTCCGAAAAAAATAGAATGCTGGCTTTCGGCGAGAAACTCCGAGAAAATCCGACAACAATATGGTTTTCGATCCTAGTTTTGGGAAGCGCGATTTTATTGGCAAAACTAATAGGGAATAAAGAGTTGGAGGCGGGAGGTAGTGGCCATTTGGGATTAACTTTTAGACTTCTTTACAAACATCATTGGAAACAGTTCAAGTTATTAAATATTGCGTACAGTCTGTTTGCCAATGCGGCAAAGATTGGCGCTGGCAATGGTCAGCCTTCGGTGCGTATGGCCATGGGTGGGGTCTCTATGGAAAAAGGAGATTACAAAAAAGCTTCTGAGAATTATTTAGAAGGTTTTAACTTAGCCAAAAAACAAAAAGACATTAACCAAGCTGCTTTTTTGCAAAGCCATATGGGAATTGCTCAGGTAAAGCTGGGAGAACTTGTAGAAGCAAGGAAAAACTTGGAAAATGCGTTGGCAGTTTTATCTAAAGCTCTGGTAAAGGATCGTAACTCTCTTTATCTCCAGGTGTGGATAAGCAACGCGGAAATGGGAATGTCGGAATGGTATTTGGCGGCAGGCGATAAAAAGAGGGCTCGGATCTGGGCAGATAAAGCCGGCTCCAGAGCTAGGAAGTATGAACTTAAGACAAGGCAACAAGATGTTGAGAAGCTTATTAGAAAAATAGCTGTAGCTGGAATTTCACTTATCGTAACTCGCTTTTCGCACGTGGGTTTATTATTGAATAAAGTTGGTGTTTGGTGATAACGTTTTATCCTACGATCTGCTCCAGCGTATCGAGAAAGTCATTCGGTAGGGCCATTTTGGCTGCACGGGCTTGTTGTAATCGGGCAATAAAGAGATCCTTTTTTGATGTCTTTTGGGCGAGCTCAAGATAGAGAATCTGGGCCATTTTATATGTGGGATGATCGGCCGCAACGTTGTTTATGATACACCATTCAAGTACCCTGCCAATGGTGGCTTCGACTTTTTCCAGATCCTGAAGTTCTGAGTAAATTGCCATAACTATACCCATAGCAACCGCCATGTCGTTTAAGGCAGTTTGCGGAAAATGCCGGGCTCGTTCAAGGAAAAATGTCCCGTATAGAAGCATAGAAGTTTGGCTTAGGGGGCGATTATGCATCTTCATTGCCTTTTGATAGTGGATCAAACAAACGTTAAGTGACTTGTCATAATGGGTGATGGCAGCGGTAGGGTTTGGTGGTAATCGACGCTCTTCGATCCTGGCTTTTAGTCTCTCGAACTCCGCTTCCCAGAGTAAAGGATTCCCGTGGATCGAGATATTCAAACTGAATAAAGTAGGCAGACACTTTGTAAGTGAAGGATCCGCAAGTGTGGCTTCGGCCATCTGAATATAGTAAGGAACTTTAGATTTGTCCTCTGGTCGATTGGCCAGCGAAGTGTAGGTGGAAACAGTGCCTAAGAATGCTTGGCCAACCCCCAACACTAGGGTTTGATTATTCTTGGTGGAATTTGTATGGGCGAAGTCAATTATCGGTTGTAAAAGCGCGATTGTCTTCCTGTATAAGCTGACGGCCTCGTTGGGAGCGACTGCGAATTGCCGGCTGGCGAGAACTCTGGTTTCCTCGGCTTCGGTAACGATCCTTGCGAGAGTCACTTCATTCATCTAGGGGATCATAGCTAATAAATAAGGTTGTCGTCAAATATCAACGATTCGGTTCAGATACTTTCTGGATGAAAGTAGGATGATAAAATGTCAGAAGCTCTATGAAATACTTTATACAAACTTTTGGTTGTGCGGCCAACGAAGCAGACTCAGAAAGAGTTGCCGCAATGCTTGAGAGCCGTGGAATGACTAAGGCCATTTCGATCGAGACAGCCGACCATGTGGTTATTAACACCTGCATGGTTCGGCGGATGGCAGAAGATCGGGTATATGGGCTGATAGTTAATCTTGCGAAAAGGAAAGAGAAAAAGGGGGAGCCGGATAAGATAGTGGTAACGGGTTGTTTGGCGGGGGCGGCTGCGAGAGAAAAATCAGGGAAGATGATGAAGTCGCTCAAAGAAAAATGGCCGCAAGTAGATGAATGGTTACCTATCGAAGAGGTAGGATTTGATTTTGCACCACTTCGATCTGATAAAGTACATGCGTTAGTGCCGATCTCGAATGGTTGTAATAATTTTTGTACTTTTTGCATTGTTCCTTTTACACGGGGACGGGAAATCAGCCGACCGTTTGAAGAAATAATAACTGAATGTCGTCATCTGATTTTGCAAGGGTATAGAGAAATTACTTTAATTGGTCAGAATGTTAATTCGTATGGTGCCGACTTAATTGTGGGGTCGGAAAATATTCAAACTATTAGAGATTTAGAGAAAACATATTTTCAAGATGATAAGAAAATGGGGAAATTTTACTTAAATGGGATTAAGATACAACCGACCTGGATTAAACATTTGGGGAAATTTCGTTTGCCCACACTTTTCCCGCGATTATTAGAGGATGTGGCAAAAATAGAAGGCCTTGAGAAGCTTGATTTTATTTCTTCAAATCCCTGGGATTTTAGCGAAGATCTGATTAGTGTCATCGCTAATAACGCCAACATCTCACGGCAGATTCATCTTCCGGTCCAGTCGGGAAGCGACAAAGTACTTGCGCGGATGAACCGGTGGTATACGCGTGATGAGTATCTACGGCTTGTTTCGAATTTAAAGCTTCGGATTTCGAATTTGAAGCTATCGACAGATATTATTGTAGGTTTCCCGGGCGAGACCGAAGATCAGTTTGATGAAACTGTAACTATCGCTAAAAAAGTAGGCTTTATTAAAGCCTATATCGCAATGTATTCTCCTCGTCCCATGACCGCAGCGACGACCTCGTTTCCGGATGATATACCCTATAAGGAAAAGAAAAAAAGATGGCAAGCCTTGGAAAATTTAATAAATAAACCTCATTATAAACGTAACAGAAAGTGACAAAGAAAGCTCTGATTATATGTGGCCCTACTGCGGTTGGTAAGACCTCGTTGGGTATCATGCTGGCGAAGGATTTAGGTGGAGAAATCCTTTCCGCAGACTCGAGGCAGGTTTACACAGGTCTGGATGTACTTACAGGCAAGGACGTGGGAGATTCGAGATTTAGGATTTGTGAATTTGGATTTAAGGATAAAGGCTTTACTTTTGGATACTATTTGGTTAATGGGGTAAAGATTTGGGGATTGGACATAGTCGGTCCGGAATATTTATTTAATGTCTCTGATTATCTTAGATATGCAGGAGTGATATTGCCGTATATCTGGGATCGAAATAAATTGCCGGTTATCGTTGGGGGAACAGGTTTATATATCAAAGCTTTATTAGAGCCGCCGGAAACAGTAAATCTGAAGCCGGACTGGGAGTTGCGTCAACGCCTTGAACGGTTATCGGTGGCAAGTCTCCAAAAAAGACTTCAGAAAGTTAACAAGGAAAAGTTCGATCTAATGAATTACTCAGATAAGTCTAATCCTAGGAGGTTAATACGGGCGATAGAGGTTAGTAGATTCGGGCTAGAACCCCGTCACGAGGCACTTTTGGAGGGTTGTGACATTTTGTTTGTTGGCTTGAGAGCGGCTCGAGAGGTCTTATATAGAAGAATAGATAAAAGGCTAGAACAACTTATTAAAGGTGGTGCAGAAGAAGAGATAAGACGATTGCTTAAGAGGGGTGTGTCACAAAGTTCCCCGGCATTAAGTGCGACCGGGGCGAAACCTTTTTTGGCGAAACTGGGCGATGGAGGAAAGAGTCTGACTGACGTTGACCGGAAAGAGGTGTTGCAACGTTGGCAATTTGCCGATCATGGTCTAGCACGCCAACAGATAACCTGGTTTCGCCATCAGCTACCGGTAGAATGGTTTGACATTGACAACCGTGGTTATCCAGGGACAGTCCATAAATGGGTGAATGATTGGTATAATAAGAGGTAATGGCAAAGGAAACGGTTCAAAAGGTGGAAGTTTCGCACAGGACAATTATATTTACGATATTTTTCTTGCTTGGCTTATGGTTTGTTTACGAAATACGGCAGATTATCATGCTCGCTTTTATTTCTCTTATCTTGATGACGGCCATCAATCCGCTAGTCGATAACTTACAGAAGGTTAGGGTTCCAAGAGTGGTGGGAATCTTAGTTATTTATCTGTTAAGCCTGGCAGTATTGGTGGGTGCGGTCGTTGGTGTGGTTCCGCTTGTTTTAGCCCAAACGATGGCTTTTTCTCAAAGAGTGCCGGAAATTTTGCGTCTCTTTGAAAACATCGGGATTGGACGAGAGGCACTTGGGGCTCAATTGGGGCAGCTTTGGGCAGTACCACTTGATATTTTAAGGGTATCAGTTGACATATTCTCAAATTTGTTGAATTTCGTTGTTGTGGCGGCAATTACGTTTTACCTTTTAATGGAGAGAAGTAAACTTGATGACTATTTAAACGTCATTTTTGGACGAGGCGGGGGAGACCGAACGCGGCTGATTATTAATCAGTTAGAGCGTAAGCTTGGGATGTGGGTACGTGGTGAAGTGATCCTAATGACAACAGTTGGATTATTGAACTTCCTGGGATTTAAGATTTTAGGGATAGAGTTTGCGTTACCGTTAGGGATTTTGGCGGGAATATTGGAAATTATTCCCAATGTCGGACCCATCATCGCCGGGGTCGTGGCGGTTATTAGTGGGTTGTCGATCTCACCTGTCATCGGAATAGGGGTAATGGCTTGGGCTTTTATAGTACAACAGATTGAAGCTCATATTTTTGTTCCCAAGATAATGCAGTCGGCAACAGGAGTTCATCCAATAATTAGTATTTTGGCGTTGCTGGCCGGACTTAAGCTAGCCGGTACGGCGGGGGCAATATTGGCAATTCCCACGGTGATTGTAATTAGTGCTGTTGCGAGTAGTTTTCTTACTAGTAAGGGGGTTCTTGTTTCAGATGGGAGGATTCGGAAGGAAAGCTGAATATCTTTTAGCTCCTGAAGATGGGTGCAGTCTCGTAACCAATATTTCTTGTATTTCCCAGGACTCTTGCTGTCGAAACAAAAAGAACTCCTTTTGGGAGTTCTTTTTGATATTGGGAAGTGAGTAAGCCAGATTCTGTTTTGACGGCATTCATCTAGTGCCTTCATGCTTCGGGACATCGGAAAAGCGACCTAAATAGCGTCCCTGTCGGAAGTTGCAGTAGGGCGGATTGTCAACGTTTCACCCATCTCTCGTGTCCGCCAATTGGCGAATTTAGAGAAATGATCGTCTCTGTGACTCTTAAGGATTGTCAGTTCAATCCACATTCCCAAGCTCTTTTGAACCCAGGAGACGAGGCATTACTGCTCGGAGCTTACGCTCCGCACCTTGCTTTTTACTGTCTGGACTTTCCAGACCTCGCAGTACTTGTTAGTACCGCGAAGCCAAGCCGTCCAACTTCCCACCCGTAATTTATCCGAAGTCTTAAGGTTTGTCAATCCTAGCTATACTAATGTTAGTCCAATTTAGAAACGTCACCCCTCGCCAAATTAGAAATGTCACCTCATAAGATCGGGGAAGATCAGGTATCATCGGCCAAAATAGGAACTTATGGCCGCCAC
>Ga0209210_1002487_pt1 | contig 13382 bp, 17 predicted proteins | sample RifGroA1_FD_183991 | JGI IMG/M metagenome (GOLD analysis project Ga0209210, IMG submission 183991) | Contaminated groundwater microbial communities from Rifle, Colorado, USA - Rifle Groundwater A1 (SPAdes) (version 2) | ecosystem: Environmental > Aquatic > Deep subsurface > Groundwater >...
ATGGAAACCTCATGTCCGGTACCTGGTAAATCATGCTTTCTATATGCGCAGGTATTTTGACATATTCACCTCTGAAAGGAAGCATTGAGTACTCTCTGCCAGCACCAGCCATATGCGCTATTTTGTCTGCATGGAGACCTGCACAATTTATTATGAAATCTGCTGTTATCTCTCCGTTTGATGTTATAATTGTTCTTCTATTGATATCAGTCACTTGTGTATTAAATTTGTATTCTGCCCCATTTGATTCTGCATCTTTTTGCAGTGATTTTACAACTGCCCTTGCGTCGACAATTGCACCTGTTGGTGAGAGAAGTGCTTCTAATCCATTTGCAGATGGTTCTCTTTCACGGAGCTCTTCTCCAGAAATAATTCTTACACCTGGAACTCCTATCTGTAAAGCCATTTCCTGCATTAATTTTAATTTCGCTCTTTCTTTTTCAGTTAGTGCAACAACTAATGTTCCGCACTCTTCCATTGAGATTTTTTTTTCTTGACAATAATCTCTTAACATTTTACTTCCTTCTAAACAAAGTTCAGCTTTTTTTGTTCCAGGTTTCTGATTTATACCTGAGTGGATGACTCCAGAATTTCTGCCTGAAGCGTGTATTGCGCTTTCACTTTCTTTTTCTAAAACTATTACTTCGCCTAATTTTCTATTGGAAATTTCTCGAGCTATCGCATTTCCGATTACTCCTGCTCCGATGATGCAATATTTCATAGAATTGGAAAAAATTATACTTATTTAAGGACTTCGCCTGTCTGCATATACCATAAAATCAAATCAAGTTTTGCTGGTGAGATTCTTAGAGTGCTTGCCATGTTTGTAAAAACTTGCTCGATTTCTTTGTATTTTTGAGGTGTGAGTGTTTTTGGTTTTACTATTAATTTGTGTTCTGCTAAAATATTTAGGATGTGTCTGTCTAAAATTGCGAGACTCTGACTGCCAGTGTTTCTTAAAAAGTGAGATGCTTCTTTCATTCCTATTCCGTTTATGTTTTCAACGAGCCATTCTCTTGCAACGTGCTCGGTCTGCTCTAATAAGTTTTGTTTTAAGTTGTCTGCAAACTTTCTTGCGTGGACGATGTAGTTAGCTTTTGTGTTATGGAATCTGTGTTTATTTAATTTGATTAAATTAGTTAGAGTTTCTTGCGAAAGTGTTTTGAAACCTTCAGCGTTTATCTGTGACTGGATTGCCGCTCCTGTTTTTTGTTTTGCGTTTGCTGTTAAAATACAGAAGCAAAGCTCTGAAAACCACTCATCATTTGATTTTGTTCTGAAAGAAGCGAATTCTGCCAAACGGCGCTCAACTACTTCGTTTATTTGAGACGACTCTAATTCTTTGACTTTAGAAAGCAGTTCGTTCATAGATTATTGAGGTAATTAGGGCATAAATAACTTGCTATTCTATCAAAATAAGCGATGCAATGACTAGAATTCCTGCTATGAATGCTATGAGCTCAAATATTGCTTTTTTTGTTTCAAAGTTTTTGTGCAATTCAGGGATTAAATCTGCGCCTGCGATGTAAATAAATCCGCCTATTGCTATTGGCACTATTGCGCTGATTATCGCCGGCGAGGCGTTCGCCGCTACTAGGGCTATTAAACCTCCGAGAACTGCTGCTAAGGCTGAAAGAAAATTGAATAGTAAAGCTTTGTTTTTTGAGAATCCGCCGTGTAAGAGAACTCCGAAATCTCCTATCTCTTGGGGGATTTCGTGGAATATGACTGCTATAGTTGTTGCTATTCCTAAAGGTATGCTGACTATGTAACTTGCTCCGATAATTAGACCGTCTATTAAATTATGAACTCCGTCGCCAACTAAGTTTACTATCGCGAAAGGATGGATATGATGTTTTGTCTGAGGCATGTGGCAGTGCTGCCAGTGGACTATTTTTTCTATTGTGAAAAAAATGACAATTCCTCCAAGGGCAAGGAAAGAAGTTTTTAATGTGAAATTATCTTCCTTGATTAACTGGGGGATTAGATGAATAAATACGTCGCCTAAAAGGGCTCCTGCAGAGAAGCTTACCAAATACAGAAGTAGCTTGTGAAGGCGCTTTTGTTCTATTGCTAACGCTAGTACGCCTACAAAAGATATCAGACTTATTATGAAGACGCTTGCTAATGTGTAAATCCAGACTTGCTGCATTTTGTTATTTATTTCTTGTTATTTATAATGCTTTCCAGATGTTTTTAATTAGCCACTTTTTAAATAAATATCTAATATGAAACAGCAATTAGTTTGTTAATTATTCTATTCTTGCCTATTGCTATTTTTAAGAGCAGTACAAATGAATCCATGCGGCAGTATCTGTTTTCCGATAGGTATTTAAACAAAATATATATTTGAATGATATGTTTGGTGGTGCTGTTGATTTCTGGGATGTTGTCGCCGCTTCAATAGTTGGCTATATTTTTGGCTGGCTGTGGCATGGTCCTCTTTTTGGGAAAATGTGGATGAAGCTTGCCAGAGTTTCTGCTGCTGATGTTGCCAAGACGAAAAAGAAGAAGATGAATGGCAAACTTATTTTGACTTTTGTGGGAATTTTTGTGATGGCTTATGTTTTCGCCAGATTGGGCCAGGCTGCGGGGGCAGTTACTGCAATGCAGGGAGCGATTCTTGGATTCTGGATTTGGCTTGGATTTTTTGCCGCCACAACTCTGCTGGGAAGTGTTTTGTGGGAAGGTAAATCATGGGATTTTTTTGTTTTCAAAGGGCTTTACTGGCTCGTTTACCTTATGATGATGGGCGCTCTGCTTGTTGCTTGGAGTTAAGTTCTTTTGAGGATAACTGAAAAATGTAGTATTAGAATATTTACTGAATGTACTTAATGATAAGGATTTTTTAGATATTATGTGTAATTCAATATCTTGGGTTAGTTTTTTCTTAACACTTGAAATCCAAAGCTTTTTAATAGTTGTAGTTTGTTTTTGAATTATACGCGGGGGTAGCAAAGCGGTTAAATGCGCGAGACTTAAGAAGTCGCTTGCTCGTTAGAGTGAGTAGCAAACGGGATCAAAAAATCGATGCGCTGTGGCGCTCGATTTTGGGATGCTCAAAGTGTTGTACACTTTGACATTAGAAATCTCGTGGCTTAGTGCCTTCGGAGGTTCGAATCCTCCCTCCCGCATTCGGTCAGATTCGAACGTCCTAAAAAATTCTAAAAGAATTTTTGGGAACTTCAAAACAAATATATTTTGAAGTAATCCTCCCTCCCGCATTTATTTAATTCGGTCGGATTCGAATAGATTATTTTCAACGCTTACGCTATGCTATCTCGTTCCTCTCTGACAAACAAGTTTGTCAGCTGTTCAAATCTTACGATTGTGAACATCTTGCTCGATACTCCTCGCATAGTCGGAGACTCGCTGTGGAGTAACGAGACCTCCCGCATTTTTATTATTTTGATAAATTGTATTATTGTTTCTATAATAATAAATATTATAAAGTTGGTAATTATTCATTAATATAGGATATCAAGAGGAGAGATTTAATATTGAATCCTTACGTAGGCCTGGCGATTTAACTTTACCTGAGGCTGTTCGTGTTTCAAGAGTAATTGATTATCCTCCTGCAATTAGAGCTTTTTATGAAGTTGGAGAGAGATTTTTAAAAAGTCTGAGAGAACATCCGTTTAGAGTTGGTGTGGCTGGTTTGCCGAGAGAAATTCGTTATTTATCACTAGATTAAATAATTTTTATTATTTAATCGTCGATTTTATCCAGAATTTCTTTTGCATTTCTTGCTACGTCACCGATTGCTTCATCGTGTGTTGCGTAGCGATTTTTTTTAATATATTTTAGAGCATGAGTTGCTCCTGCAATTGCGGCCATTCTCAGACGATTATCTTCACTTTCCATGCCTTGAACTGTTTTGTTGAATATTTAAGGTCTATTGTAATGAAATAGAATTAATTGTATGTTTACTATCCGGCTAGTCTGTGCTTAATTCTTAATGGCTCGTAAACCATTGCAGCATGAGAGATTGCTAAAGCAGTGTCTCTTAGCACTGCTTGTTGGTCTGGTGCACAGGTTTGATATGTTTCTAAATCTTTAGCAAGTAATGTAAGCTTAAGGCGCAATTCATTAATGTGTTTTATATCTCTTTTTGAATCGATAGCATTTCGATACATTAATAGATTTGTAGGATCTGGTTCTTGTGCTAATGGACGCTCCCGTATATCTTGTGCCAATGCTTTAATAGAGTCAGGTTGATATAAGACAGTGCCGCGAGAAAGTTCTTTACACACTATATCGAGTGTAATCGCTGCATGACAGGCAACACTTGCAAGATCTATCATGTTTATAATATTTAATTTATGTATTTAAAGATTAATGTGCTAAAGGTTATAAACGCTGTTTTTATTTCCTTCATGCATGAGACCTGATAAGGAATTGGATGTTGAGGAGAGAGTTGCTTTTTTTAAACAGTTTTCAAGACCTGCTGGTTCGAGAGTTATGCTTGACACTAGTGTGCTTGGTGTGTTTGATTTTTCTGCGTTATTGAAATCAGGAAATCTGCATGGTTCGGAGATGCGTGATGTGCTTTCTGCAGAAAGGACTCTTATTGATAAAATTAAACCTATTTTTGTAAATGGGGGATTTGTTTTTCCGCAAGAGGTTCGTGAGGAATATGAACAACTTACCAGGCATTTGGAGAGAACTGGAAGATATAATGGAAATGGGTATCATGGATGGTATGCTCCGACTGTTCGGGCTAGAAGAGAACTTTTCCAAGGTTTGCCACTTGTAAGAGATTTGATTCCTAAAGAAATATTACCTTGTCTTGAAAGAATTGACGAAACAGTAAGAGAAATTTCTGCCGATTTCTATGCAAGAAATGATATGAAAAGATTCATCAGACAAAAAAAATGCAGTGTGCCGGACCACGCACTTGACGACGAACATATTCTTGCCAAGGCGCTTGCTTTGAGCTATGGCTGTCCTGTGAGAGTTGTTTCTCCAGACACGGACTTTATTGAAATATACAACTCAGTTGTACTCAACATGGAAAGATTTATGCAAAGAGGCGTTCCTTCTCTGCCGGATAATCCTTTTGAATTAATATTTGTGAGTTCTCGCGGGGCAATTGAACTCTTTGACCCAAAGAGGGTTAGAAGAATGAAGGCGTATTTTGGAAAGAACTGAAAGCCCCCGACGGGGATTGAACCCGTGACTTCAAGTTTAGTCTTGAAGATAAGCTATTTTCTGAGTATGTCTAGGATTAGAGAAACCAATTTCTTTTAAAAAATTTTTAACGTTTTCTTCTCCATTTATTTGTATTCTTCTAGTTTTACGATTCTTATCAAGATGAACTGAATGAGGAATCTCATATTGCTGTAAAGTTTTATGCACTTGTTCGATCAACTCCTCACTTACTGATGTATAGTTGATTCTAACATATGGTTTTTTGTAAACTTTTCTTTTATCAATTCCTACACCTCCATCAGTATCAAACATGCCCCTTAGAGTTGCCTTTAAATAATTAGGATTTTTGTAGATTTCTTGAGGGATTTTTACTGTATGTGCTTTTACCCCTGCAGGCATAAAAAATCTTTCAGTTAATAATTCAAAAAGTCTTCTTGAGTAAATTGTTAATCTAATGCTATCTTCTCTTTCTTTTATTCTCGGATCTATGTTAAATATTTTTTTGCATATTGGTCTTAATCTATAATAATAATAATATTCTTTATCAAGAACCTTATCTCCTACTATTTGCATTTCATACATGAAAGAAGAGTACTTAGGTTTTTTATAACGATTTGTAAAACCATCCCCAATAAAAACACCAATAAATTCACAAAGTTCTTCTGTCAAAGGCATATTAAGATTAAAATTGTACTTCAACATAGAGCCATTGCTGTGCTTTAAAGCTGTATTTCTTCTTGCTCTTGCAAAACTTTCTTTATTTATTAAATAGGCATTTTTACCACCGATAATTTGTCCCCAGTTTGAACTTTTTATTATAATATTTTTTGAAAACCATTCTTTTTCCTTAATTGTTAAAAATAAACATAGTTTCTCAAACCGATCTTTAGGTAGAAGTAATCTTCCAGTTTTGTAGCTGTCAATTATAGACCTGCTTGTTTGTAAGTACTTAGCTAACTGTTTCCAATTATAATTTGAGTAGTTTTTCACTAAATTAAAAAAGTTAACTCTATTCTCAAAATTTAAGAACAAGATACGATCCACACCCTATTGTAATCTCTGCCTACTATTTATATTTTTGTATCCTAGTGCTGGTGGGTCATTATCAATTAAGAGCCTGCAGGGGGAGTCGAACCCCCGACCCCCAGTTCTTTCGATTGCTTACACAATCGCAAGCCCTTGAAAAAACTTTTTTCAAGTTTACGAAACTGGTGCTCTTAAACCAACTGAGCTATGCAGGCATCTATAACTTCATCGAGCTCTGGAAGTCCAGGAACCACAATGAAGGATAAGACATAAAAACTATTGTGTTTTTTAAAGGCTATGTTGAAGGCTTCTTTTGTTCTGGGCGGCATTGCGATTTTTCTTTTGCTTATTGGCGCATTGATTTATGACAGCGTTGCTGATGTTAATTTAGGCGAGGCAACTGGGCTTGCAGTCAGCTTAGAATCTTTTCCAGTTTATTTAGAGACGCATCCGCTGTTTAAGGATTTGCCTAAAAGCGCTAACGTAGAGATTAATCTTGGCGAAAATAATTATGCTGTTTCTGGCAAAAGTGTAACTGCAAATGTAATTGCTGATAATCCTGATTTAACTGTAAACTTGCCGGAAAGATATGTTTCACGTATTGGAGAAGTTGGTTTGTGTTCTGCTTTGAAGGAGGCTATTGCCGGCGGAGAGATTGAAATTTCTACCGAGCTTTCTAAACTTGAACTTTTTATGAAATATAGGAAATTGATAAAATATAGAGATTGCTTGACTGGATAGATAGTCTTAATGTTTTATTATGCATAACATAAAATATGTTATTTGTAACAGAAAAGTTTATAAGTATTGGAATTCTACTTGATTTATGACTTCAATGGAAGAGCATAAGAAAAACTTTGAACAGTTTATGGCTGATATTAATGAAAAAATAAGGGCGAATTTATTGATAGACAGGCAAAAAATTATCGCATTTGATGCTTCTGAAGCTGCCACAAACTTATTTGAATACTTTTTACATAAGAAAAATGCAATACCTGCAGGATTTCAAACAAACCACAATTATTTTTCTTCAGAAAAAATGGCTGAACGCTATTTGGATTTTGATTTCCCAAAAAAGGTAGAAATAATATATTTGATGGTTAATCAAGAGAAATTAAGAAATTTGTTATGCTACGGAAAAGAAAAAGAACTTGTTAAGATTAAGGAAGCGATTGATAATCTAAATAAAATTAATGAAATAATAAGCGAAGAGATAGGAGAAGCACTATGAGACAAAGTGAATTACTTTCTTATACATATGACTTTATTTCTCAATTAGTTGATAATGATAAATTTATTCCTGCTGTTAGAAGATTAATACTATTTGGAAGCGTGGCAAGAGGAGACTTTACAAAAAAGAGCGATGTTGATTTATTTATAGATATTAAATCACTGGAATATGAGAAAGATATAGAAGAGACAGTTAAAAAGGAGCTTAATAAATTTGAGACAAGGGCGGAAAAAACGTGGTTTTTAAGAAAAATAATCCTCCCAATAAAAACAATAGTTGGGGATATAGAGCAGGAAAAATGGAAAGATTTAAGAGAAGAAATTTTAAATTATGGCAAAACATTATATGATGATTTTGAATACTTGCCAGAAAAGATAGAGCATAAAGCCTTAATTTTATATTCTATAAGCAGCCTTTCCCAAAAAGAAAAAATGTCTTTGCTGAGAACGCTTTACGGGTATAGCATAAAGAAAGGCAAAAAGACTTATACTCAAAAAGGTATTATTAGCGAGATTAAGGGAGAAAAAATAAGCGCCAATTCAATTATAGTGGATATAAGGGATTTGGCTAAAGTTAAAAAATTGCTTAAAGGATACGGAATAAAATACAACTTCAGAGATATATGGATTAAGTAGTTATAGTTAACATAAAATATGTTATCTGTAACATACTCTTTCTATTAAATATAATCGGGACGGCAAAAGCATGAATGGTTTATTTCTTAGCAAAATTCCATAAAACTTGGAAATATTTCCGGTATGCTTTGCTGGCTTGCTCGCTTTCAATAACAAAGGCAATAAGGTCAGACCATAAAATAACTGCTATTTTATTTCCGTAGATTACTGTATTAATAGGGGCTTCAAATTCTTTTGGTAAATATTTATATTCTCCTACTAACGATTTTATGAATTCGGTATTTCTGCGACTTTCAGAAATAAGAAGTTTTGCTTTGATTTTTCTTTGCTTTTTTATTATCTGAATTTGGTCAAAATAATAGTCCAAAACTTCTTTTATTGGGACTCCAGCGCCGATATTAAAATACTCTTTAGAGCTTAATATGTCTCGATAAACTGTTTTTATTCCTTCTTTTCCTTTGAAAATTTCTGCGCTTATTTTTTTCTTTGTTCGTATTTTATTTAGCAAATCTGGAAGAATTTTAATTAGATTTTCTTCATTCTCTTTTAGTTTTTCAAGAAAAATCTGTGGATTCTTTGCCTGAAAGAGCTGATGCTTTCCTTCTTTAATGCTTGATACCAAACCTTTTTCTTTTAATCTTTCGAGAGTTTGATATATTGTTGCTTTATGAAAGCCTGTTTTTTTAATTAAAAGCCCGGCTAAACATGGGCTGTTTTCTAAAAGCGCCAGATACAAATGCGTTTCAACTTCTGTTAATCCTATATCTTTGAGAGTTTTAGTTATCATAGTAGTCTATAGTTAGACTACTCTTGCTTATTAATCTTGCGTTGGCAGTAATTTCATGTGGATAGAAGACAAAGAGCGATGGAGAGAGTATCATGCATTTCGTAGAAAGCTCTTGGCTGTTAAAACTGTTAGCGGTGCCGTCGGTGTAATCAAAAGATATGTTCGTGATGATACAAAGGTTGTATCAAGAAGATTCTGGAAGGCTTTTGACTTAGATGAGCCTAGAAGATTAGAAAAGAAGCTTTCTGATGGAGAAATTAGATCAATGTTTGGAGAAAGATTCCGAAATGTATATATAACCACACTAAGTACAGGGTTTGGCGGATATGAAGAGCTTTATCGTTCACTTGATGACGAATGTGTAAAATATTTTATTATCCCAAAAAAAGGAAGACCCTATATCTTTGATAGATTATATACTGGAAGAAGCCAGAAACATCATAGCTTTTTAATGTAGATACTCATTGAAGATTTAGGTTAGGATAGTTTTATTAATTGTATGCTTCTTTTTTTAATATGAGAAAAGAGATTATTAATTTGCTTACTAAGCATAACGTTCCTGATGAGATTGCTTCATTGATTGAAGTGCCTGCTGATGCTTCACATGGAGATTTTGCTTTTCCGTGCTTTGCTCTTGCTAAATTGTGGAAAAAGAGTCCTATTGAAATAGCTAAAGATATTGTTAATAAAATTGGAAAGACTAAAAGTTTTGAAAAAATTGAAGCAGTTGGGCCCTATGTTAATTTTTTTGTTGATGCTCGTGATATTGCTGGCGAGGTTTTGAAAAAGATTGAGAAAGATAGAGAGAAATATGGTGGTGGTAAATTTGGCAGAGGGAGAAAGATAGTGATTGACTTATCTTCTCCTAATATCGCTAAACCGTTCGGTATCGGTCACTTACGTTCAACAATTATTGGCAACTCTTTAGCGCTTATTAGTGAGTTCAATGGATATAAGACTGTAAAAATAAATTACTTAGGCGACTGGGGGACGCAGTTTGGAAAAATGATTGTTGGATACAAAAGATTTGGGAATATGCAGGAACTCAAAAAAAATCCAGTACATTATATGCTTAAGCTGTATATTGAGGGAAATAAAGAGGATTTTGAACAAGAGGCGCGTGATTGGTTCAAGAAGCTGGAGAACGGAGATGTTCAAGCAATTAAATTATGGAAGAAGTTCAAAGAAATAAGCCTGAAAAATTTTAATGGCATATATAAAACTCTTGGAATTACTTTTCATATTACTTCTGGGGAGTCTTTGTATGAGAAGAAAATGAAGGAAAGAGATGACGGGGCGCTTATCGTTGACTTGAAGAAATATGGCCTTGGTGTGGCTTTGATTGGAAAAAACGACGGGACTAAACTTTACATTACGCGTGATTTGGCGGCTGCGATTGACAGATATGAGAAGTATAAGTTTTCTGCAATGCTTTATGAGGTGGGACAGGAACAAAAGCTACATTTCAAGCAACTTTTCAAAATTCTTGAATTGATGGGTTACCTTTGGGCTAAAAATTGCGTGCATGTAGATCATGGGCTTTATTTAGGTCAGGACGGTAAAAGGTTTGCAACTCGTAAGGGAAAGACTGTGTTTATGGAAGAAGTTTTGGAGGAAACTATAAATCTTGCTAAAGAAGAGATTAAGAAAAGAGCAGAGATATCTGAAAAAGAAACTGATGAGAGGGCAAGAAGAATTGCGATTGCCGCAATATTTTATGGAGATTTAAAAAATTACAGAAGCCATGATGTAATATTTGATATTGATAGATTTCTTTCATTTGAGGGCGATACCGGACCTTATTTATTGTATAGTTATGCGCGGGCTAATAGTATTTTGAAAAAGTCAAAAAATAAGACAAAATTAATTGTTAATAATGTTTCTGAGAAAGAAAAGCAACTGATTTCTGTTTTGGGCAGATTTCCCGAGGTTGTCAGGCATTCTTATGAACAGCTTGCGCCAAACTTGATTGCAAATTATGCTTATACTCTTGCGCAGACATTCAATGAGTTTTATCATTCTTGTCCTGTGATTGGTTCTGATGAAGAAGGATTTAGACTGCGGCTTGTGCGGGCATTTTGCCATGTTATGGAAAATGCAATGCATCTGCTTGGAATTCCTTTGTTGAAAGAGATGTAATTTAATTTTCTAAAATACCTAAAGTTCTTTCTGCGCGCGCTCTTTTCCATTGGTCGTAAAGATGCTGGATTTTTATCTGCCAGTAAGCTGAGGATAGAACTACATTTAATTCTCTAGCAATAACTTCTAATGTTTCTCCTTTGAAGACTAATTTCTCTAAATTGTCTGCTGTTTTATTCTCTCCTTCTTTTCTCCAAGGCAAGTCCCCTTCTGGTAGATTTATATTGTAACGTTTAACGGCGGCCTGCATTCTTCCGTATGAAATACTTAAAATTTCAGCGAGTTCATATGCTGTCTGCGGTCTGCTAATCTGGGCGATGCGGATTATCTCTGGAGTTAAAGGGACTCTTAGCATAGAATTTTGTATTTGAGGGATTTAATTAGTTATCCTAATATGTGCCTGTAGTAATGGGCCATCATGTCTCGAAATACTATAGCGCGTGAGTAATCTTCTAACGCAACGCTACTATTAAGGCATCTTTGCATGTAGTGATATATCTGCACTGTTTCATCCATGGAACGTGATGCTAATACTTCCGTGATTAAATCGAGCTGACGCTCTGCTTCCGGGAATTTATGACTTAGATTGAAAAAATTCATGTATAAATGCCCTAATCTTCCAGTTACTCTCTTTTCTAAACTTTGTCTGGAATATTGTTTTATGTCTGCCATATATTTGGAGAAATTAAATGATATTTAAGTTTAATCATCAAAAAATCTTTGCGTTTCATACGTTAGATTTTTGGATGCTCAAGAAGTCTACTTCATGCTAAATTACAGATTTTTGGAGGAGACTTCTTGACATAATCTTTAAATACACACGACTGAATTAAAAATTATGGTTGGTGTTGAACATATTCTTCTGATAAACACAGGGGTTTCCTCGGTTGTTTTATTTGTGCTTCTTTTGTTCTGGGCGCGGAAGCCTTCTGTCAAAAAGGAAGAGAGAGTTTATCTGAGCAGGGACATGTATAAGATTAAGGAACAAGTTGTTGATTCTGCTGAAATCTATTGATTTATAAAGTTAAGTTAGTTTTGTGTGATTATGGAATTCTTTAAGCCTACGCATGGGAAAGTTGTGCTTTCAATAGTCTTTACTATTCTACTGATTATCTTTGCGCTACCTGTGAAGCCTAATGCTTATTGTATGGGTGGTGGGGAATGCCCACCGATGAAAAGTTTAAGTTTTGTTCCAATTTCAGCATTGGGATTATTTGGTTTAACGATACATTATTATGCATTTAGTTTTACTGGTTTTATTTTAGAATTGATGATTTCTTACTTTGTTGCATCATTTATTATTTTCTTAAAAAACAAACATACTAGAAACGCTTAAAAACCTTAAATTCGCCAAATTGCCGTAGGCGAGTTGGCGCGTTAGCCCTGCGCTGTTACACCTGCGGGCTTTAAGTGAACTTAAAGGAGTGCGTGAAGCGGATGTGTCTGCGTCTTTTACCGGACGTTGAGGTATTGTCCTGTTCGATCGTGCTCCTGTGAATTGGGTCAGACCTTGATCGGAGCAGCCCTAAGCAGAAGCGTCGGTGCTTGCGGGAGCGCAGTACTGAGAATGGCAAAAGATTAAACGTTTGCACGACGCCAAGCAAACTCCCCGCCTACACTTTTGTAAAGATGACGAACAAGAAGAACTTTCTTTATCATGGTTCTATAGTTGCAGGTATAAAAGAATTAGAACCGAGAAAAAGATATACTCCCGGAGTTTTAGGCAATAATGCAAAACCTGCTGTTTATGCCGCCGCTAATCCCGCTTATGCTGCAGGACATGGGTTTCCTTGGGGCTCAAATGACGGTTTTGATATTTATGAAAATAAGGGAATTGTAACTCTTATTGTACCAAAGAGGCATAAAAAAAGATTGAATCAGCCAGTTTTTATATATAAGATTTCTGGGAAATATTTTAAGTTATTAGTAAATGATTCTCCAAAAACTCGTATTTATATTTCATATAAAAAGGCAAAACCTGTTGAAGTTAAATCTTTCAAGAATGTTAGAGAAGCTATAAGATATTATGGCGGGAAAATAGAAATAATTTAATCTTAGTGTCTATAAACTATTTTTAAGTATTACTATGTAATGTTTAAAAAGTTCTTTCTCTCTTGATAAGAATGGTGATGTCTAGGAAAGGCCAGGTATTTCTTATGGCGGCGATTATAATTGCTGGATTGCTGTTTGCTTTGACCAAAACTGTAAATAAAGGAGTTTCACGCGAAGAGCCTGAAGCGTTTTATGATTTGGCTGATGAAATTGGTTTTGAGACTAAAAGGGTTTTGGATTATGGAGTGATAAACGGAAAACCTTCTGATGCTCTGGCAGGGCAATTGCTGTTGAATTATACTGAATATATTGCAAATGAAGATGTTGTTTTTATTTACGGCAACCTGACAGATGTTTATGC
>Ga0209210_1002488_pt1 | contig 13378 bp, 15 predicted proteins | sample RifGroA1_FD_183991 | JGI IMG/M metagenome (GOLD analysis project Ga0209210, IMG submission 183991) | Contaminated groundwater microbial communities from Rifle, Colorado, USA - Rifle Groundwater A1 (SPAdes) (version 2) | ecosystem: Environmental > Aquatic > Deep subsurface > Groundwater >...
GATGAAGAAATCCAGAATTGAATGGAAGGGGTTTTTGGTGTTGGTGGTGATGTTGGGAGTGCTGGGAGGAAGCGCCAAACCGCTGCCGGCCGAGGCCGGCTTGTTGGATGATTTAAAGAACGCCATCACCGGCAAAAAGTCGGTCATCCAACAACTGGATGAGGAGATTAATCAATTCCGCTCGGCCGTGACCCAAACCCAGGCCAAAAAACAAACCCTCCAAGGCGAGCTTAACCAAATCATCAGCACCGACAAAAACTTGGCCGGGCAAATCAATAATACTGAAAATAAGATTTCCCTCACGGCTAGAGAAATTGACGAGATTAATTCGGAAATCAGAACTAAAGAGGAAATCATCGCCGGCCATCGGCTGGCCCTCTCCGAGAGCTTGCGCAATCTCTCTGACAAAGACCGAGTCTCACTAGTTGAGACCCTGCTGGGTTATGAGCGCGCCACCGACTTGTGGAGCGATTTGGCCTCGCTGGACAGATTCCGCGTCTCGGTGGAGGGCCGAGTAACTGAGCTTGATTTGGTCAAGCAGACCCTGGCCCAAAAGCGCGCCGCCGAAGAGGCGGAGAAGAACAAGCTAGCGACGCTGAAGAATAAGCTGGCCGATGAGAAGAAGATTGTCGCCCAAAACAAAGCCAACAAAGACAAACTCCTCACCGCCACCAAAAACCAGGAAGCAGAATACCAAAAGCTCCTCGCCGATCGGTTAGAAAAGAAGAGGTTGGTGGAGGAAGAGATTAGGAAATTGGAAGCCGAGATTAATTTGACCGTTAACCCGAGCGCCTTGCCCTCTACCGGCAAGGGCGTGCTCGCTTGGCCACTCGATAAGATTGTTATCACCCAATACTTCGGCAACACCGCCTTTGCCACCGCCAACGCCCAAATCTACAATGGTAACGGCCACAACGGCGTCGACTTTGGCATCCCCACCGGCACCGCGGTTAAAGCGGCGCTCTCCGGCACCGTCCTTGGCGCCGGCGACACCGACACCGCCTGCCAGGGCGCCTCTTATGGCAAATGGGTCTTGATTCAGCACGGGAATGGTTTAACCACCCTCTATGCTCATCTCTCGCTAATTAAAGTCTCCACCGGCCAAACCGTCACCACCGGCGAGGTCATCGGCTACTCGGGCAACACCGGCTATTCCACCGGCCCGCATCTCCACTTTACCGTCTTTGCCTCCGACGGCGTTAAAGTTGGCACGCTCCAAAGCAAGGTGCCCGGTTGCGGTCTCTACACTTTGCCCTTAGGCGCCAAGGAGAGTTATCTTAATCCACTGTCTTATCTTTAAAGCTATTTAATTATTGACCCACCCGTGGGATAATGGGGGAGAGCTATGATTAAATGGATAATTATCATCGTTATCATTGTGCTGGCCTTGAGTTATTGGCAAATCGATTTGCGGGGAATTGTGGAGTCGGAAGCCGGCCAAGCTAATTTCAACTTTGTTAAAGAGATATTAGTTAATGCTTGGCAAACTTATATCGTGCCCGCGTGGGAATTTGTTAAGGCTCTCATTTTTGACAATCTAGCCAGAATATGGCCTAACTAGGGCCTGTTTCACATCTTGACAGTGAGCTAAATATTAGGTATTGACTTTATTGACCGCCCATGCTAAGCTAGCTACAGATTGCGAGGTTGATATGGTAATTCGCAATCACCGTGAATCTTAAAAATTAAATTAGGTTAAACAAAAAGCTAGGGTACATCCTTAGCTTTTTGTTTTGCCCCAGCTTATTTTACAAAGCTTACAGCTCGGATTAGCGACTCTCTTAACACTTGCTTCACCGGTCGGCCCTCAGGCCATGTTATTGGCCAACGCCACCGCTCCGCTGGTCACCAGTAATCAGCCGGTCATTGAAAAAACCCTTGAGCAGATTATCATCGACGAGGCCAACTTGGCCGGCGTTGACGGCCGTTTAGCGGTTAAGGTTGCCTTCTGTGAGAGCACCTTGCGTCAGTTCGATAAGGAAACGGGTGAGCCCTTGCGCGGTGTCCATAACCCGCAAGATGTGGGCCTGTTCCAAATTAACGAACGCTTCCACTTAGAGGCCAGCCAGAAGCTCGGTTACGATATTTACAGCCTTGAAGGCAATATCGACTATGCCGTCTACTTGATGAAGAAGGATGGTTTGCGACACTGGAAGTTCAGCCAGCCGTGCTGGAGCCAGGAGGGCGAGACCATCGCCAAGAAGTAAGAGTTAGGAAAAAGAGTTAATTGTTCTAGCTAATCACAATAGTTTACTCAGGAAGCCCCCAAGCCCGTAAGAGCGAGGGGGCTTTTGGGTGCCGCCGGTTTGAGTTTATCCCTTAGTCTATGTCGCACAAGATACCTTTTGCGACATACAGTTAAACTCCAGAAAAGTTATCCACAGGTGAAACTTTTAATAATATTTGACACTCCTCTCCTCCCGTTGCCTCCCGCTCGGCCGACTGTTTATTTAAGGCCCGGACAATTAGCCGCTGGTTCGTACCCTGCCGCTCGCGCCGCGGCGGCAGAGGGGAACACTACCCTATTCTCGGCCTTAATCTGTTTGGCCCCGGGGCAAGAACTTAAATGATACTTACTCCCCTGTTTGGACGCTACGATGTCACCAGTGATATCACTATTTGTCAAGGTTGAATAATTTGATTCAATATTTGGGTCGGAAGGATTGGGGTAAGTGATAGTGACTGGCGTCCGTGACGCCTCGAAGGCGGCCAGCCGACCCAAACCAAAAGCCAAGAGGAGGCCGAGGGCGAAGACCAGACCGAGGAACCAGTCCGTCTTGCATTTGTTCCAAATATCCTTTATAATCCTCATGTTCACTTTTTTACTTTTTACTATTATAAGCTATAAGCTAAAACCTATCAGCTATCTATGGCACATCGCAAAGCGGGCGGAACCGCTAAAAACTTAAGAGACTCCCAACCCAAGTACTTGGGGACCAAACTTTATGCCGGCGAGGAAGCTCGTCCGGGGATGGTGATTGTGCGCCAACGCGGCACCAAGATTACCGCCGGGCAAGGAGTGAAGGTGGGCAAGGACCACACTTTGTTTGCCACCAAGGCCGGCACTGTAAGCTATCAAACAGTCAGAAAGACCGGCTTTGACGGTCAACGCCGATTAATTAAACAAGCCCGAGTGAAGTAAGCAATTATTTTTCCGGACTGACCAAAATTTGAAATTGGACTTCGCGCCCGCCGGTTAGGCGGGCGCTTAGTTGATGGAGACCCAATGATTTGATTGGTTTGGCAAGAGCGAGCGCCTCGGCGGTTAATTTAATCCCTGTTTCTTTGGTCAAGGCCGAGACCACCTCATTTTTATCCAAACCGGCAAAGAGGTGACCCTCGGCGCTCGCTTTGGCCAACATTGGGAGGGTGTAGCCAGTTAATTTTTTTGCCGCTGTCTCGGCCAATTCCTCCTCCCCGGCTCGCTCACGCTCGCGGCCGGCCTGCCAAGTTTTGGCTTTCTTCAAATTCTCCGGTGTGACCGGCAAGGCCAAGTTCTGCCGGAAGAGGATGTTGCGGGCATAGCCGGGCGCCACCTCTTTAATCTCGTAGCGCTCCCCCACCCTGGGCACATTCTTCAACAAAATCACTTTCATAATTTAATATTTATTTTTTTAAAAAAATTATTTCTGTTTCAACAAGTAATCAACCGCCGCGGCGAGTTGGGGGTCGCGCTCGGCCTCTCTATCTTCGGCCGTCATTTTAACCTCAACCGCCGGTTTAAGGCCGTTCTCTGAGATTGAGTGGTCCTCGGGCGTTAACCATTTGGCAATCGTTATTTTAACGGCACTACCATCCGGGAGTGGCACCAACTCTTGCACCGAGCCTTTGCCGAAGGTCTCCTCGCCGATTAAAACCGCTCGGCCGTGCTCGGAGAGGGCGCCAGCCACAATCTCCGAGGCCGAGGCCGAACCGCCGTCAATCAAAATCACTAATTTAAGTTTGTCATTAAAAACATTGTAGCCTCGGCTGCGATAGAGTTTGTCAGCCTCGCCAGCCACTCGGCGCTCCTTCACCACCACTTTGCCCTCGGGGAGGAACCAGGAGGCCACATCCACCGAGGCCTCCAAATAACCGCCGGGGTTGCCGCGCAAATCAATAATTAATTTGTCGGTCTTGGCCTCGATAAATTGACGCAAACCTTGTTTAAAGAGTTGCGGTGAGAGCGCGTTGAAGCTGTAAAGCTTGAGGACGAAGACGCCGCTTGGCAAAAGTTCGGTCTCCATGGTTGGCACTTGGATTCGGCCACGGGTAATCGCAAAATCTTTAGCTCCCTCGCCTGAGCGATTAATGGTGAGGGTAACAATCGTGCCAATCTCGCCTCTAATCAACTTCACCGCTTCGTCCACTGTCATCTTGCCCACCGGCTTGCCGTCAATTTGGGTGATTGCATCGCCGGCCCGAACGCCGGCCCGCTCGGCCGGCGTATCAGGTAAGGTAGTAATTACTTTAAGCTGACCATCACGCGCGCCGAGTTCCATCCCCACCCCGCCAAAGTCGCCGCGAATGTCCTCGGCAAAGGCCTCATTGTCGGCCGGCGGGAGGAAGACGGTGTAAGGATCGCCGAGCGAGTCAACCAAGCCGGCGGCTGCGCCATAAACCCGATTTTGCAAATCCTCTTGAGTGAGCGCGTCGGTGGAAGTGCCGTTCACAAACTTGTCGTCAATCACCGCCCAAGTCTGCCAAAAAATAGAAAAGTCAACTTGCTCCGGCTGGCCCTCGGTCGCGCCAGAGAGAGCGACCGGCGGTTCGGTCGGATAAGTGATAGTTTGCCCACCCAAAAACCAACCGGCCAAAAAAGCCGCGCTGGCGACAAACAATCCAATCAAGATTGGCTTAAAACGTGGAGTTATTTCATCAAACACCAGTTAATTATAGCCAGAGGCTATTAAAATCGCAAATTTAACCGCCTTTGGCGGTGTATCCACTTGTCGTCTTTAGTAGCCTCTGGCTACAAACCGAGAGGCAGGCTATACTGTAACCAATTTATGGTCAAAAAAATAAGCCATCAGGGCATTACCTGGATTGATGTTACCTCACCAACCAAAGACGAGGTTCAAGATTTAGCCAAGGAACACGATCTCCACCCTTTACTCCAAAACGAGCTCCTCTCCCCTTCTTTACGCTCTAAAGTTGATGTATACGAGGAGTATTTATTTTTGGTTCTCCACTTTCCGCGCTGCGCTATCTGCCAAGGCGAGCCGGCCGAAATATTGGGTGACAGTCAAGAAGTTGATTTTATCATCGGCAAAAATGCGCTCATCACCACTCACTACGAGCCAATTGCCCAACTCGACGAACTGGCGGAGATTATGGAAGTTAACCCGGCCAGCTACCGCTCTAGCGAGAAGACTCATGCCGGCCACCTCCTCTTTGCCATTATCCGACGACTTTACCAAAATCAAGACGACGCCCTGCTCCTCTTAAACCAAAAACTTAAAGAAGCCGAGGGGCGGATTTTTGCCGGCGAGGAAAAGACGATGGTCAAAGAGCTCTCTAATTTAAACCGCGAGTTGCTCGACTTCCACTGGGCGCTCAAGAACCACAGCGATGTTTTGGCCTCCTTCGAGGTGGCCGGGCGCGAGTTCTTCGGCGACACCTTTCGCTATTACTTGCGGGCAATTATCGGCGAATACGAAAAAATTTGGAATGCCCTCCAATCTAACCGCGAGACTGGAAACGAGTTGCGTCAGACCAACGAATCCCTGCTCGCCATCAAAACCAACGAGGTGATGAAGATTCTGACAATTATGGCCTTTATTACCTTCCCCTTAACCGTCTTCACTTCCCTCTTCGGGATGAACACCGTCAATAATCCAATCCTTGGCCGGCCGAACGACTTTTGGGACATTGTGGTGATTATGCTGGCCGCCGTTTCGCTGATGTTCATCTTTTTCCGTTACAAGAAATGGCTTTAATCTTCTACAACCAGCTCGGTAAAGAGAAACAAGAATTTACGCCTCTCCGCCCTGGTGAGGTCTCAATGTATGCCTGTGGCCCGACGGTTTACAATTATGTCCATCTGGGCAATTTCCGGACTTTTGTGTTTGAAGATGGGCTAAAACGCGTTCTCATTTATTCCGGTTTGAAGGTAAAACACGTAACTAATCTAACCGACATTGACGATAAAATCATCAACAAAGCCAACGAAGAAGGAACAACGGTCAAAGAAATTGCCGACCGTTACGCCAATTTCTTCTTCGCCGATCTGGCAAAGTTAAATATCACCCCGGCTGATTATTACCCCCGCGCCACCGAACATTTGAGTGGAATGATTAAATTGATTGAGCGACTAATCGCCGGTGGCAAAGCTTATGTTGAAGACGGTTCGGTCTATTTTGCCATTGACCAATTCCCTAATTACGGCAAATTATCTGGGGTTAAAACAGCTGACCTGAAGACTAACGCCCGAGTAAACAACGATGAATTTAACAAGAACGCCCCGGCCGACTTCGTTTTGTGGAAAGCGGCCAAGCCCGGCGAACCGAGCTACGACTCGCCGTGGGGACCGGGCCGGCCCGGCTGGCACATTGAGTGCTCGGCGATGAGTATGGAATTGCTCGGCGATACCTTCGACCTCCACACCGGCGGCATCGACCTCCTCTTCCCTCATCACGAGAATGAGATTGCCCAAAGCGAGGGCGCCACCGGCAAGCCGCTCGCCCACTACTTCCTCGAGGGTGAGTATTTAATGATTGAGGGCGAGAAGATGAGCAAGTCGCTTGGCAATATTTTGACCCTAAAAGATATTGAAGCTAAGGGGTACTCCCCGCTTGATCTCCGCTACCTCTTCCTCACTGCCAAATATCGCCAATCGCTTAACTTTACTTGGGAGTCTTTAGCCGGCGCCAAAACCGCGCGGCACAAGTTAAATAATTTGCTGATTGATTTGGCTGATGCTAAAAACGGCAATATTAATACAGAATATCAAAATAAATTTAGAGAGAAGATAGAAGCTGATTTGAACTTACCGCAAGCCCTGGCGGTGATGTGGGAACTGCTCGACGACCAAACTGTTTCGCCAGCTGACAAAAAAGCGACCTTGCTCGACTTTGACCGAGTATTGGGCCTTAGCCTGGCCGAGCTTAAACCGGCCAAAGTCTCGGCCGATGTGGAGACCTTACTTATTGCCCGCGAGCAGGCCCGCCATGAGGGCAATTTTGCCAAAGCCGACCAGCTCCGAGCCGAGATTGAGTCCAACGGCTGGGTAGTCGACGACACCGCCGACGGACCCAAACTAAAGCAAAAATAACACCCCGGTCGAGGCTAAGCCTCGACCGGGGTGCGAAAATTCACGGAGGAGTTACTGCAGACGCCGGCCGGCATGAGTCCCGGCCGGGATGATCTGACCACTGAAATCGCGGTGGCCAACCGCTTGGGCAATCAATCGGTCACCCAAGCCAGGCAAATCCCCGGCGACGATTGTGTCCGATTGATCGCTTGGGACAAAAATAACAAACTTTACCCCAAGCTTGTGAGCCAAGGCTTCAATCGCATCGACGATTTCCGCCTTCTCCCACAGGTCCCAACTTGAATCTTTTTTGACGAAGCGCACAACCGCTTCGTCGCCGGCCTTTAACTCCGACGCTACCAACATACCCATAACAAACCTCCTTTTCTTATCTTTACCCAACTCCCCAACAGAGCCGGGGTACTTCAAAAAAATCAAATACCAATCGCAACTGACGACAGTATATCATAATTATTAGTCTTGTCAAGGAAGAGAAAAACGGGTAATTTAACTTATCCCCAAGTTAGCCACTATTTAAGCGATTTAGGCCTGGTGAGACGGCTTTTTGGGCTCGTGGTGAGGTGTTACAATGGGGCCAATGGCTACCGACACCAAACCTCTCGTTAGGCTGGGCGCCCGCATCCCACCTCAAGATCTAACGGCCGAACAGGCCCTCTTGGGAGCAATTTTAATTAAACCGCGCGGTATCCCCGAGGTGGCCGACACGGTGGCCGCCGAGCACTTTTACGCCGAGAAGCACCGGATCATTTACCAAGCAATGATTGACCTTGATAAGCGCGGCGAGCCAATTGACCTCATTACTCTCACTTCCAATTTGAAAGAGCGGAAGAAGTTGGACGAGATTGGCGGCGGCAGCTATTTGGGCGAGCTGGTTAACCTCGTCCCCTCGGCCAACAACCTCAAGCGCTACGGCGACATTGTGGCCAAGAAGGCCGCCCTCCGGCGACTCATTGCCTCGGCCGGCGATATCTTGGACCTCGGTTATAACGAGGAAGAGGATGTCGACAGCGTGTTTGAACGGGCCGAGCAATTAATCCACGGCCTAGCCAACTTCTCTCGCCGCACTTACTTGGCGGTTAAAGACACGCTCTCTGAAGCTTGGGAACGCCTTGACCGCCTCCACAAGTCAACCGACGAGTTGCGCGGGGTGCCCTCCGGCTTCCGCGATATTGATAATCTCTTGGCCGGTTTCCAAAAGTCGGACTTGGTTATCTTGGCCGCCCGCCCTTCAGTGGGTAAAACCTCGCTGGCGCTCGACTTCATCCGTCACGCCGCCTGCCGACTTAATGTGCCTACGGCCATCTTCTCTCTCGAAATGAGTTCCCAACAACTAGTTGACCGCTTGCTCGCGGCCGAGGCCCATGTGGACTCGTGGAAGTTGCGCACCGGCAAAATCGGTTCCGACGAGGAGTTTGCCCGCATCCGCGACGCCATGGATACCTTGGCCAAGTCACCCATCTTTATCGACGACGAACCGAGCAATAATATTATGAAGATGCGCTCGGTCGCCCGACGACTTAAGAGCGAGCACAATCTCGGTTTGATTGTGGTGGACTATCTCCAGTTGATGATTCCCCGCCGCGAGACCGACTCGATGGTCCAAATGGTGACCGAGATCTCCCGCTCGCTCAAGGGTCTCGCTCGCGAACTGGAAGTGCCGGTTATCGCCCTCTCCCAGCTCTCGCGGGCCGTCGAGCAACGCGGCGGCAAGCCCCGGCTCTCGGACCTCCGCGACTCGGGCTCCATTGAGCAAGACGCCGACGTAGTAATGTTTATCCATCGCGAGGACCGAACCAATGAAGAATCAGACCGCAAAAATGTCGCCGAGATTTTAGTCGAGAAGCACCGTAACGGTCCCACCGGCCGGTGCGAGCTCTACTTCGACGACAAGCGGACTTCCTTTACCACTATTGAGAAGAGCGACTTCGGCAGCTTCTCTTAGCTTATGGGTGAAAATTTGATTCAAGAACTGGCCGTCGCTTTTGCCCGCTTCCCCGGCGTGGGGCCGCGGCAAGCCAAGCGTTTCGTCTACTTCCTCCTCCGGAGTCAACCGGGTAATGCCGAACGCTTGGTCCGGCTAATTGGCGAGCTCCGGCGCAAAATCGGCCAATGTGGCGACTGTCGGCGCTTTGTTGATACCGACGAGTTAAGGGCCAAGCAATGCGCCCTCTGTCGCCACGAGCGCCGCGATCACTCGCTCCTTTTGGTGGTGGAGAAGGATGTTGATGTCGATCAAATCGAGCGGGCCGGCAGTTACGAGGGGCGCTATTTTGTGCTCGGCGGCTTGGTCCCCCTCCTTGAGGACGAGCCGGACAAGCGAATCAGACTGACCGAACTCAAAAAATATTTGGACCGACACGAGATTAAAGAGTTGATTGTGGCCCTAACCGCCAACGCCGAGGGCGACAACACCGCCGAATATTTGCAACAAACGTTAAAAAAATACGAGGCCGACGGCCTCGTGGTCACTGTCCTCGGCCGGGGCCTCTCAAGCGGGATTGAGCTTGAGTACTCCGACCCCGACACCATCAAGCACGCCCTCTCCGGGCGAACTAAGATTAGTTAAGCAAAAAGCCGAATATTTATTCGGCTTTTTTGGTTTCTTTTTTCGCGGCGGTTTTGGCTTTGCCAGCGAGAGAAGTGATTTTGACTTTGGTGTAAGGTTGGCGATGGCCGTAAACTTTATGATAACGAGATTTGGCCTTGTAGCGGACCACGCGCACGGTCTTGGCCCGGCCTTCCTCGGCCACTTCGGCGGTAATGGTGGCGCCCGGGATAGTTGGTTTGCCTACTATCGTCTCCTTGCCGTCATCAATCAGCAAGACCTCGCTAAAGGTGATTTTACCCCCCTTTTTGGCCTCTTCAGGCAACTTTTCAATACTCAAAATGGCCCCCTCTTGGACCTTGTATTGCTTGCCGCCGGTTTTGATTATTGCAAAAGGCATACGGAGGCTATTCTACTACATCCGGACGCTCGAGCGCAAGAGGCTCAATATCGCCCCCCACCTCGGCAATCCGCAAGATATCCTTATCCACTTTTTTAAACTCCTTATAGGCCGAGTTGTAATGATTAACCGTCGTCCCTAAGGTATTGCCCAACTTCTTCATATAATCATCGTAAACGAAGATGTGCTTGCCTAAGTCCTCCACCCGCTTCCTAATATCCACCGCTTGCTCCTCAATCTTAAGCGCTTTTAAGCCTTGCAACACCGTCTGGAGATAAGCCAAAAAGGAGGTCGGGGAAACGATGATTACTTTGTAGCGAGAGGCGGCCCGCTGGATCAAATTCTCTTCCGAGACCAAGCCCACCTTCCCCACCAAAAGGTCGTAATAAATCGCCTCGTGTGGGATAAACATGAAGGCGAAGTCCATCGTCCCCTGGCTGGGCTGAACATATTTGGCCGTCTCGACAATCCGGTTTTTAAGATCGTTTTCAAACACCTTCTCCAAGCGCTTCCGCTCGGCCGGATCCCTCTCCTCCACCGCCCGATTATAATTCTCCAGCGAGAATTTGGAGTCAATCGGGATAATCTTCTCTTTAACAAAGACGACCGCGTCCACAATCGTGCCGTCTTTGAAGGGGTATTGCATTTGGTAGGAGCCGGGCGGGAGCACATTCTTAAGCAAAGTTTCCAAATAATACTCCCCTAGCACTCCCCGCTGTTTGGGATTTTTCAAAATATCTTGCAGGCTCTTGAGTTGATCGGTGAAGGAGATTACTTGCCGGTTAGTCTCATCGAGCTTAGTCAGCCGCTCGGTAACATCGCGGATAATCCCGGCCGACTCGCGGAACTGGTTCTGCACCGAGTCATGGATATTTTTAGACGACTCGGTCAGCTTTTGGTCTACTGTCCGGGTGAGCTCTTGGAGTTGTTGCTGGAGGAGGAGCATGCTCCCCTCCTCTACCTTGGCCCCGCCCCGCCCCAGCCATTTGGCCATAATAAAAGCCGCCGCTAAACCGACAGCTAGGCCAATAACCAGATAAATCGCGATATCCATTAGCTTATTCTACCATAACCCAAAAACCACCTTGCGGTGGCATTGGGATACTTACAGTAAACTGTAAGCATTTAATAATTATAACCATCAACCAGACCGGGTCAATAACCCCGCCACCCCAACCTGTGGATAACTAAAAAGCGCCCGACCAGCCTTAGTCCGGGCGCTCTACTGCTTGTGCTCTGGATTGAGAATCTCTTCAGCCAACCTAACTACTTCAGACAATTGCTTGTCTAAGGCCCTAGCGATTCGCCCAAGAGTACTCAAATTCATGCCCTTTTCCCCACTCTCAACAGCGGATATATATTCTTGAGAAACTCCACTTCGATAAGCTAATCCCGCTTGGGTCAATCCTTGTTGCTTGTGGCGAAGTTTTTTAACTGCCAAACCAATTGCTTTACTGAATTTATGCCAGCGTTCAGCTTGTTGATTATCCACGAGCCACCTCCTTTCTAAGACTGATACTAATACAATAAGTTTGGGTTGTCAAAAGTGGCATGCTCCGCATACTAAATTTGTTGTGGTCCACAAATTATTGTGATCACAAATATTTTATTCGCCGTCGCTCATAAAATTTCGCCGACCCCGGCTCGCCGGTTTTCCCTACTGGGAAAACATGGCTCCGCCTTCACACATCTCGAGAAAGACCGTAGCAGTGCGGTCTTTCTCGTATCGTGTGACCCTACGCGGAATCGAACCGCGCTTTTCGCCTTGAGAAGGCGACGTCCTAACCGATAGACGATAGGGCCTTTATTCAATGTTTTCTAACCGTTACCTGCCTGCCGGCAGGCAGGGACGATAGGGCCTCTATATAACAATACTGGCCAGTTTTGATTGACGCACACCGCAATTTAGCACATAATAAGGCCAGCTTGCAACTTTGGGAGGGACTTACCGTGAGCAAAATCATTCGTTTTTTTAAGGATTTAATCGAGGCCGTAGTCCTTACTTGTAAAGTGATTATGGCTTAATACCCCAAACTCTCCCACCCCAACCCAGAACTCGCCCGTGTTCCACGGTGCGAGGAGACCCGCGTCGGGACCACTCACCAGGGCTCGACGCGGGCCTTTTCTTTTTTCCGCTTTTGTGGTATAAAGGTAATTGGCACCCAGGACCTAAAACGAAAATAAACGGAAGGAGAAAAGGAGATGGAGGCTTTTAATTACCCAGAGATGAATTGGCCGACGGGAGCTATAGCTTTAGTAGTACTACCCGCTCTGGCAATAGTCCTGACCCTTATTTCGCGGCACTTTTATAAGGGCCATCAAGCCAAGGAAGTCAGTAATTTTTTGGAGGATATGGCTAACCCAGAGATCGTCTCCTATGACAACTTTTGGGCATTCCTCCGAGACTTCGAGTTTTGGGACGGCAAACAGTTCCAGCTTGAAGGTAAGTTCGGCCATGGCATCGCTTCACCTGAAGCGGTGGCCAGGGTTTTGGCTCGGGTCTTGGTGGAAAATCCCTATCTAAGATACGAAGTAGCCAGCGCCTTGTGCGTCTTCTACTTCACTCCCCGGGCACCGATTACTAAAGATCAAGGATCACTTCGGGGTATGGCTAATGGCATCCTTGATTGCATTAATCGCGAGAGCGATCGAGGGTCACGAATTTGGCACGATTTCTCCAGACTCATCGAGATGAAAATTTTGGAGCTGGAAAAAATACGCCAACCCGCGGAACCGGTGGAGAAAATCGACCCGGACTACGTCAAGGCCTACAAACTCGCCAAGAAATTGCTCTTGGCGCCGAAAAAGGTCTGGGGTGTTCAAATTCTCCCCGCCAAAGCTGATGCCTCGGCGGAAAATCCTTCTGTGAAATAAGACTGTCAAGGAGACTCCTTGACAGTTAGCGCTCTTGCCACTGTCGGTCCTGCCGGCAGAGCAAGAGCGCTTTTTTGTCCGGCTCGGCCATAATCTCGGCCACCGTTTTCTCCAACCTAATCGATTGCGAGCCTTTCACCAAAACGGCGTCGCCGGTTTTCAAATATTTATCCAGCCATTTCCCCGCCAGAAGAGCGGTATCGAAATGATGAATCTTGTTAGCCCGGAGTTTTTTCTCCTTCGCCCCTTCGCCAACAAATTTGGACCTCACCCCAACGGTAATCAAGGTGTCAACAATGCCGGCCGC
>Ga0209210_1002490_pt1 | contig 13368 bp, 9 predicted proteins | sample RifGroA1_FD_183991 | JGI IMG/M metagenome (GOLD analysis project Ga0209210, IMG submission 183991) | Contaminated groundwater microbial communities from Rifle, Colorado, USA - Rifle Groundwater A1 (SPAdes) (version 2) | ecosystem: Environmental > Aquatic > Deep subsurface > Groundwater >...
TTCAACCTGTAAAATTCAAACATTATTGAAAATTGTAAATTGTAAATTGAAAATTATTTTACCCCTAAATATACCATAATCTTGTTTTCCCGCACCTGCATGACTCCGGAATCCACATTAAACTCTTGTTTAGTTTTGTCTATTTTTGTCACCACTAACCGGGTCTTAATAATTGAAATAAAATTCGCATGGCTTTCCAGGACATCAAAAGGCCCCACAGAATTAATCGACGAGACTACGGTCGCCTCACCTTGCCAAACCACCCCTTTTCTATCCCGGATTACTGCTTGCAAATTAGCCATTTTTGATTTCCTTGGCCGATCCTATGTATAAGAACTTATCCTCTGACACCTGGTCATATTTACCCGCCAAAATATCCGCCACATCGTTCACCGTATCTTCCACCTTCACATATTGGCCTTTCCTCCCCGTCTGGTCTTCCGCCACAAAAAACGCTTGAGTCATATAATTTTTCAGCTTCTTCACCCGCTTATATAATAATTGGTTTTCCGGAGACAGTTCCGCCTCTCCCACCAATGCCACCATTCTCTCCAGGCTTTCCGACTTTTTCAGCATTCCCTGAGCCATAATCACAGTATCGTAGTGCTTTTGGCCCACCAATTCCGGATTTAAAATAGCCGATCCCGAGGTCAAAATATCAATAGCCGGTAATCTACCCTCCTGATACACAGTCCGAGACAGTGTTACTACCGAATCCAAATAAGGAAAAATCGACTGCACTCCATGGTCCAGCATATCATCGGAGGGAATATAGATGGCCTCAATGGCCGAAACTGCCGCCGAGCTAGTGGAGACCAGCCGTTCATGAAAGATGGCCATCTCTGAAGTCAGTGTAGCCTGATATCCGTCCTCGGAAGGAATGGTATTCATAATCGTCGACAGCTCGTTTCCCGCTTGGGCAAACCGGAATACATTATCCATAAAAAACAGGACGTCTTTTTTCTCCTCATCCCTAAAATGCTCTACCAGCGTAAGTCCAGCTAGTCCTGTCAAAAATCTCACCGCCGCATTCTCTCCCATAGTCCCATACACCAAAGACACGGTTGGTAAAATTGATCTGGTAGTCAGCTCTTCCCACAGCTCTTGCCCTTCCCGGACCCGTTCCCCAACTCCCGCAAATACCGACACTCTCCCTGCTCCTTTGCCGTCTACCAAAAGTACGTTGTGCAGCATCTCGGTCAAAAGCAGTGTTTTCCCTACACCTGCTCCTCCAAACAGGCCCATTTTTCCTCCCCGAATGAGCGGGGCAAACATATCAATAATCTTGATTCCCGTCTCCCAAATAGATTGAGTGGATTTTACTTGGTCATATTCCGGAGCCAGTCTAAAAATGGGCGATTTTTTAGATCCTACAATCTCTCCTTTACCGTCAATTGGCTGGCCAAACATATTCATCACCCGTCCCAGCACCCCAGATCCTACCGGAATAGACAGCAGTTCTCCCGTCATTTCCACCTTCATACCCCGGGAAATTTTCTCTCCTCCGGTCATAACTACGCAATAAAAAGTATTTACCTGCGAAGAGCTATATACTTCCATCTGTACGTCAGGCGCGTCTGTTACTTTCAGCACCTCATGGATAGCCGGTTTTTGATCGCCCAAAAACTCTACCTCCGCTACTTGTCCTCTAACTGAAACAATCTTTCCTAGCGCCATAAGCTTACTCCTGACATCAGACCTTGTTGTTTTTTCCCGGCCGTCGTGTGCCGTAATCTTTGGCCGGCCAAGGTCATAACTGCTAACCTTTTGTCAATATTATCTACCGCCCGGTCCAAAGACATCAAGCGGCTGGCAAACTTGGCCAGTTGTGACTCATGTACCGCCTGTTCAAACAAAGTTACCAATATTTGGCTTTCAAAAAACTGCAGCACTTTGGCCAGTTCCGGTTCAAACAAGTACTGGTGCTTATTCTGCTCACTCTGCTTATTCTGCTCACTCTGCTGATACAGCTCGTCCCCCGATACTGGTGTGGCCACCGATTCCTGATTAACCAAACTCTTAAACAATCCATGAAACACTAAAATCTTTTCAAACTGCAGCAAATACCGCATGATTTCTCCCAGCTCTTCCGGCCCCACCCGGTCGTCTTCCAAGCCGAAATAGTTATATAAAATCTGCGGCATCCGTTCTGTCATTTGCCGGACCCCCAGCTTACCGATTATGACTACATCAGGCTTGTTTTCATTCACAAAAGTCTCAAAGGCAGAAAAAGTTTTTTCCACTATGTCTCCATATAATCCGGCGTTGGCTGAAATCCACACCGCCACTGTCCTGCCGTTGCGGTTTAGAGACGATTTGGTTTCTTTTCCCCCCCTTTTTTTGCGCACCAGCATCGTAACTTGTTCATTGTAATTTGCTTTAACTTCCACAAACACTCCCGACAGCCCTTGCAAAAAATCCCGCGCCGTCAAAACTGCCAACCGCACTTTTTGCATTCTCCCGGCCGCCACTTCTTCGTATGTTTCTACCAAACCTTTTAAACCCAACAGGCCGTCAATCTCATCTGCTATAGATCGTTTAGTCATCATAGAGTCATTCCTTTCGCTTTAGTAGCTAAACTTTGTAAGTCTTGACTTTCGTTTACCATCTCGTCAACTTGTTGTTTAAATTCCGGCTTGGTCAGATAATCCTGCTGGATTTTCTCTGCATTATCTCCCTCCCACAATCCCGCCAATACCATTCCGGACAGCAGTGTCTGGACATTTGCCGCTATTCCGCCATATTGAGGCTGGTTGAAAAACTTCATTATTCTCTCTCCCTTGGCCAGCATCTGCCTGACCGCTTCTCCCAATTCCGCCCCAAAACGCACGAAAGATTGAGCTTTTTCAAAATTATTCAAAGTCGTCAATATCTCCTGCCCCAACACTCTTCGCAAGTGATTTTGGGTCTGCCGGCCTACCCGGGTCACCGACAAAAAAGGATTGATTGCCGGCCGCCGGCCGGCGAAATATAAATTACTGTCAAAATAAATATGCCCGTCCGTCATGGACATTAAGTTTGTCTGAATATACCCCGTCATGTCTCCGGCTACCGTATCAATAACCGGCAGACAAGTAATGGCCCCTTTGGCAAAGTTCCCCGCCCGCTCTAAAAGCCGGGAGTGGACATGGAAGATATCTCCCGGATACGAATCCCGGCCGGGAAACCTACGGGCCAAAAGTGCCAATTCCCGGTAAAATTTAGCGTGAGCCGTCATATCATCAAAAACTACCAGCACATTTCTACCTTTGTCCTTAAAATATTCTGCAATGGTCATGGCTGTATATGGGCATTTAAAAATTTCTCCTAAACTGTCATTTGACGAAGTCGCCACCGTAATCACGTTTTTGGCCACTCCGTGCTTGACAAAAAACTCCTGGGATTTTTTAATTTCTGCCTTGTCTTTACCCACCAGGGTATAAATACACACCTGTCCCAACCTGGCTTGAGTCAAAATAGCCTGCAAAATCAGATGAGTTTTCCCTGTTTTCCGGTCTCCCATCACCAGCTCCCGCTGTCCCCAACCAATCGGCACCAGCAAATCTACCACTGTCACCCCTGTCTCCATGGGTTTGTTTACTTTTTTTCTGGTGGTAATCCCCTCTGGTGTCACATCAACATTGCGCATTTCTACCCCATCGCCACCCCTCCCCAATCCGTCCACCAATTTACCCAGCATAGCTTCTCCCACAGGGATCTTCAAAGGCTCGTTAGTCCGGGTCACCCGGGTTCCCACTCTGACCGACGTTCTGGCAAACACCAGCACTTCCACTTGTTCAACCAGCAGAGCTGAAACCTGCCCCATCTCTCCGGTTTCAAAAACTATCATTTCCCCCACCTTTGCTCCAGGTAGTCCCGACACCCGGGCCAGCGACTGCACTACCTCATCTACCACCCCCACTTCACCGACTTTGTCCAAATATTTATTAAAGTCGTTCATAAAAATATCACCCTCTCGTTCCCCCTCTTAATTTAAGAGGGGGATGCCTGAAAGGCAGGAGGTGATACAAAAAAATAACTTTCGAGTTTTTTCTTCAGCGAGTAGTCACTATACTTACCCTGGTAACTAACTACTGCCCCTCCCAATATCCGGGCATCTTTGGAAATATCCAAAATCTTCCCGGCCGCTTTGAAAAAAACTTCAATATCTTGGGGGCTTGGCTCGTAGGCCAAAGTCAATTGCACCACTTCAAGTTTTTTAACCGTTTCCTCCAATTTGTCTAATTCCGGCGGAATCTGCACTTTCCCTTTAGTCTTGTACAAACTATCTCTGTATGCATCAATCTCCCCCAACAATGCATCAACATCATCTTTAGTCCTCAACGTAGCCAGCCGGTCAGAGAACATGATTTTCCTTCGCCTCCTGCAGAGCTTGTACTACCAAATCCTTATGTTCTAGAGCGGTTATCCCTTTCCCCAATACCTTCTTCACTGTCTCTTTGACAATTTCCCCAATAGTGTCATCCACTTGCTTTAATTTCTGGGCTTTGTATTTCTCAATTTCTATCCGAGCCTTGGCTACTTCCTCGTCAATTTTCTGTCCTACCACTGCTGTGGCTTCTCCCTCTACTGAAGTGGCTACATCTCCCAAAGTCTTTTTAAACTCCCGGACCTCTTTTTCCTCAATCCGGTCCAGTCTAGTTTCTAATTTCTTATTTCTATTTTCCGCTCCCAACCTCGCCTCTTCCAATACTCTTAGTGCCCGGTCCTGGGCCTCAGCCATAATTTTTTCAGCCTTTCTCTTAGCCCCCGCCACTATCTCTTCTTCCCTGGCCACAATTTTTTTCTTGTCAAACTTAGTCTTTAAATACAAAGATATCGTCCCCACCATAGCCACTCCCAAAGCCAATACACTGATGAGTTGATAATCAACCATAATTTTTATATATCACCTCCTTGATCCCCCTCTTAAATTAAGAGGGGGAAACCCGAAGGGAGAGGGTGATACTTCATAATACCAAGATTAAGTAGGCAATTAATAGTCCCGATCCCATGATTAGAGCTGTCAGAAACAGATTGAAAACTACCCCCAACTGAATTAGCCTTCCTGCCAACGGGTTTCTCCCCAAAGCCTCTATGCCGGTTTTGGCCACCCGGCCAAAGTACCAAAACCCCAACACAAACGAGGCCACAGCCATAAACGCCGCCAGGATATACCTCAAGGAGGCCAAGGGTGTCAGAGTCGGTGACAACAGGGCCTCTTTAATCGTCTCCAGCAAATTCCCTCGGGTGGCCAGAGTTACAAAGGCTTGTTTGGCTCCAATAGCTACCAGTATCTTACTCTCCCCCGCATCCGCATCTTCCAAAGCCGTCCCTACCACATATCCCGATTTGGTCGCCTTTTGCCCCACCCCTTCTTTATCCGAGCTAGTCACATAATCCCCTTTCTTTACCTGGCCATTGGCGTCACTCACCCGGACATACGCCTTACCGGAAGTAGTCACAGTTTTAGCATCCGTCAGGCTCAAATTTTCCAGTGCTAAAGCCGGCTCATCTACACTCACCCCATAAATACTCCCGTCGTAGGCTGTATTGCACCGCTTAATTTCCCCAAGGTAATTGCAGACTATATCCCCATCCACTGTCTCTCCCACTATCGACATCGACACCGCCACCCCCTGCCCGGCTGTCTGGGCAGAGGCTTTGATCGGCAATATCAGCAATATCAGCAATATCAGCAAGAGCATTGCATCTAGTTTGGCGCCCATAATTAATAATGTCAATACGACTATTGACATTCATCCTATATTAATTAACACTTAGATTGGATACAAAACTTGGACATTTAAGATCATGTCCAACTTTGTCCAGCCTGCCAATGACCATCCAACAAGCTGCCCGATTCCTGCGGGTTTCCTCCAAAACCCTGCGCCGCTGGGAAGCCCAGGGTATTCTTATTCCCGCTACCAGAACATCTGGCAATCAGCGCCGCTATACCCAGGAGCAACTGGCCAATTTCTCCCACCCCGCTCCCACTACTCCTCCTCACACTCCCTCCCCGCTATTCAGCATTGATCACGCAGCCAACTTTCTGCATGTCAACCCCAAAACTTTACGCCGCTGGGAGGCCCTGGGAGCATTGGTCCCTTTCCGCACTGTCGGTAATCAGCGCCGCTATACCCAGGAGCAACTGGAAACCTTTACCCGGCCGCTCCAACTCCCCAAGATATTTCACTTTTCCAAAGTCCAAAAGTTCTTAATCACCACCTCTTCCGTAGCCACTCTCATCAGCCTAGCCATAATAATCTTTCGTATCACCCCCTTTTATCCCCCTCTTAACTTAAGAGGGGGAAACCCGAAGGGAGAGGGTGATACATCTAAGGTTCTCGCTTCCCAAACCGTCCTCGACGACCTGTCGCTCATGGTCAACGTCCCCGCCAAATTTAATCAGCCGGTAGAATTCACCGGCGGACTCAAATCCCCCGATCTACTCTACGGCGTCACTGCCGGCACCGGCGTGACCATAACCGGCGACGATCAAAACCCCACCATTTCCGTCACCGACCAGACCACTAATGTCAAAACTTTCAAAACGGTTAAAGTGGGCACCACCACTTTTGACGCCGGCTCCAATACCGACACCTTAACTTTGGCTGCGGGTGACAACGCCAGTCTTTCTATTAACACTTCTGACAAAAAGATTACTTTCTCGACCACTGTCCCTTCTACTGGATTTACCGATGATGGTAGCCTTATTAGATTATCCACTGCCACTGATTTACTCTCCGTAGGCTCCTCCACAGGTGCGGCCAAACTCTCCATCGAGGGAGGAAGCTATGCCGGTGACCTGCTCACCGCCTCCCAATCCGGAAACTTACTTCTTAAACTTTCCAACACTGGCAATCTCACCCTCTCTGGATCACTTGTTGTAAGCGGCGATATTACAGCTGGTGGTGCAGCTGGATACTGGCAACGTGCCGCTGGCGCCATTTCTCCCGCTAACATTACCGATGACCTGCTTATTGGTGCCACTTCCACCGCCTCCGCCAAAATCGCTCTCAATGCTTCCACAGGACAGCTAATTACCACTCTTTTCAAATTAACCACCGGCGGATCAGCCGGCTATTTTCTCACTTCTGACGCTTCAGGTGTTGGTTCCTGGACCGATATTTCCACCTCCGGCACGGCTGGCCCCTGGACCCTCTCCGGTTCCACGCTTTTCCCCGACTCAAATTCCAATAACCTTCTCGTCGGCTCTGCCCTGGTGGCCGACGACATCGGCAAACTCACCGTCTCCGGCTCCAAGTCTGGCAAAGCCCTGGTTGTTCTCAATGTCACCAACTCCGATCAAAATATCCTAGTTGCTTCCTCTTCCGGAGTTAACAAACTAATTCTCTCCAACACCGGCAACCTCACTCTCTCCGGCGACGCCACCCTCTCCGGCACTCTTTCTCTGGCTCCCAAACTCCAAGTCGACGCCGGCACCTGCAACGCCGCTTCTGCCGGAAAGCAATATTACGACGCCGCCAATACCAAATACTACTACTGCAATGGCACTAATTGGTTCCCGGTGGGAGAAACTTCTGGTCAAATTTCAGCCTTTGCTACTGCCTGCCCCTCCGGCTGGACCGAGTACACCGCCGCCCGCGGGCGCACTGTCGTCGGCACCCCTGCTTCCGGCACCATTGCCGGCACCGTCGGTACCGCCCTCACCGATCTAGAAGACCGTACTCACAGCCATAGTGTTGACCCGCCCAGCACAGGTACTTCAGGCTCTGGGTCCTCTCCAGGTTCCAGTGGCGGCGGCTTCCCCGACACCACCTTTGCCCCATCCCACTCCCACACTGTGGATATCGCCTCCCTTTCTTCCGGCACGACAGCAACAAGCAACGTGATCGCCTACATCCAGCTCACATATTGCCAGAAAGATACTGGATCCGATCTGGCTGAATGGATTGGATCTAATGTTGATATTTCTGCAGCCACCATTGTTTCTACAGACCCCCAAGCGGCTGAAAAGGTCATTCCCTCAACAGTTCCCTACGATCCCCATGTTGTAGGTATCGTCGCTACCAAACCCGGCTGGTTAATCGGAGATCAAAATACAGGCGGCATCCAAATGGCCTTAGTTGGCCGGGTTCCCACCCGGGTTTCTCTTACTAATGGTGATATTAAGATTGGCGACGCCATAACCACTTCTGACATTCCTGGTGTGGGCATGAAGGCTACCAAACCCGGATGGATTATAGGTAAAGCCATGCAAGACTTAACTGGAGATGTTGGCACTTTGGGAACCATCACCGTCTTTTTAGATCCCGTATGGCAAGATGGCGTAGGCGAAGAAAATCTCCAAGTCAAAATAGCCAGTATTTCAGCAGAACTAGCGCAGTTACGGTTCACCCCAGAAACCTCAAACTGGCAATATTCCACCGAATCAGGCAAATTAGTCACCACTTTCCCCATTCAAGTTCCAGAAATAACTGTTACCGGACAGCTCCAAGTCGGACTGCTTACCTTCGACGATCTAGCATCTAGCATCTCGTCTTTGACCGGAAAAATCACCATCAAAGGCGACCTGGCCGTCACCGGCTCTCTCAAAGTCCTGGGTTCTTCCGCCGGCACCGCCGTTTTCCCCTCTGGCACTACCGAGCTTCTAGTTTCTAGCGATCTAGTTTCTAGCGCCTCCGCCGTCTTCGCTACCGCTGAAGAAGCCGTGCCCATCGGCACCCAGACCACCCAGCCCGGCGAATTCATCCTCAAAATCCCCTCCGCCCTCCCCGCCGATCTGAAAGTCAAATGGTGGATCGTCAACTAATCTACATTCTCTCTAAGGCCTCAATTCCCAGCATTTCCAACCCCATTTTGAGTACCTGACCTACGGCTTGGGTCAAAGCCAACCTAAACTCATTGTCCATAATAGTGTGTTTGGCGTAAAAGCTATTAAATCTCTGCGCCAGCTCATATATGAAATTACAGATCAAATTCGGGGCCAGCCTCTCCCCTGCTTCCTCGACTACTTCTGGCCACCTATACAACCACCTCAGAACTGCCAGTTCTTCGGCATTTAGTTCATAGCTTTGCGCTTTGCGCTTTGCGCTTTGCGCTTTAGCAAGTACGCTACACGTACGAGCAAACGTATATTGAATATACGGCCCGGAATTACCATCTAACGCCATCACCTTTTCCCAGTCAAAAATAATGTCGCTTTGAACGTTATGTGATAAATCAAAGTATTTTATTGCGCCTATCCCCACTGCCCGTGCTGCTTCATCATTCTCCGATCCTAATTTTTTAGCCCTAGAAACAGCCTCTTGTAATACTTCCTCTAAATTTACCGTATCCCCTGTCCGTGTTCTAAATTTCTTTCCATCTGGTCCCAAATACAATCCGTGTTTTGTATGTATCAGAGTACATCCTTCTCTAACATAACCCAGCATTTTAGCTGCTTCAAACACCTGTTGAAAATGTAGTGCTTGTTCAACTCCTACCTCATAAATAATCATATCAGGATCCCATTTTTCTCTGCGAAATTTCAAAGTAGCCAGATCCCTGGTAGCATATGTGGTCGCTCCATCACTTTTCAGAAGCATTAGTGGTGATCCGTGTCCCGTTTCTATCACCCATGCCCCTTGGCTTTCTTTGGCAATCCCTTTTTTCTTAGCCTCATTAATTACCGCAACCATTTTCGACTCATAATAACTTTCTCCGAAGGAATTATCTATGTTTATATCCAACAATTTATATATTCTTTCGAATTCCCGCAAGGAGATTTGAACGCAATTCTCCCACAATTTCCGCGCCACACTATCTCCCTCTTCTAGCTTCTTAAACCACTCCCTAGCTTCATTATCCAAACTTTTGTTATCTTCTGATAGCTTGTGATATTGTATATACAACTTTTCTAGGTCACTGACAGTCATAGATTTCTCTTGCGGACTCTGTTTCTCTCGATCCAGCATATACAACAACTTCCCAAACTGAGTCCCCCAATCCCCCAAGTGGTTATCACCCACGACCTCATTTCCCAAGAATTTGTAGATGTTATACAGTGCCTGGCCAATGATTGTCGACCGTAAATGTCCAATTCCGAAAGATTTAGCTATATTAGGGCTTGAATATTCCACTAATATCCGCCTTTTTTGCCTTTTAAATTCCACTGTCACTCCCTGCATGAGAGTGATATAAGTCTGATTCTTGAGCCTAATATTAAGAAACCCCTGCACCACTTCCATCTTCTCAATCCGCTCATTTACCTCACTCTGTTTAATCTTCTCAATCAGCTCACCGGCTTTCGCTCCTGCAAACACTGCGTAATCCCCCCAGTCCTCGTTCTCCGGATGTTCCAGTTTCATGCCCACTATTTGCTTTAATTGATCTTTAATCTGCATATCTAAATTCTATCACAAACAAAAAGTACTCAATTTATGACTAAATGACTATTGACACTTCTTTCCACAACCCCCATAAATAATATAGTTGATAATACCTGATAAAACTTGATAATTTGAATTCAAAATGACCCCTGCCTGCCGGCAGGCAGGCCTGCCCAAAATGAGTACTCAAAATTATACAATCTCTCAAGCAGCTAAGATTTTAGGTGTCTCCGCTGTCACTCTCCGTCTCTGGGAACGTCAAGGCAAAATTACTTCTTCCCGCACGGCCGGCGGCCAGCGCCGCTATTCTCTAGGAGACCTGGAAGTTATCCGCCAAATGCCCCATTCCCGCTCGGCTTCCCTCATTCCTGAAGTCCCAGCTCCCAAATTTAACTTCCAGCTCTCCCCCTCTCAAAAACGCGTTTTACTTGGTTTCGTCATTGCTCTAGTTATCTCCACTCTTGGTTTTAGTTCAGTCCGCACAGGTCTTATTTCTCTACCTTCCACCTCCCAGCTTCAATATCTAGCTTCTATCTTCCAGCGTCCAACCTCTATTTCTACTGCCATCCGCGGGGCCGTTCTTGCTTCCCAAACCGCCCTGGAAGACCTGCGTTTCACCGTCAACGTCCCCGCCCTTTTTAACCAACCCATTACAGCTCCAAACATAATTTATTCCCTAACTGCCGGCGACAACATCACCATCACCCCAGGCCAGCGCCCCACCATCTCCGCCACCGATCAAACTACCGCTTTAAGTATCTTTAAAACCATCAAAGTCGGCACCACCACTTTTGACGCCGGCTCCAAAACCGACACCCTAACTTTTGCCGCTGGCGACAATGCCTCTGTATCCATCAACACTTCAGACAAAAAGATTACTTTTTCAGCCACCACTCCAACTGCTTCCGGTTGGACCGACGACGGCTCCATAATCCGTCTGACTACCGCCGGTGACCTTGTCTCCATTGGTTCAGCCACTGGTGCAGCCAAACTATCCATTGAAAGCAACACCAGCGCCGACTTGTTTACCGCCTCCCAATCTGGAAACCTGCTTGCCAAGTTAGATTACAACGGACTCTTCAATTTAGCAGCCACCGGATTTAACGCCGGACTTAAACTCCAAAACAGCACTATTCTCTTCTCGGGAGCAGGCGCCCCCAGTGATGCCAATGGATCCAATGGTGACTATTACTTCAGGACAGACGGTACCGGCAATACATCCCTTTACACCAAGGTAACCGGATCATGGATTCCCGCTGGTGGAGGAAGCACCACTCTCCAAGACGCTTACGACAACGGCAAAGAAATAGATTTTTCAGCCGGAGCAATTCTTCTCAAAAATGGCTCCACCCCTGTCACCACCCTAAACGTTTCTGGTATTACAACTACCGGCATTGCTTCTGTATCAGGCCAATTAACTCTTGCTAGTACTGGCACATTGCAAACCACCAACAATCTTAGTCTCACTTTGGGCGGAAACACTACCGGCAACATCATTCTCTCTCCTCTAGCTGGAGCTATTGCTGCCAACGTCGCCCCTTCCACAGATGCCCAAGTCGACCTGGGAACCGCCGCCAACCGCTGGAGGACCATTTATGCCGGCAACCTCATCACTGGCGGATCCGGAACCATTGGTCTGTGGCAAAGGGCTTTGGGGGTCGTCTCCCCAGACAACATTACAGACGATTTAACCATTGGCGGCACCTCCACTGCCTCAGCCAAAATCGCTCTCAATGCCACTACCGGACAGCTGGTCACCACTCTTTTCAAATTAACTACGGGTGGATCAGCCGGCTATTTTCTCACTTCTGACGCTTCAGGTGTTGGTTCCTGGACCGATATTTCTACATCTGGCACAGCCGGTCCATGGACTCTCTCTGGCTCGTCTCTTTTTCCAGACGTTAATACCTACAACCTTTTGGTGGGTTCGGCCCTGGTCGCCGACGACATCGGCAAACTCACCGTTTCCGGCTCCAAAGCCGGCAAAGCCCTGGTTGTTCTCAATACCACCAACACCGACCAAGACATTCTCACCGCTTCCGCCTCCGGCGTCACCAAATTTACCATCAGTAACGCCGGCAATGTGGGTATTGGAACGACAGCGCCGGATGCGGCTCTGGAAATTAATCATGCCACCGGAGATTCGCTGCGACTGACTTACAACGACCCCAACGGTTCTGCGACAGATTATACAGATCTGTCCCTTTCTAGCACTGGGGCTTTAACCTTAACCGGATCTGCTGCAACACTAGGGGCTAGCGCAACAGCCGAAAAAACCTTCTTGACCCTCACTCCGGGAACTATTACTCTTACCGCTCCCACGGCAGTTACCTCTCTCATGGAAACAGCCGTCTTCACCGGAGCCACCATTGCCGCTGATGCCGCCACCACTGTCAACAAAGCCACCGCAGTTTCTTTAACCGCTCCGGTTGAATCCACCAACGTCACTTTGACTGATACTTCGGCAGCAAGAGTACTAAATACCTCGGGAACCCCCACCAATCAATACGGCTTGTACATTGAAGATTTGACTGCCGGAGCAACCGCCGATTACGGCATCTACGTGGCTGGAGCAGACACTTATTCGCTCTACACCGCCGCCGGATCGGTAGCACATATCTTTGACGCGGCTGAAAACCTGGCCATTGATGCAGCTACTACCGACAATACTACCACCGCCGGCGTAATTGATCTCAATATCGACACCATTACTACCGGAAATATTGGCTTGAACATCGACCATATCATCCGGGATTCAGCCGGAATTACCGCCTACGGAGCCAAGATTAACCAAACTATCGACGATGACACAGGAGAAAGTTCCACTGGATACGGACTATATATTGCTGGAACCAACAACGACGCTTCCTCCACCCTCACCGCTTTGTATGTAGACGCCGGCACCGGAGCCGGAACCGAATACGCCGCCACCTTCATGAACGGCAACGTCGGCATCGGGACGACGGGGCCGGATGCGGCTTTAGAAATCAACCATGCCACCGGAGACTCATTGCGCCTGACTTACAACGACTCCAACGGTTCAGCCATCAACTTC